>JAEEGJ010016529.1_pt1 | contig 16912 bp, 15 predicted proteins | sample 8958761 | NCBI WGS metagenome assembly JAEEGJ01 (sample SAMN16246546, study PRJNA631951) | gut metagenome | biome: gut microbiome; feature: rumen; material: RS-attached | host: Bos | place: Iran: Karaj | collected 2018-10 | reverse complement strand
ATAAAATAGAAGTGGGTGTAACGATGAATTTTGATTTTTATTAATGTAACGTATGTAACGTATGTAACGTATGTAACTATATAGTTTTACCTTACCCCTGTTTTATGGTTGAATGCTTTTTAGGGTACCTCTTTCCTAACCCTGGTAGGGGTTGAACCTGGAGCAAGGGCTGACGGGTACAATATGGGAACAACGAGCCCCACTGGCAATCAGTATTGGTGCTCAATCAGTGGGGTTATTCGTTTCGTTGTCAATCTTGAAAAGATGAATCATAGCATTAAAAGACGCTTTTTGTAATGTTCACAAGAAGTCCCACATGGAAAAAACAAAAAGCGAAGTCGTGTGACCTCGCTTTTTCTGTAGGATAAATTGGAATTTATAGCAGTGTTAAATCACCGTCTACAAAACCGACAGCCAATCCTTGACGTTCTTTTAATTCCTTTGCATATTTACCTTTTTCTAAATAGTCCTTTAGCATCTTTATAGTTAACGTTAGGACATCTTGCCATTCTTTATCGTCATACCAAGTAAGAGGGTTGTCTCTAGTAGTAAATACTTCATCGCATGCCCAGTCATTATCAGTTGTATCAAAAGAACTAGCTCCTATCAATTCGAGAGTCCAACTATTACTGGCATCCTCATACAAGTTGAAACAAAAAGCTACAACTTCATTTGGGATAGTCATTTGCATGACATCATCCAGCCACGTTTCTAATCGATTATAAGTAAGGCCTGATTCGCCTTTTTTCTTGAAAAAACTAAATATATTCATATCTAAATTCCGATTTATCGGTGGCAAAGATACGAAGTTTCTTCCATTTTCCATTTATAATCCTTGTTAAACAATCTTGTCAAAGTCCATTTCTTGACAAAGAAGCATTTTCTTTTGAAGAAAATCATGATGGTCATTGAGGGCGCGTAATGCCAATGGCTCGAGTGCTCTCAAACTGCCTCGTTTTGCCTTTCTAAAACATAAAACGTAGTGCTTCTTATCACTAACATATTTATAGTCAGCGTGTAATCAAGAAGAGGACTTCCAAGTGACGAAAATGGCTCAAAATTTCCCTCAAAAATATCTGATTTGTCTCATTTTTAACGGGACACTAATGACTTTTAATATAAAATGACGAAAAAAAGACAGAAAAGACGTAGTATTTGCTTGGTTCGTTATAAATCACTACTTTTGCAAGTGAAAACATCTATTATACGTTCGCATGAAACTATCTGCTCTGTTACTCTTGTCCCCTGCTTGCTGTTTGGCTCAAAAGTCAATCAGGCCGAACATACTTGTTGCTATCGCGGATGACCAGTCCTACCCCCACGCCTCGGCTTACGGTTCGACATGGATACACACACCCGCTTTCGACCGTGTTGCTACGGAAGGACTGCTCTTCAGCAATTGCTATGCATGTTCCCCCGGTAGCAGTCCGTCGCGTGCCAGCATGCTTACAGGTCTTTTCCCTTGGCAGATTGAGGAGGCAGGGACACATGCCAGCAGTTTTCCATCGAGATACGTCTGCTATACCGATGTCCTGCATGAGGCCGGCTATCATGTAGGCTATACAGGGAAAGGGTGGGGGCCAGGCGACTGGAAGGTGTCAGGGCGAACTCAGAACCCAGCAGGACCAGAATACAACAGTCATCGGCTTGTGCCACCTGTCAAAGGTATTTCGGATATAGACTATTCGGCTAACTTCCGTGCCTTTCTCGATTCTCTTCCGCCTGACCAGCCTTTCTGTTTCTGGTATGGGGCCAACGAACCCCATCGTCCATACACGCGCGATGCTTGGAAAAAGAACGGTAAGTCCGATGCAAATGCAGAGGTGCCAGCATATTTGCCTGATGTACATGAAGTTCGTGGAGACCTGCTCGACTATTCCTTTGAGATAGAATGGTTCGACAGCCACCTCGGACAAATCATTCAGGAACTGGAGAGGCGCGACATGATGCAGAACACCATTATTATCGTGACGGCCGACAACGGATTGCCCTTTCCCAGCGCCAAAGCCAATTGCTATGATGCCGGCATCCATGTCCCATTGGCCATTTGCTGGCAGGGACATACCCTTCGTCATGGCTTAGAGCAGACGACGGTCAGTCTGATAGACATCTTTCCGACCATTATGGAGCTGACAGGTACTCCGAACACCTCAATTCCTCTTTCCGGTCAGAGCCTCGCACCTTTGCTGGGCTTAGGGGAAAGCGAATACAAACCCCACGAAATCTACAGCGGAAGGGAGCGTCATTCCTATGCCCGTCCGAACAACTGGGGCTATCCTATTCGTAGCATGCGGCAGGGGAAGTATCTGCTCATACACAATTTCCATCCAGAGCGTATGCCGGCTGGGGATGCCCTTCCGCAGGGAGAAAGCAACCCCGTGAACGGCTATTGCGACATAGACGGCTCGCCGTCCAAGAAGTTCATCATAGAGCATCGCTCCGACCCGACCTTTGTTCCGTATTTCAGTCATGCAGCCGAACAACGCCCTGAATATGAGCTTTATGACGTAGAACGCGATCCGGACTGCATGAATAATCTGGCAGAAACGCCATCGTACAGAAGCATCCTGAGGCAGATGAAGAAGAAGCTATCCCGTTCGCTTCGGCGTATGCACGACAGCCGAACAGGCAAGAACCCGGAAATATGGGAGACTTATCCGCGTCTGAGAGGGCCGATGAGAAGCTTCCCGGAAGAATGATGAAATCTGCTTTCTTTTGTTGGAGAAATCATTTATTTCCTGTAACTTTGACTTCATCGAAAGTACTCTCGCTCGAGAAAAAAAATAAATGGGGATTTGTTTTGTTTTCTGCTCGCTTATTCGTAACTTTGGACCCAGGAAATCCCTGTAAAGGGAAGGGAAATAGAGAGGCATGGAAAGCAAAAAGAAGAAGTTTGAGTTTTACCTTTGGGCTGTCGCCTTTGGTCTGATGTCCCTTTTTGTCTCCCCATCGAGGGCTAACGGCGAGGAGGGCGTACATCGCGAAGGGCGTGACAGGTGTCGAGGAAGAACCAGTCAACCTTCGCATTTCGATGGGTTCTGGCTCCTACAGCTTCCAGTTGAGTGGCAGGAAGGATTGAAAGGGCAGGCAGGAATCTGCCCTCATCTTTCGCAGGGAGGGTTCACTTTTCTTGACCATCAGGTCGAAACAAAAATGAAGATTGATGATGGGAATCTTGAATTTTTGTGGCTCAGGATATGGCTGGATGAAAAAAAAGATGTAACTTTGTGACGTTGATCATACTTTGAAACTCATGAAGAAATTGTTCTTGATATTCAGTGTTGTTGCCCTGATAGGTTGCACAGAGGACATAGACACATCCAACCGTTACGTTTTCAAGGAGCAAACGGCGATGGGCTATCTGAAGAAGCATGCGGAGGACTACAGCACTTATGTGGATCTCCTGTACAAGATTCCTGTCAGCAGCGTCAGCAAGACAACCGTTGGGCAACTGCTCTCTGCGCGTGGTCACTACACCATCTTCGCTCCCACGAATGAAGCCATCCAGGATTATCTGGACACCCTGGTGGTCAACGAGGTGATTCCTGAAGCATCGTGGGACGCTTTCCCCAACGAGGCTACGCGAGACTCCATCGAGAAGGTGATAGTGCTGAACAGCGTCATAGATAGCGGCGACGACTACAACGCTTACGAGATAGGCAGCTTCCCCACCACGCAGGATGCGGAAATCCCTATCCCCAACATGTACGACCGCAAGCTGAGCATCCACTACAACGACGAAACCAACGAGGACATCCTGGTGAACAATTGTGCAATCGATGAGAACAACAGGGATATTCCTGTCATCAACGGCTTCATTCATGCTGTGAAAAAGGTGATAGCACCCAGCAACAATACGCTGGCTACCCTGTTCACCAACATCAAGCGAGACAATATCGAGGGGTATCACGTGATGGCCCTCTTGGTGCATGCAGTCGGACTGATTGACTCGTTGCAGGCTTATCGCGATGAGGTTTACGAGGAACTTTATCTGGCAGGCATGATTCCTGATGAGAATTTCACCTATAAGGGTTATGCTCCCAGGCACCGCTATTTCGGCTTCACTTGCTTTGCTGAGACGGATGAGTTCTGGAGCCAGACATTGGGTAAACCTGCCTTGGATATCACGGTTGAGGACGTGCGCGAATACGTGGCTGGTCTGGGTGTCTATCCTGATGCTGTGGACGACGATGACTATGAGAACGAGAACAATCTGCTGAACCGTTTCGTCACCTATCACTTCCTGCCTGAGCGCCTGGCTACAGACCGTCTGGTGCTCCACTACAACGAGAAGGGCAACAATCCGACTACACGCGAGCTGGGTGTGGCTATGTGTGAATACTACACCACGATGGGAAAGCGGCGTCTGATGAAACTCTATGAGAGCAGAGAGAGCAGGGGAGTGTACATCAATCGTTTCCCTCTCATCGATAATGGGCGTCATGGAACCTATCACGAGATTGGATGCGATCCTGGCAAGGAAGGAATCAAGGTGGGCGAACCGAATCTGGAAGGTGAGAACAACGTGCGCAATGGAATCATCTATCCCATCGACAAACTACTGGTCTATGATGAAGACACCCGCAACAGCATGGGTAAGAGCCGAATCCGATTCGACGTGACGAACATGTGGCCTGAATTCATGAACAACGACATCCGCGTCAGCGAGATTACTGATGAGCGCCATTTGAGAGTCTCCATTCCAAATGATACGCAGTATCCTTATCTGGACGACCTGAGGATTTCAGAAGATACCTACTTCATCTATTGGACGGCTCGCGGATGGGGATGGAGCAACTATCTGGGCGACGAGGTGAACATTCAGGGTAATCTCGACGTGACGATGCGCCTGCCACCCGTTCCCCGCTATGGCACCTATGAATTGCGTTTCGCTTGCCAGAATGGTGGAGAGATGGGCAATCGAGGCATCTTCCAGTTCTACTGGGGAAGCGATTTGGGGCATCTGGCTCCCATGGGTATTCCTTTGGACTTGCAGATTGGTTCCCAGTACCGCAGTACCAAGGCTGGGTACTTCCCAAGCAATATCGGATGGGTAGTGGATACTGACGACGATGATTATAACATCGACGTGGACAAGATCATGAGAAACAATGGTTTCATGAAAGGTCCAGAGATCTACATCGCAGGAAGCCCTGGCGGCACCATTACGGCTCGAAACAGCAATATCTGTTCGCGCCGCATCATCATCACTCAGCAGATGGATCCAGACAAGACGTATTATCTGCGCTTCAAGACCTGTTTGGATGACCCCAAGCGTGAGTATTATGTCGACTACTTGGAGTTCTGCCCCAAGGAGGTTTACGATAATCCTGAAACCCCTGAAGATATTTGGTAGAAAGGACTGACGCGATGAAGAAAATTTGCTATATTGTGGCGATGGAGGCTGAGGCGCGTCCTTTCATCGAAGCCTACAATATCCGATTGGTGCCTGACTTTTTTGCCCCTCTGCCCTGTCAGCTCTATGAGGCTGAGGTCAATGGGAGCTGGCTTTATGTGGTGCTGAACGGTCGTCAGCATGAAATGGATCTCGTTGGCTGCGAACCTGCCTGCGTGGCAACTCAGGTGGCTATCCAGCGGCTGCATCCTGATTTGGTTGTCAACAGCGGAACGTGTGGCGGATTCAAGATGAAGGGGGCCCACATATCTGACGTCTATATCGGCAATGGAGCCATGTTTCATGATCGCCGCGTACCTGGCGATGATGAATGGGGTGTGCAGGGCCTGGGAAACTATCCTGTATGGGAGGGAAGTGCGGAACTGGCAAGCAGATTGGGGCTGAAGATGGGAAAAGTGACTACAGGTTCCTCGCTTGACATGCAACCTATCGACCAGAACATCATCCTGGAACATGGAGGCGAGCTGAAGGATATGGAAGGTGCTGCAGTGGGATTCGTTTGCCAGCTCTATGGAGTGCCAGTCCTTTATGTGAAATCTGTGACGGATCTGTGCGATGGTGGCGAGTCGACCTATGAGGAGTTCAGCCGTAACCTGAAGGCTGCCAGCAAAGCTCTTCGTCAGGTCAACGAGCAGATCATCAATGAACTCCTACGATAGTGGTGGGAGGCAGTTGCTGATTGCGGATATCCGTTTGGGTAACCACGCGTGCGGCCAGTTGGAGGAATGCCTGCCCAGAGATGCTGTCAGGATTCAGCACAGAAGGAATTCCCTGGTCACCACTTTCACAGATGCTTTGCACCACAGGAATCTGCCCTAGCAGAGGCACATTCATCTCTTCCGCCAAATGTTTCACTCCCTCATTTCCAAAAAGGAAGTATTTCTCGTCAGGATGAGCATAGGGAGTGAACCATGACATGTTTTCCACGAGCCCCAGGATGGGCACGTTGACCTTTTCGTTTTGGTACATGTTGATTCCCTTGCGGGCATCAGCGAGGGCCACTTGTTGGGGTGTGCTCACGATGACGGCGCCTGTGATGGGTAAGGTCTGGACAAGCGTCAGATGGATGTCACTGGTTCCTGGAGGCGTATCCAAGACGAAATAATCCAGATCGCCCCAGTTGGCATCCCCAATCAATTGCTTCAGCGCGTTGCTTGCCATTCCTCCCCGCCAGAGAGTCGCTTGGTCTGGCTCCACGAAGAAACCAATGCTCAGGACTTTCACGCCATACTTCTCGATGGGTTTGATCAGGTCGCGCCCGTTGACTTCTTCGCTATAGGGACGTTCCTCCTCAATTTGGAACATCTTAGGAATGCTTGGGCCGAAGATGTCGCAGTCCAGCAAACCCACCCTGTGGCCTAATCTGGTCAGTCCTATCGCCAGGTTGGTGGCTATTGTGCTCTTCCCAACTCCTCCCTTGCCGCTGCTCACAGCAATGATGTTCTTCACGCCAGGCAGCAGGTCGGGCAGGTCAGGACGGGGAGCCTGTAGGGTCTTGGTCTTGATCTCCACCTCCACCTCTTTGCCTACGTAGGCGTGGATGGCAGCCTCGCAAGCCTTCACCAGACTCTTCATGAAAGGATCTGTGGGTTTGTTGAAGATGAGACTGAAACTGACGTGAAGGCCTGCGATGCGCATGTCGTCCTCCACCATCTTCATTTCCAACACGTTCTTGCCTGTCCCTGGATAGCGGACGGTGGCCAGAGCGTCGAGTATGAGTTTGGGATAAATTTCTTGAGCCATGATTGCGTGTGATTTTACCTTCCTACACTTTTGGAACTGCGTTTCTCGCGGCTGTAGCTGCGATATTCGTCGAGCGGTATTTCCACATCAGGTTCTGCCAGGTAAACCTCCTGAGGAAGTTTGAAGCAGAGGTACTTGATGTCGATTCCGCGTGCTTGCCACATGCTTTCGTAGTATGTCTGGATACTGGCAGCCAGCTGCTCGTGTATCGTGCGTGGTTGGCCGGCTGCATACAGGTTGCGGGTGGAAGCTTCTGTGGGCAGGTTGTTGGTCCGCAGGAGTTCCTCTGTGTAGGTAAAGAGGAAGTTGCTGTCTGTTTTCAGATGGATGAGTCCGTCGTCCTGGAGGAACTGGCGGTAGCGGTTGAGGAAGAACGTGCTGGAGAGGCGTTTCGTGGCCTTCTTCATCTGGGGGTCAGAGAAGGTGAGCCAGATTTCGCTGACTTCACCAGGAGCGAAAAACTCCTGGATGAACTCGATGTTGGTCCGCAGGAATCCTACGTTCCTCATTCCCTCGTGGAGAGCTTCCTGAGCCCCTGTCCACATGCGTGCTCCCTTGATGTCTACTCCAATGAAATTCTGGTCAGGATGCTTGCGCCCCAAGCCTACGGTGTATTCGCCTCGTCCGCAGCCCAGTTCCAGAATGATGGGATTATCGTTGTGGAAGAAGTCTTCATGCCAATGTCCACGCAGTTGGAAATGTCCCTCTTGCATGACAGAGAAAGGGCACTCCACCACCAAGGGGTTTTGTGCCATCTCTGCAAATTTTGCCAGTTTTCCTTTTCCCATCAGGTTTATTGGTCAAAGCTGAAACTTGTGGTGCCAATGTTTTGCCCGTCAGCAAAGATGTCGACTCGGTAAGTGCCTGCACTGAGTGTTTCAGCTACGTCCCACCATACTTGGATAGCTTGTTCCTCGCCTGTGTATTCGATGTCCTTGCGGATACTGTATGCCAGATTGCGATTCTCGTAGGAGAAGGTTCCGCCCTTGCTGAGCACCTCTCCAGTAGGTGTGGTGATGCGTATGTAGACGCTTCGTATACCAGTGGATGCTGTGACGTTTCGAGCGATGGTGAATCCGATGGCGAACTTCTTCACGTCCTTGATCTTCTTTGCAGCTTTGCCTTTCTTGTTGCGCCCTTCAGCCCAAATGCCTGTCGCATCCAGTTGGCTCGCAATGGCCACCTTGCCAGAGAGTGTCTCGTTTTCGCTGCTCAGGTTGTTGATGTGCTGCTGGGCTTGCTGATTCTGAGTCTTCAGGTTGCTGTTCTCTTTCGTCAGCGCTTCGTTCATGCGGTTGAGCGAGTCAATCTGCAGAACGTAGCTGCGGAGCACCTCGCGCAAGGTGGCGAGCTCCTTCTTCAGTCGCATGATCTCAGCAGCATCGCTGCTCTTGACGCGCTTCAACTCCTCCAGCAGTTCCTCAGTACGTTTCTGCTCCTGCTCCAGTTGGGCAACGAGTGAATCGTTGTTGATCTGCATTTTCATTTCGTTGTACTGCATGGCAAACTGTTCATACTCGTTCTCCATCTCGCGCTTGTCCATCTCTGCAAGTTGCAACATTTGTTCACTCTCAGCCTTCTGCTCATGCATGCGGAAAAGCAGGAAACCAATGACTCCGCACAGGATAATTCCCAGTGCAACAGCAATAGCGATAATATTCTTCTTGTTCATTTTAAGTCAATTTTGGTATATTTGGGGGACAAAATTACGAATAAGCGAGTAAAAAGCCAAATTTATTTGAACTTTTTCGAGTGCGAGTAATTTCAACGAAGTTAAAATTACGAAAAGTTGAGAGCAAAACAAAGAATCCTGTTCTTTTTTTGCCGAGACGGAGTCAATTTCGACGAAGTCAATGTTACGAATAGGCGAGCGAAATGTAAAAGAAAAATTTTTCTTTTCATTTCCGAGCGGTAGGAACTTCGACGAAGTCAATGTTACGAAAAGTTGAGAGAAGAGCCAAATTTATTCGAACCTTTTTCCGAGAAGGCGCGACACGTTGAAATCGCAAAGACAACGTGTTGAAATCGCAAAGACAACGTGTTGAGTCGGGCAAGACAACGTGTTGTCTTTGGCAGATCCGCATAAGTGGCAGAAGAACAAAATCTATGTATGTACCCTAAAGACAGTTTTTTGAACTCGTTGGAGCGTTTTTTTTCGATTTCGGATGACCCAGAAAACTTGGATGACTCAGTATTTGGGGGAGGGGACGGAAGGAAAGTCACACCTTATTTGTTTTGTCAGTCAAAAAAGTGAGGGATTTCCTTGAATACAGAAATTTTTACTCATTTCCTTTGTCAGAACGTCAAAACTTGCTACTTTTGTGGCGAAAGAATCAAGATATTATGTTATGACCACCGAAGAGATGACACAGACGATAGCCGAATATTTCAAGACGCAGCCCGTCCTGAAGGCTTGGCTCTTCGGCTCCTTTGCCCGTGGTGAGGAGACAGAGGATAGCGATGTGGACATCCTTGTTCAGTTTGACCACAGCAGTCCTATAGGATTGTTTGCTTACGCTCGTATGTGGAGGGAACTCAAAGAACGTTTAGGACGTAACGTGGATCTTGTTGAAGATGAAGCAATTCGTCCAAACATTGCAAAATTCGCTAACAAAGACAGACAATTGGTTTATGAGAGAGCGAATTAAAGATAATGATTGATTGCAACACATTCTCGAATGTATAGATTACATCTCATCTTTCTTGAAGGATAAGACGTTTGATGACATGCTAACTGACCGGATGTGTTTTCATGCAGTTGTCTATAATATTATGATAATTGGTGAAGCTGCAAATATGTTGACCAAAGAGTTTCGAGACGAGACTCCCCAAACTCCTTGGCGTGACATTATCGATATGCGCAATGTCTTAGTGCATGGTTACTATGTGGCAAGCCCTAAATTTGTTTGGGATACTTATATTAACGACCTTATTCCTCTGAAAGAACAGATAGTCAGTTATTTGAAAAAATAAGCTATATCGACATCAAGAGCATTGTAATTTCTCATTTTGCCAGAATTTGTTGATCTATGAGTAAACCCCAGCGAGAAGCGATCCTGCTGGGGTATGAATCCTGAGGTTTAGGAGTTTTCTTCGTTTAGCTCACTTACTCAACACCATTTCTGTCTACAGAAGGATATTTCTTTAGACATTTATAATGAATGGGAGTATTGTTTACCATGCTTTCAACCTTTCTGTCAGGGAAAGTAAATCGGATTATGTGGGGAATTGTGTCAGAATCTTCAAAGATAAGCAGGCATTTTTTATATAGCCCTCGCCAATCATGCCCTTTTTGTAATATATCTATTTGTATGGATATATCTCTAGCCCACCGTATTTCTTCTATTGTATCTGATCCACATATTCGCACCATATCCGTCCCTTTTCCTCCTTCATACGGAATTATTGAATGGAACTTATCATTTAAACATATTCCATCTTCGCTTTCTATGGATAAACTTATAATAGAATCCTCACAGCCTTCGGGAAACGGAGGGGTTCCTCCGTAATAAAAAGGAAGTATTTTCGTCTTAGCTACCTCTATTTGCGTAGTCCAAAGATAAATCTTTTTATTGGACAGGATGGAATCTTCGTCTATGGCGATTCTTTGAAAACTAACATCCTTAATGCTATATGACTGAGGTATCTTATCAAAAAAGCATGATGTCACATAGAATAACATGACACCAATTATTATACATTTTATGAAGAGCGAAACAATTGTACTACGCATTGTATGATGTGGCTGAAAATCTATTTAATATCATTAAAAAATCAGTTAAGTGGATCTTGTCCAGCTGTCCAGAAGGTCTCATCTCTGACGCTATTCAATAATTTTGTCTCCGAGTGTTTTGTCGCGTGGCCATGACCTAATATGCTTCGTCGGCAAAGGGATGTCGGCACGATGGCCATTTGCCATGCAAGGCATGACGTAGGGAGAATTAAGGTCCTTCAACGTGAGTGGCAAAGGAATACCCATGTCCTTTAGTTGCAGAGTTAGTTCATGCTCCGTCATGGGGCCATACCAATCGGTTGTGAACCGTTTTAGGATCCAATAGTGAAACTGTCTGCTTTCAAAGATCTTTTTCTGTCCCTCGTATGAATAAGCTCTTAACGGATAATAATCCGAATAATCACTTTCGAAGTTTTCATCTACGAGGTAAGAACGTCCCAGTACTTTTCCAGGAAAGACAGTCTCAAGCACGACACACGAATCCATTTTGCACCGCCGTCTTATTACACCAATATAAACTATCACGGCTGAGTGTATGATAGATTCATGCAGAGTATCTGTCTGACCCGAAGGACGATGCACATAAATGGGATACATGGCAGATTTAGGAGCTACAGAAAATGCCAAGGAATCTGTCATGCCCCAAAGATTGATTGGTCTCAGATCATGATAAGGCATCTCTCGCGTGATGGTAGTATCAATAAAGCAACTGTCTGGCCGACAAATCTTACAATACCATCCGTTGCCGTACTCTATATCTATGTCCATCGCGATTAATCCAGTTTCCTGGTTGTCTAACCCACTCACACATGACAGGAGCATGAGAAGACTTACTCCTGTTTGTGCGAGAAAAGTTAAATGGCATTTAGTTGTTGACTTCATCTTCTCTTTGTATATGATGTAATCTGATATGTCCCAATATACTTTCCGCTCACTTACTCAGCACCATTTCTGTCTACGGAATAATATTTCTTTAGACATTTGTAATGAATGGGAGTGTTGTTTACCATGCTTTCGACCTTTTTGTCAGGGAAAGTGAATCGGATTATGTGGGGAATTGTGTCAGAATCTTCATAGATAAGCAGGCAGCATGGAAGGAAAGAACGGAAATCTCGCCCTTTTCCCAAATCTTCTTTTTGTGCTGCCACATCTCTGTTCCACCATACATAATTTATTGTATCTGTTCCGCATAGTTGTACTAATCTGCCCCTTTTATCTTTTTCATCCATGGGAATTATTGAATGGAACTTATCATTTAAACATACTCCATCTTTGCTTTCAATGAATAAACTTATAATGGAATCCTCACAGCCTTCGCGGTACGGAGGTATTCCACCATATTTAATAACAGAAAGTCGTTTCGTCTTTGCTATCTCTATTTGTGTAGTCCAAAGATAAATCTTTTTGTTGGACAGGATGGAATCCTCGTCAATGGTGATTCTCTGCAAACTAACATCCTTAATGCTATATGATAGAGGTATTTTTTTATAAAAACATGATGTCACGCAAAGTAACATGACAACAATTATGCTATTTGTGAAGAATCTAAGCAGCATCCGTAAAAAATTCTTTTTCTTCATTTTTGGAAATGTTTTAAGGAAATAACCCTACAAATATGATTTTTATATATAAAAAAAAATTCTAATAAAATCATAGATGGCATGAGTTCGAATGAATTGCTGCAATGCCTTGTCCCCACCAGGGAACTGCGCATCTCGAACTTCCTGCGCATAACTGCAGCAGAGGAAACTCAGGAGGAGGCTGGATGAAATTCGTTTCACCATATCATTTTCTTTGTTGATTCACCAACTAAGACGCAAAGATAGCAAAAATGCAACATCAAAAGAGAGTTTTTTTTGCAAAAATAACTGGTTCTGCGTCAATTTCATCTTCGATTCTGTCTCTTGACTCCAGGCTTTTGGCCATCAACGTGAGAATCCTTCACTTGCTCCAGAGCAGGGTGCCGTCGCTAGCCTGCCCCTCTGCCTCGACGCTTATTTGAGTGGTGCGGGAGTTGTTGTAGAAAGTGATGCGGGCCTGCCCGTTCTCGTCGAGCTGCAGGTTGGGATTCCAGTAGAGCGTGCGGCGGTAATCTGTGGGCTCTGGCGGTGTCTGTTTTGAGTAGTTAGGGGAGTAAAAGTCCTCTGCCACAGAATAACCTGGTAATTTGAGGAACCTGTCACGGTAAGTGATACGCTTTTCGTTGTTTTGCATTTTCTTCAAATAAATAGCCACAATAGGTTGGTTGGGCTGGCGGTATTTCGAATCACCCTCCATGCGTGGACTGTAGTCAGTATATATATAGACAGAGTCAAGCGAAGAAAGTTGGTTATACTCAAGACCTTCTGCATCAGAATTGTAAGAATTGTCATCAGTTATCTCGCCCGTACGTATTCCCATATCTGAGGCAAGTATGGCTGGCGCGGTGGCCCAGCGAGACTTGTAAGGCAAGATGGTAACTTGGTAATTGTTGTCCACTCCCATATCACCAATGAGTGCATGAGCCACAGCATTTGAAAAATTTGTGGCACCTGGCATCCATCCATCTATCAGCCCAGCATCAACCGCAAGATTAAATGCATCGTAAGCGTCCATTTTAATGGCTGGACCTACATACATACGTTTGATGAGTCCTCCGTGGCGGGCACGCACGCTGATTTGTTGCAGGGTGTGTACCTCACTTTGAAGTTGTCCATCAATAGGTTTGTCACTCGTCTGCGAAGGACGGTGGGTTTGGTAATAAGTATAGGGGCGAGAAAAATGAGGGTTGAGTTGCCTCAGTTTTACGTAGTACTCAGGATACTCCTCCTCATTGGGAAATATCCATTGATGTTTATCATTGTCTTTCCATCGTGTGGTATCGCTAGCTGAGAGATGCATAATGCACTTACCTGTGAAATGGGGTACACTGGCTTCGAAGTAACCATCTTTCGTGATAGTATCATTCGCCACGGCCTTTTTCCCATAAATAAACTCGCTGTGGACACGTATTTGGTTCTTGGGCGATTTAAGTCCATCACCACGATAAGTGCGATCACCTTCGGACCTCAACCCGTAGTCATCGCTAAGTATCTGCATCATGTATTCTCTTGTCCCCTCTTGGCCATCTCCCGTTCCTTTTTCCAGTAGGGCTTCATCATGCGAGTTGTTAGTCTTGAAGGTCTCGTTTGCATGGGGGCTCTTGTAAAGGTCGGCAGCATCCATGTGCCCAGATACCTTAGCATGCGACTCACTGGGATTCTTATCGAAAAGGAAGTCCATTACTTGCTGGTACTCAATGGAGTTCTCACGATGGTAAGAATGGTAGGGAAGTACATGCCCAGCGATTTTCAGTTCTTTCTCTGCGACAAATTGGGGAGTAAAATCAGATTGAGCGCTCATGTCTTTCCACACGAATCGACGCCAGCCCTGAACCATCATCAGTAAATCGAGTTCATGCAGATGCTCGTCATCGTCCTTCTCGAAAAACCAACCAGGATTGGGTATGAAACCCTTAATTTCAGAACTGAGCAGCATCTCCGTCATGATGTTGCCGTTGTCAAAAAGTTGGCAGGAATTATATCCGTCACGCACAGAGACGGATACTGTTCCTGGAAAATCGCTTTTCTGTGAACTGATCTTGAGGGAGATTTTCTCGTAAGGGACATATTCTTCCTTCTGCCCTGTGAAATTGATTGTAGGGTGAAATCCCTCGTGAGGCAGGACGAAGAAGAGACGATCTGCCCAAACGCGTCCGTCGGAATCAAAAATGGTGACTTGATTCACTCCTGTAGCCAATTTGCTGAGTGGAATTGCCAAACAAGTCTTGTCTTGTTCTAAAGAAGTAAAATAGAGGGCATTACCCTCGTGCATGATAGTCATTCCCAATGCATTTCCTTGTGGGAGCGACTGTTTACGTAATGTTATGAGGCAGGAGTCTGGCAGCATCCTCAGATGGAGAGAGACTCCTTCCTTTTCCGCCTGAGGAAGTTTAGCTTCTACTACATTTCCCTTCTTGTCATGAAAGGTGGCTCGATAAACCTTTCCTGCCTCTGGAGTGATAGTGAACACACCTCGACCTCGTTGCCCTGTCAATATGGATTGTCCATCCACTCTGAGTTCGCCGCTCAGATATTCTCCTTCCTGCGTAGATGCCTCGAAGGCTACACGGCAAGGGAGGCCAGTTACCAAATTGCCACCTTCTGGATAAAATGTAACTTGTGCTTTGGGCTCCTCGGATTCGGCACTATAGTAACGCATAAGCCGCCTTAAGGTCATGTCTCTCTCAAATTCGCCAGCTTTTTGAGGTCGATCATATACAGGGAATACTCGGCTGTATAGCTTGTCATAATCACGAAAATACTCATTGGCCATCTCTTTGTTGTAGAACCAATAATCATTCACTTTTCTATGCTCCCGTTCGTATGCGCCCCAATTGAGCTGCCAGAGGGTGTAAGCTCGAAGCTCATAGAAACCACTGTACATCGATGAGTCTGTTTTCAGAACGAAGCTTCCGTTTCCTTCACCGTGGGCCATTTGTATCTTCTGCCGTTCCATGAGGAATCCGTCGTTGTTGAGGATATCCACATAGAGCAATCCACTAATCTCTGAAGGAGAATCCGTGTCAGTCCGCCGCAGGTAAGCTTTATAGTATATGGTATCACCCAAGAAATAACATGTGTTGTCCATGTGTACATATACTTTTTCCTGCGGGGCAGACTTAGAGTATGATTGCAGGTTGCTTATGAGGCGGTTCATTGAAGGGTCACTCACTTGGCCCAGGTCAATTGAAGATGCTGACTTTGTGCTTCCGTTTTGAATGACCAACTTCTCCTCTTCCTGCGTTCGTTGTACGATGTCGCTTGTCCATAAATTAGGGTCATATCCAGCTCTTTCTATGGCTACAAGCATATTGTCTGATCCAACACGCTTCCCATCAATAGGAATGTTCATGCCGTCTATATTATAAAGAATGGTCTGGCAGACAATGTCATTGCATCTGAGCGAGGTGGCGATGTTGGATATCTGGGAGAATCCTTTTTGCCGATTGTAAGCGATATGAATGTTTAGCTGAGCAGAAACGATCTTGCTGGCCAGTCCAGACCAAACCTTCATCGAGAAATTCTCTAAATGTCCATCAAAAGAGAGTAGGTCGAGTGTCTTGGCATCCACATAAAGGACGCCGCATAGCATAACATCCTTCTTCTTGTTATTGGACTCCTTCATCGTTATCTTCAGTATCTCCTGCCCTTCCTCGGATCTCAGTACCGATGTGGAAGTTTCATATCTTTTTTTATAGGAATATCCCTTCACGGAACCTGGTGCTGTGTTGAAAGGAATCACGGTGGTTTCTGCCCAGAAGAGGCCATCCCCTTTAACCATGGGTGCAAGTGAGAGTGCCTTATGTAAGTTAGAAAACCACAGCATGTCAGTGCTCTCATCAGTAAACTTTACGTTGCCATGCTCTTTGAAGTGTCGCCCGCTGAGAAAGACAAGATTGCGCAAATCTATTGCCGAGTGTGCTTGAATGAATGACTCCACCATCTGCCAACCACCATCCACATAGTTGGTCTGACGCATGAAATACTGGCTCTGTTCCGATTTCCTGGTACGATACTCCTCCTCTAATTTTCCAACAATGTTACCCAGCAAATCCTTGTATCCGCTCACGGTGACCTCATTCATCATGTTCTCTATGGGATCCAACTTTACAACTTCATGTACCTTGTTGGCCACAATGAGTAGCGTCTCGTAACCGATACGACTGATGCGTAAGGTATCGGTAGGCATAGCTGTAATAGAGAAGTTCCCATCCACGTTACACATGGTGCCATTCTCTGATGAAATGTAAATGTTCACGTAGGGCAGTGCCTCCCCTGTCTCACTGTCCACCACATGGGCAGAAATGGTCTGTTGTGCCCATGCAGGGAGTTTGAAAAGGCAGAGGAGGATAATGAGGATAATGTGTTTCACCTTATCATTTTCTTTGTTGATTCACCAACTAAGACGCAAAGATAGCAAAAATGCAACATCAAAAGAGA
>JAEEGJ010016528.1_pt1 | contig 16913 bp, 11 predicted proteins | sample 8958761 | NCBI WGS metagenome assembly JAEEGJ01 (sample SAMN16246546, study PRJNA631951) | gut metagenome | biome: gut microbiome; feature: rumen; material: RS-attached | host: Bos | place: Iran: Karaj | collected 2018-10 | reverse complement strand
GCAGACGCCGGTGAACCTGACGCTCTCCGGGACCATCCGGACGCCGGAGGTCCTGGCCAGGAAGGTGGGGGCGCAAATGCTTGCCGACAGTGCCGAAGTGGCGGATTTCGCCCTGTCTCCCGACTCGCTGGCCCGCTACGGGATCACCCCGGCCCAGCTTTTCACGATGGTCATCCCCGACACCTATCAGATGACGTGGACGGCCTCCGTCTCTGAAATCTTTGACCGTTTCCGCAAGGAGCGGGACGCTTTCTGGACCGATGCGCGCGTGGAACTCGCCCGGAACCAGGGCCTGACCCCCGCGCAGGTTTCCACCCTCGCCTCCATCGTGGACGGCGAATCGCACTACGCTCCCGAGCTTCCTACGGTTGCGGGCGTGTACCTGAACCGGCTTCGCGCCGGAATGCCCCTGCAGGCCGACCCTACGGTGAATTTCTGCTACGGCTACACCCTCAAGCGCATTCTGCGCCGGCACCTGGACGTGGATTCTCCCTACAATACCTATCGGTATGCAGGACTCCCTCCGGGGCCTATCTCCTGCCCGCCAAAGAACTGCCTGGAAGCCGTCCTGTACGCGCAGCGGCACAACTACCTGTACTTCTGCGCCGACCCTTCCTTCAACGGCTCCCACCGTTTCGCGGCGACCTATAGCGAGCATATGGACAATGCCCGCGCCTACCAGCAGGCCCTGACCCTGCGCCAGCGCCAGAAGTAATGGACAGCACGCTTTTCACCAATTATCCGGACGAAGGCCGGGAGATCATCGGCAAAGCCTATGATGTGGCCCGGGCTGCGTTGGAAGGCCGGCTCCGAAGCGACGGAAGGCCTTTTTTCGAGCATCCCCTCGCCGTCGCGAAAATCGTCTCCGACGAAATCGGCCTCCCGCCCGAGTGCGTAGCGGCCGTGTTCCTGCACGAGGCCACGCGTACGGGGCAGGAGATTGACATCCGCGCCCTGAAACTGGATGAAAGCGTGTACACGATGGTGGACGGCCTGAACCGGATATCCACCATCAATCCCAAGGATACGCGCCTGGAGGCGGAGAATTACAAGAAACTGATCATCCAGTATTCGAAGGACCCGCGCGTGACGGTCCTCAAGCTGGCCGACCGTCTGGAGGTGATGCGCTCCCTCTCCATTTTCCCGAAGGCCGCCCGTGAACGGAAGGTCCTGGAAACCCTGATGCTGTACATCCCCCTGGCGCACCAGCTGGGCCTGTACAATATGAAGCGGGAGATGGAGGATATCTACCTGAGTTATGCCGAACCCGAGCAGTATCGCCTGATTACCAATAAGTTGAAGGCTACTGAAAAGGATCGGGAGAAACTGATGGCAGAGTTCATCGAGCCGCTGAAAGTGAAACTTTCGGAGGCCGGCATCCGGTACAAGCTGAAGATCCGGACCAAGGCTGCCTACTCCATCTGGTGCAAGATGGTCAAGCAGAAGGTCCCTTTCGAGGGCGTCTTCGACGTGTTCGCCATCCGCTTCATCATCGACTGCGAGGACGATCCGAAGGTGGAGAAGGACCTCTGCTGGAAGGTATTCTCGTACGTGACCGAGGAGTACGAGCCGGACACGAAGCGCCTGCGCGACTGGATCACCACGCCGCGTCCCAACGGCTATGAATCCCTCCACATCACGGTCAAGAACCGGCAGGGACAGGCCCTGGAGGTGCAGATCCGCACCCGGCGGATGGACATCGAGGCGGAGAGCGGCGCCGCGGCCCACTGGGCCTACAAGGGCATCCGGCACGAGGAATCGATGGACCGCTGGCTGCAGTCGGTGCGCGACGCGCTCGAGCATCCCCTGGACGCCGCGCCGGAGGACATCCCCGCCCCGCCGGACAAGGAAATCTTCGTCTTCACTCCGAGCGGCGAACTCCGCATCCTGCCCACGGGCGCGTCGGTGCTGGATTTCGCCTTCAACATCCACTCCGGCCTGGGCTGCCGCTGCGTAGGCGGACGGGTGAACGGGAAGGCCGTCCCGATCCGCGAGAAGCTCAAGACGGGCGACCTGGTGGAGGTGCTGACCCGCAAGGACCAGCGCCCCAGCCGCGCCTGGCTGGCCTGGGTAGTCTCGTCCAAGGCCCGCACCAAGATCAAGCAGGAACTCGACGCCGACGAGCGCAAGGCCGCGGCGGACGGGCGCGAGCTGCTGGAGCGGCGCCTGCGCAATTGGAAGCTGGAATTCCCGGACGACTGGATGACGGAGTTCCTCAAGGGCAGGAAGTTCCCTTCCGTGCTGCCTTTCATGGCGGCCATCGCCCGCGAGGAAATCGATGTCAACGACATCAAGGCCTTCATCCAGCGGAAGATGGCCGACCGGCAGGAGCGCAGCGCCCAGAGCGCCGAAGCGGCGGAGCCGGCCGCCCCGAAGGGCTTCGCCGGGTCCGGCTCGGACGACATCCTGGTGCTCAGCGCCAAGAATGTCAAGGGCCTGGACTACAAGATGTCCAAGTGCTGCAACCCGGTCTTCGGCGACGACGTGTTCGGCTTCGTCACGCGCACGGAAGGAATCAAGATCCACCGCATCTCCTGCCCGAACGCGGCCCGGCTGATCGAGCGCTTCCCCTACCGCATCCAGAAGGTCGTCTGGCAGGACAACGCCGCCGCCGGCAGCTTCCAGTGCACGCTCGCCGTGACGGCCGAACTGGACCACCCCGTGCTTAGCGACATCATGGGCGTTGTCGGGCAGTTCAAGGTGTCGATGCGCTCGTTCAACGTCAAGGAGAACCTGCGCGCCGGAACCTATGAAATCACCATCCGCCTGCTGGTGCCCTCCAGCGCCGAGCTGGACAAGGTCCTCTCGCAGGTCGGGGCGCTCAGGCAGGTCATCAAAATCCGTCGTATCTGATGAATGTACAGGAAGATACCCGCGACCTGGACCGCTTCGAACAACTGGTCGAAGACGGCCTGGTGAAGGTGTGCAGCGGAGCGGGCCTGCTGCCCGCCGAGCTGGTCCGCAACCCCGACATCGACGCCCGCTGGGACGCCTACATCAAGGATTACATCGCCGACGCGGTGGTCAATTTCAACGAGTATCCCGAGGCGGCCATCGCCTGGGCCGGCTTCCTCGGCCTCGGCGTGGCCTGGGGCTGGGACGCCGACTGGCAGCGCTACAAAGACGTCCCGTACCGCTCCTGGTACGGTTCGCGCGGCTGGGACGACATGGACGAGCACATCCTGCGCGACATCCTGGGCCTGGACCTGGACGGGAAGGAGGCGAAACGCATCTCCGACTGCCTGCTGAGCTGCTCCACCGCCGTGCTCGGCCTGCTGCAGCACGAGGGCGTGGAGACGCAGACCGCCCGCGGCTTCTACCTGCTCGCCCGCACCTACACGGTCCTCTACCGCATCGGCGCCGGCATCGAACTCCACCGCCTGGGCTACAAGAAAGTCCTGATCGGTTAGGCGGAGGCGGCGCGCGAGCGGCTCACTAGCGCCACGCCGCCGAAGACCAGCAGGGCGGCGAGCGCCTTCTGCCAGGTGAACGCATCCATCCCGATGGCGATGCTCACCCCGGCGGCGATCATCGGCTGGAGGTAGGAATACATGCTTACCAGCGTCGGGCGGAGGCGTTTCTGCCCCAGCGGAATGAGGAAATAGGCCACGAAGGTGGCGAAGACGATCACGAACGCGATTTCCCAGCCCACCTGCGGGGTCACGGCGGCCGGATCCAGCCGCATCAGCCCGCCCCAGGAAAAAGGCAGGGACAGCAGGAGCGCGAAAAGGAACATCCACTTCATCAGCGTGACCACGCCGTGGCGCGAGATCAGCGGCCGGAAAGCGCCGAGATAGCCCGCGAAGCTCAGGCCGTTCAGGGCCATCAGCAATACGCCCAGCGGCCGCGTCCGGTCCGGGCCGCCCGTATCGTGCACGGAATTGAAGATCAGCAGCAGCACGCCCAGCAGGCTGACCGCGACGCCCGTCACCTTCTTGCCGGTGATCGGCTCCCCCAGGAACAGGAAAGCGAAGCACATCGTGTACACCGGCGTCAGCGAACTGAGCACCGCCGCGTCGATGGACGTCGTCATCCCGATGGCAGCCAGGAAGGTCAGCTGCGGCACGAACAGGCCCAGGAAAGACGCCAGGGCGATGCGCAGGAGTTCCCGGCCGGACACCCTTTCCCGGGGCAGGAACAGCGACAGGGCCCAGAACAGCGCGGTGGCGCCGATGGCGCGCAGGGTGAACAGCACGATCGGGGATACGGCGCCGCTCTGCGCGATATCCTTGCAGAAAATGATGTTGAATCCGAAGATCGCATAGGCCCCCGCGGCGGCGAGGTGCCCGCTCCAGCTATTTGCGCGGCTGCTCATCGGCGACGGAATGGCCCCGCTTCTTCCAGCGTTCGAGGGCCAGCTGCTGCATGTCGCGGACGGTGTCCTGCTCGTCCACGATCTCGCTTCCCAGCAGGGTCTCGATCACGTCTTCCAGCGTGATGATGCCCTGGAAGCTGCCGTACTCGTTGATGATGATGGCGATCTGCTCGTCCTTGGAGAGCATCTCGTCCCAGATCTTGTCGAGCGGCGTGTCCTCGTCGAAGGTCGCGACGTCGCGCCGGATCTCGCCGAGGGTGGTGTCGAACTTGTCCTCCGCCATCAGCTGCAGCGCCTCCATGCGAAGGATGTAGCCAGTGATGTACTCGTCGTCATTGGCATAGACGGGGATGCGGCTGTGGTGGCGGAAGCGCTTGTTCTTGTAGAAGGCCTTGAGGGTCATCGACTCCGGGGCGATCTCGCAGACCACGCGCGGGGTCATCACCTCGTAGGCCGGCACCTCATCCATCGAGATGAGGTTCTGGATAATGGTATTCTCGTCCTCCTCGAGGTCGCCCTCCTCCTCGGCGACGTTGGCCATCGCGCTCACTTCGTCGCGCGAAACGGCCGTCTCCTGGGCGTCCTCCGGGGCGACCCACTTCGTGATGAGTTCTACCAGGATGACCAGGGGGTACATGATGAAGATCAGGCCCCGGATCGCCAGCGTGGCGAAGCCCATCAGGGACTTCCACCGGGTCGTGCCGATGGTCTTGGGGATGATCTCGGCGAAGATGAGGATCAGGATGGTCATCAGGGCGCTGACCAGTCCGAACCACTGCGAGCCGAAGATGATGGTGGCCTGCCGGCCCACCCCGGCCGCGCCGATGGTGTTCGCTATCGTATTGAGCGACAGGATCGCGGCGATCGGCCGGGAAGGATCCTGCTTGTATTCCTTGAACCGGACGGCGGGCTTGTAGCCCTCCTCCTCCCGCATAGTGATGTAGGAGATCGGGGTGGACATCAGCGTCGACTCCAGGATGGAGCAGAGGAACGAGATGGCCAGCGCGCCCAGCAGGAAGAACAGCAGGAGTGCCATGGGGGCAGAAGCTTAGAAGCTGTAACGGAGCATCGTCTGAAGGCGGTTGTTGCAGATCCAGTGGAGGTCCTGCGTGGCGAGGCCGAATCTGTCGGTCGCCCCGAAAGTACCGTACTGGACGCCGGTGAGCTCGTACTCGAATCCGAGGGTCACCTTGCCCCAGTTGAAAAGGATCTCCGGCGTGACGCGGAACATCCGGTTCATGTTGGAGAAGCTGTTCTTGCTGAAAAAGATCGGACCGACCAGCTCCTGCGCCGTGCCGAAGTTGCGGACATAGCCGCCGAAGAGGACAGCCTGGACCTTCTTGCCGTAGGTGAAGCTGATCCAGCTGGAGGAGTTGCGGGTCGGGGCGTAGTGCCAGGTCCCGTCGGTGTCGACGGAGCTGACGCCGTAGCCGCCGTTGAGGTTCACGTGCTCGCCGGCCTGCGCGAAGATGGTCTTGGCCTTGACGGCGAACAGGCCGTCAACGTACTCGGCATACAGGAACGGACTCACGGTGGTGATGCGGTCCCTGACCTTGCGGGTACCGGAGGCGTCCAGGTGACGGGGCTTGATGGAAAGCATGTCCACGCCCGCGCGGGCGGTGAAACCGCCGTCCTTGAGGCTCAGGCCCAGGTAGAGCTCGGGGATGCCGCCGTACTTGATGTATTCAGCCGAGGCGCCGTTGGGGCCGGCAGAAGTGTACTGCATCTGCCAGATGGCTGCCGTGGTGAGGGTGAAGCCGCTGCCCAGGCCGAAATCGGCCACAATCTCCGGCGTGCGGCTGAAGGGGCCGAACGGAGCGCCGGTATTGAGCGAGAAAACATGCGGCATGTCCGCGGCCATCGGGTGCCAGGACTGGCCGGCCTTGATGCTGACGGCGTCCTTCGCCAGGGTCATGAAGGCCTGGCGCAGACGGAACGTCGCCGTGCCCGTCACGCCGCTCAGGCCCGCAGCGAAGTCCGCCTCGAAGCGGGCGCTGACGTTCCACCCGTTCACCTGGTAACCCGTGATGTCGAGTCCCAGGCGGGAAGTAAGGCTCCCGTACACGAAAGTGGACTGCGCGTTGAGATCCTCGCCACCGACGATGTTGCGGTCCTTCGGGACATAGTAGAAGAGGTCGTCGACGCCATACACGCTCTCGCGCGAATCAGCGGCGAAATAGTTGCGGATGAAGCCGTAGGGCTTGAACTGGATGGTGGTATTGTCCTGGGCCAGGGCGCTGCCACCGAGGGCCAGCACGGCGACCAGGGTCGCAAAAAGGTTCTTTTTCATGGTCAGATGATTGTGGTTTATGCCATTGGGAACGGGAAAAGCTTGGTCAGGAGGAAGAAGCCGAGCACGAAACCGATCGCGCCGATGATGATGCCGACCTTCGCCATGTCCTTGGTCTGGACCAGGCCGGTGGAGGCGGCGATGGCATTCGGCGGCGTGGAGATCGGAAGCAGCATGGCGATGGAGGCGCAGACCGCGATGAACGGGATCATCGCGTTCATGCCGCCCAGGGAGACGAACTGCGCGTTGTTGGCAGCCGTCGGGTCGGACATGGCCGTGCCCACGACCACGAGGATCGGGACCAGCAGGGCGGCCGTGGCGGAGTTGCTGATGAAGTTGGAGAGCAGGTAGCAGATCAGGCCGGCGATGATCAGCACGATCACGACGTTCATGGTGCTGAACGGGATGGCGTTGATCAGCGTGGCGGCCAGGCCGGTGCTGTTGAGGCCCGTGCCGAGGGCGAAACCGCCCGCGACGAGCCAGAGGACGCTCCAGTTGATCTCCTTGATGTCGGACTTCTCGAAGACGCCCGTGGCGGTGTAGACGGCCAGCGGGATCAGGGCCACGACGTTGGAGTTGATACCGGTGAGGGACTCGGTGACCCACAGGAGGATGGTGACGAAGAACGTCGCCCAGGCCACGTAGTCCTTCCAGGTCTTCTTGCGCTGCTTGACCTCGATCTTGAGTTCGATCTTCTTGCTCTTGAAGGGGAAGAAAGCCTGCAGCAGGAACCAGGCGATGGCGATCATGATGATCACGTACGGGACCATGCGGGTCATCCAGGTCACAAAGCTGATCTGGTAGCCGGCGTTCTCCAGGGCGCCGAGGGCAATGGCGTTGGGCGGGGTGCCGATCGGGGTGCCGATGCCGCCGAGGTTGGCAGACACAGGGATGGCGAGCGCAAGCCCCACCTTGCCGGTCTCATCCTCAGGCAGGGACTTGAGCACCGGGGCCAGGAAGGCCAGCATCATCGCGGCCGTGGCCGTGTTGCTCATGAACATGGAGAAGATGGCGATCACGATAAGGAACCCCAGCAGGACCATCTTCGGCTTCTTGCCGAACAGGCCGAGCAGGACCTTGGCAATGGCGGCGTCCATGCCGTATTTGGAGGCGATGATGGCCAGCACGAAGCCGCCGAGGAAGAGCATGACCACGGGATCCGCGAAGGAAGCCATGATGCTCTTGTAGTCTACGAGGGTGCCGAATTCGGGCTTGCACAGGAAACCGAGCCCCTTGTTGGATACGGTCAGGAGCATCACCACGATCACCACCAGGGAGGTGGTCCAGTTCGGGATGATCTCGAACATCCACATCAGGGCGGCAAACACGAAGATGGCGATCATCCGCTGCTGGATGACGGTCAGGCCGTCGATACCGAAAGAGCCGGTCGGGAGTGCCCACAGGAGGATCGTGACGATCAGCACCAAGGGCAGAAGCACACAATACTTGACAGAAAAAGTGCTGTTGGACATGATATATCTTATACTATCTTACCTATTCTGGAAATGCGGCGCAAATTTAGGCATTATTCAAGATAAAAGCAAAGGAATGAACCGGATAAAAAAGCTGCGACCCCGGTTCTCACCAAGGCCGCACCCTAAAACACACTAACTTTTATCCGATTGCAAAATTAGGGCATTCCGGATAGAATAAAAATCCCCATTTATGGTTATTTTTGCAATATGGACAATCCGTTGCTGACCACATCTCCCCTTCCTTTCGGCGCCCCGCCCTTCGACCGCATCCGCTGCGGGCACTACCTGCCGGCCTTCCGGGCCGCCATCGCCGCAGGCAAGGCCGAGGCGGACGCCATCGCCGGCAACCCGGACGCCCCGACCTTCGCGAACACCGTCGAGGCCCTGGAATTCGCCGGAGCGGAGCTGGAGCGCATCAGCGGCATCTTCTTCAACCTGCTGGAAGCGGAGAGCGACGACGCCATGCAGCAGGTCGCGGAGGAGGTCTCCCCCCTGCTGACGGAGTACGAGATGTATATCTCGCTCAACGAGAAGCTGTTCGCGCGGGTCAAGGCCGTCTGGGACGGCCGCGGCGCGCTGGACCTGGCGCCCGACCAGCGCAAGCTGCTGGAGGAGAGCTACAAGGGCTTCGTCCGCAGCGGTGCGCTGCTCTCCCCCGAAGACAAGGAGACCTATGCCCGGATGGAAGAGGAGCTCTCGCTGCTGGAGCTGAAATACGGCAAGAACGTGCTCGACGCCACCAACGCGTTCACGCTCCGCCTGACGGACGAAGCGGAACTCAAGGGACTTCCGCAGTATGTCCGCGACGCCGCCGCACAGGCCGCCCGCGAAAAGGGCCTGGACGGCTGGCTCTTCGACCTCACGCACCCCAGCTATGTCCCGTTCCTTCAGTTCAGCGCCCGCGCCGACCTGCGGGAACGCATGTGGCGCGCCTATAACGCCCGTGCCCTGGGCGGGCCGCAGGACAATACCGGGATCTGCAGGCAGATTGCGGACCTGCGGCGGCGCATCGCACAACTGCTGGGCTACCCGACCTGGGCGGACTACGTCCTCGAGGAGCGGATGGCGAAGGACATCCCGACCGTCCGCGCCCTGCTGGACCGCCTGATGGCGCCCTCGCTGCCGGCAGCCCGGCGGGAGGTGGCGGAGTTGCTGGCCTGGGCCCGGGAGCACGGCTATGCCGAGACGCAGATGCAGCCCTGGGACTTCGCGTATTGGTCCGAGCGCTACCGCGCTGAACATTTCGCACTGAGCGAGGAGCAGCTCAAGCCCTATTTCCGGCTGGAAGACTGCATCGGGGCCGTGTTCGGCCTCGCCATACGGCTATACGGCATCCGCTTCGAGATGCGGACCGACCTGCCGGTCTACCACCCGGACGTGCGCGTCTACGACGTCCGGGATGCCGGCGGGCGGCATCTTGCGCTCTTCTACGCCGACTTCTTCCCGCGTCCCGGAAAGCGCGGCGGAGCCTGGATGACCAATTTCCGGGAGCTCGCGGCTCCGGGCGGCGTGGAGCAGCGGCCGCTGGTGAGCATCGTGACCAACTTCAGCAAGCCCGGTCCCGACGCTCCCTCACTGCTGACGCACGACGAACTGACCACCTTCCTGCACGAGTTCGGCCACGCCCTGCACGGGATGCTCGCCGAGGGGCGCTACCCATCCCTGACGGGTACCAACGTAGCCCGCGACTTCGTCGAGCTCCCCTCCCAGCTGATGGAGAACTGGGCCTTCGAGCCGGAGTACCTGCGCCCCTTCGCCCGGCACTGGCAGACCGGCGAGCCCATCCCGGATGAGCTCGTGGAGCGGCTGGTCGCCGCCCGAAACTACCACGCCGCCTATTTCCAGGTGCGCCAGCTCCGCTTCGGCCTGCTGGACCTCGCGTGGCATACCCTGCAGGGGGAGATTCCCGATCAGGTCGGGAATGACATCGAGGAGGAGGCGCTGAAGGACTGCACGGTCCTGCCCGACATCCCCGGCACCTGCATCTCCACCGCCTTCGGGCACATCTTCTCCGGCGGATACAGCGCCGGATACTACTCCTACAAATGGGCCGAGGTCCTCGAGGCGGACGCATTCTCGCGTTTCCGCGAGGAAGGCATCTTCAACCCGGCGGTAGCCGCCTCCTTCCGCGAGAACATCCTCTCCCGGGGCGGCAGCGAGGACGAAGCCCTGCTGTACCGCCGCTTCCGCGGCCACGACCCCGACCCGGACGCATTGCTCAGGAAATTAGAAATCAAATAGATATGAAACCCATCATCAACCATTTCACCGACAACGACCTCTACACCTTCACCTGCCAGTACTACATCCTGAAGACCTACCCGCGCGCCGAGGTCGAATACACCTTCTTCGACCGCAACCACCAGAAGTACCCCCAGGGCTTCGACAAGCTCCTGCGCGAGCAGCTCGACCACATGGCCGAGGTGAAGATCACCGACGAGGAGATCGAGTTCATGAAGACCCGCTGCGTCTTCCTCCCCCTGTGGTATTTCACCTACCTGCGCGGCTACCGCTTCCGCCCGGGCGAGGTCACCATCCACCAGGACGGGGAAGGCTACCTCGATATCAAGGTCCGCGGCAAATGGTTCTCCACCATCATGTGGGAGATGCCCATCCTCTCCTGTATCTCCGAGCTGATGCACGGCCTGCGCGGCGACTTCGAACACTACGACGCCGCGCGCGAGGAAGCCAAGGCGCGCGCCAAGACCGAGCGCATCTTCGGCTCGGGGCTCGTGCTCGGCGACATGGGTACGCGCCGCCGCTTCAGCTTCGACCACCACGACATGGTGGTGCGCGTGATGAAGGAGGTGGCCGACTCGCGCAGCGACTGGCCCGGCAAGTTCACCGGCACCTCCAACGTCTGGCTGGCGATGAAGTACGACTGCGTGCCGCTCGGCACCATGTCCCACCAGCTGATCAGCTTCGAGGAGAACGTCAGCGGCGTGTTCGAGTGCAACTTCAACGTGATGAAGAAGTTCAGCGACGTCTACGACGGCGACAACGGCATCTACCTCTATGATTGCTTCGGCGACGAGGTCTTCTTCTCCAACCTTTCCAAGCGCATGGCCATGATGTACAAGGGCCTGCGCGTGGACAGCGGCGACGAGTTCGAGCAGACGGAGAAGATCATCGCCAAGTACAAGTCGCTGGGGATCGACCCCGCCACCAAGCAGGTCTGCTACTCCAACGGCCTCAACGTCGACAAGGCCATCGAGATCCACAAGTATGTCGACGGCCGCGTGCAAGACTCCTACGGCGTGGGCACCTTCCTGACCTGCGACGTGGACGGCGCCGAGCCGATGAACATCGTGGTGAAGCTCACCCGCGGACGCATCACCGAACTGCGCGAGTGGCACGACTGCGTCAAACTGTCCTGCAACCTCTCCAAGACCCTGGGCAATCCGACCAAGTGCGCCTACCTCGCCTCCCTGCTGAGCAAACCCGAATAACCAAATCCCACTATTCCGATGAGACGCATCCTGATCTCCCTCCTGGCAGCCGCCTGCCTGCTGCCTGCTTCCCTCGCACAGGAAGTCTACAATGTGCCCATCACCAGCATCCGCTGCAGCGACCCGTTCATCCTGCCGGACGCCTCCGACCACACCTACTACATGTACTCCACGGGCGGGGGCGGCCGCGTCATGGGGCGCGCCAGCAAGGACCTGCTCAACTGGACCGAGCCCTTCGTGGTGATGGAGTTCCCCGAGACCCACTGGGCCGGCAACCGCGCCGCCAGCTGGGCCGCGGAGGTCCACCCGTACAAGGGCAAGTATTACCTGTTCACCACCTCCCACACCCGGGAGACGATGGTGAGCCTGCCCGGACGCGGGGACATCCCGCACCGCGCCACGCAGATCTACGTGGCGGATTCGCCCCGCGGGCCTTTCCGCGATTTCACCGGCAACAAGCCACACACCCCCTGGGACTGGGCGGCCCTGGACGGCACGCTCTGGATCGAGGACGGTGTCCCCTACATGGTCTTCTGCCACGAGTGGCTGCAGACCGTGGACGGCACGATGGAGCTTGTCCGGCTCCCGGACGACCTGGGTGTCCCGACGGAGGCGCCCGTGACCCTCTTCAAGGCCTCCGACGCCCCCTGGTCCGGCGAGATGCTGGAACTGGGCGAGAAGACCAACGGGATGGACATCGGCGGCCAGGTGACGGACGGTCCGTGGGTCTTCCGCACACAGACCGGACGTCTCGGTATGCTCTGGTCCTCCTGGGGAAAGGAACGCTACGCCATCGGCGTGGCCTACTCCGAGAGCGGTTCCGTCAAGGGACCCTGGGTCCAGGAGCCGCGCCCCCTCTTCGAGGACAACGGCGGCCACGGCATGCTCTTCCGCACCTTCGACGGTGAGCTGAAGCTCTGCATGCACTGGACCGACCAGCGCGACGAGCGGCCGGGCCGCCGTCCCGTCATCCGCGACGTGGACGACTCCGGCGACAAGCTGCGGCTGCTGCCGGAGCTGGAGCCCGTGGTCTTCAAGCTGTCCAAGGACAAGACCATGGCCGGCCACAAGGTCCCCCTCTCGCTCTTCCGCAAGGACTTCCCCACCGACTGGACCGGCTACGAATACCTCGTGCTCGACATGAGCGCCTCCAGCGGCCAGCGTGTCTACCTGGGCGTCAACACGGACGAAGGCTACAACGAGCTGCGTTTCATCTTCTACGCCCCGGGCGGACGCATCCGCACGGCCATCCCCCTCACCTATTTCCGGGACCTGCCGGCCGGCGCCTTCGACATGGCCGCCACCTACAACCACAAGCGCCCGCTCTCCTTCATCAACATCGAGCACGGCACGCGCCATCCGCTCCGGGGAGTAGACTCGCTCGGTGTCCGGATGCACAAGCCCGTCAAGGATGAGCAGGTGGTCATCTACGACGCCTACCTGACCGTCGGCGACCCCGGCGACAAATACCTGGACGACTGGCCCGCCGTCGACGCCTTCGGCCAGTGGAACCTCGGCGAGTTCGAGGGCAAGGTCCACGGCGAGGCACAGCTGCGCAGCGAATGGGCGCAGGAAGAAGCCGCCTACGCCGGCGGATCCGGCAGCCGCTTCTCCCGCTACGGCGGAGACCTGTCGCGCCGCACCAAGGCCACGGGCTTCTTCTATGTCAAGAAGATCCGCGGCCGCTGGTGGTTCGTGGATCCGGACGGATATCTCTTCCTGTCCATCGGGTCCAACGGCATCAGCCCCGTGATGGGCGGTGGCGGCGGCTTCGGCCGGGGCGGTGCTCCCCTGAAGGGCCTCTACCCCGACAACACCCCGTCCCGGCTGCCGGAGCGCTTCACCGGCGAGGATGCCCGCACGCGCGCCAATGAACTCACGGCCGACCGGATGGACGCCTGGGGGATGAACACCATTGGCAACTGGTCCGGACGGGACCTGATCGCCCTCGGGCGCAAGCCGTTCATGACCATGCTCGGCGGCCTGGGCATCCAGGACGGCATCCTCGGGATGCCCGACGTCTACGCGGAAGGATTCGCGGAGCGCATCGACGAAGCCGTGGCCCGCTCGACCCAGCCGTATCTGGACAACAAGATGCTGATCGGCTACTTCATCGGCAACGAGCCGACCTGGAGCAACGCCGAGATGCGCCTGTGCGACCTGATCCTGCAGGCGGCTCCCGACAAGCCGCTGCGCGTGGCCATGGAGCGCTACCTGCAGCAGCATGGCGACACCCGGGCGAGCCGCCGGGACTTCCTCTACGAGACCTACGAGACCTTCCTCTCCACGGTCCAGGCCGCCCTCAAGCGCCATGACCCCAACCACCTCAACCTCGGCATCCGCTACGGCTCGGAAGTCCCCGCCGCAGAAGTCCTCGCCCTCTCGAAGAAATACTTCGACGTCTACAGCTTCAACCGCTACGGCGTGGAGCCCGGTCTGGAGGAGATGGACCGCATCTACAAGGCCGTCGGCAAGCCGATGATCATCGGCGAGTTCCACTTCGGCGCCACGGACCGGGGCCTCGGCGAGTCGCTCGTGCGGACCGTCTCCCAGGAGGAGCGTGCCGCCGCCTACCGGCATTACTGCGAGACCGCCTTCTCCCACCCGGCACTCATCGGCACGGCCTGGTTCACCTGGACCGACCAGCCCTTCTTCGGCCGCGGTGACGGTGAGAACTACAACATCGGCATCATCGACGTCACGGACCGCCCGTACGACTGGATGGCGAAGGCCATCCGCGCGGTCTCGGACAACTGCTTCCCCGTCCATGACGGCAAACAGCCGCCCTACGCCCGCACCCCCGAGCGTCCCGGCGGCGACTTCCCCGACATCTGGGAGGAATAACGGAATCGCAAAGGAGGCCGGCATCAGCCGGCCTCCTTTGCAGATCCCCGATCAGGTCGGGGATGACGGGTTGTTCAGGTCGGGGATGACCAGTTGTCATGCCCGGCCGCGACCGGGCATCTCAAGATTACACTATCCCCTGCTCCAGCATCGCCTGCGCGACCTTCATGAAGCCGGCGATGTTGGCGCCCTTGACGTAGTCCACGCTGCCGTCCGGCTGGGTGCCGAACTTGACGCACTGCTCGTGGATGGACTTCATGATGAAATGCAGCTTCTCGTCGACCTCGGCGCCGCTCCAGCTGATGTGCTCGGCGTTCTGGGTCATCTCCAGGCCGGAGGTGGCCACGCCGCCGGCGTTGACGGCCTTGCCCGGAGCGAAGAGGATGCCGTTGTGCTGGAAGAAGTGGATGGCGGCCGGCTGGCAGCCCATGTTGGACACCTCGCAGCAGCACCAGCAGCCATTGGCTTTCAGCTCCTTCGCATCAGCCTCGGCGAGCTCGTTCTGGAAGGCGCACGGCAGGGCGATGTCGCACTTGACGCTCCAGGCCTTCTTGCCGGGGGTGAAGAGGGCCTTGCCCGGGAACCGGGTGGCCATGTCCTCCACGCGGTCGCGGTTGGAAGCGCGCATCACGAGCATGTAGTCGATCATCTCCCGGGTGATGCCCTCCGGAATCTCGCAGACGCCGTCCGGGCCGGAGATCGCGACGACCTTGGCGCCGAGTTCGAGGGCCTTGATGGCAGCGCCCCAGGCCACGTTGCCGAAGCCGGACAGGGCCACGCGGCAGCCCTTGATGTCCTTGCCGGCATGGTGCAGCAGGTTCTGGGTGAAATAGAGCGCGCCGAAGCCCGTGGCCTCCGGGCGCAGGATGGAGCCGCCCCAGGTGGCGCCCTTGCCGGTCAGCACGCCGGTATTGTACTGGCGGGCGAGCTTCTTGTACATGCCGTAGAGGAAGCCGATCTCGCGGCCGCCCACGCCCACGTCGCCGGCCGGGATGTCCTGGTCGGGACCGATGCACTGCCAGAGCTCCCACATGAAGGCCTGGCAGAAGCGCATGATCTCCTCGTCGGTCTTGCCCTTCGGGTCGAAGTCGCTGCCGCCCTTGGCGCCGCCCATCGGGAGGGTCGTGAGGGCGTTCTTGAAGGTTTGCTCGAAGCCGAGGAATTTCAGCATCGAGGGGGTCACGGCGCGGTGGAAGCGCAGGCCGCCCTTGTAGGGGCCGATGGCGCTGTTGAACTGCACGCGGTAGCCGGTATTGGTCTGGACCTCGCCCTTGTCGTCCACCCAGGTCACGCGGAAGGTGAAGATGCGGTCCGGCTCGACCATCCGCTCGACGATCTTCGCCCGCTCGAATTCGGGATGCTGGTTGTATACTTCCTCGATGGACTCAAGGACCTCCTGTACCGCCTGGAGATATTCGTTTTCGCCGGGGTACTTGGCCTGGAGACGGGCCATGATGTCTTGTGTCTTCATTACGAAAGATCAGTTATTAGTTGTGTGTCATTGGGTTATTCGACTTCCCAGGTGGAGCCGCTGCGCAGCAGGTCGTCCACGCAGTGGATCTTGGATTTGGCCATCACGTCCTTGACCTGGTCGCGCACGCCGTCGTCGTAGGTGATGTCCTTGACGTCGCGGATCACGCCGAGGGCCACCGGATAGTCCGGGCCCTTCATGTCGGCGAGGGCCATGTGGATGCCGATGTTGTCGGTGTGGGCGTCATGCACGAGGATGTCATCCTCGGTGAATCCGCCTTCGCCGATGCGCACGGCACGGATCTTCCGGCCGTCGTAGATCAGGCCCCGGTCGCGGTTCTTGCCGAAGATCATCTTCTCGCCGTGGCGCAGGATGATCGTGTGGTCGGCCTTGACCGCCGGGTCGGACAGGTCCTTGTGGGCCCCGTCGTTGAAGATCACGCAGTTGGTCAGCATCTCCATCACCGAGCAGCCGTCGTGCAGGGCGGCCGCCGTCATGATCTCCTCGTTGAGCTTGAGCTCGACGTCCAGGCTGCGGGCGAAGAAGGTACCCTTGGCGCCCAGCACGAGCGAACCCGGGTTGAACGGGTGCTCGACCGTGCCGTAAGGCGAGGTCTTCGTAATCGCACCGAACTTGGAGGTCGGGGAATACTGCCCCTTGGTCAGGCCGTAGATGCGGTTGTTGAAGAGGATGATGTTGATGTCGATGTTGCGCCGGATGGCGTGGATGAAGTGGTTGCCGCCGATGGCGAGGGCGTCGCCGTCGCCGCAGGCCTGCCACACCGTCAGCCAGGGGTTCGCCACCTTGATGCCGGTGGAGACCGCCGTGGCGCGGCCGTGGATGCTGTGGAACCCGTAGGTATCCATGTAGTACGGAAGGCGCGAGGAGCATCCGATGCCGGACACCACCACGTAGCGTTCCTTGTCATATCCGAGCGCCTGGCTCACCTTGGGCAGGGCCCGCTGCAGCGCCGCGAGCACGGCGTGGTCGCCGCAGCCCGGGCACCAGCGCACTTCCTGGTCGCTCTTGAAATCCTTGAATGTCAGTGTTGCCATAGTCTACATCTCCT
>JAEEGJ010016527.1_pt1 | contig 16913 bp, 15 predicted proteins | sample 8958761 | NCBI WGS metagenome assembly JAEEGJ01 (sample SAMN16246546, study PRJNA631951) | gut metagenome | biome: gut microbiome; feature: rumen; material: RS-attached | host: Bos | place: Iran: Karaj | collected 2018-10 | reverse complement strand
CAAGTGAGGTGCCGCCCGTGCTGGTTGCTTATGTGAAAGGCAAGCCGCTTTTTGCTCCGTTCAATGATGGCAGTATCCTCGACGAAGGTCGTGTGTTGAAGCAGTCGCCCGGTAAATACACCAAGTTGTTGCTTGGCCATCAGGTATTCGATGTCACTTATAAGGAAGAGAAGAATGCCAGTCTGAAGCACGACGATAGCTATCTGAACCAGTATTTCTATCAGATAAAGGATGAGATGAAAGGTCAGCTCTACGACTATGCCGACCCAAAGGCCGTGGAGAAATACATGCAGACCTATGGCGACATGGATGCTGAAGGGCATATCCTGCCGAAGGAATACACAGAGGCCATTCTTGTTTCGCCCGACTACCTGAAGGAGCGTCAGCCAATTCCGTATATGCCAACAACAACCGAAGACCCCGACGGGCCTGAATTCCCGGCCGCTACGGTTGCCATTGTTGAGAAAATGCTCGGTCAGAAAGTGGAGAAAAACCGCATCTCGTGTGTTCTTGGCAAAGACGAGTACAACTTCGGCGTGATGAGAACCAAGCCAAATTCCAAATACGGCATTGCTGCCTGGGTGCTGGCCAAGGGTAATGATGTGAGCATCTGGACGGATACGTGTGAGGTGGTGCCCGACGAAGGCCGTGTATATTGGTCGTCGTACGACCCTGACGAATATATGGAGCCGGCGGTGCTGACTGTTGTGAAAAGCAAGAAGGGGCTCGATATCTTCACGATGCACATGAGTACCGACGAAACGGTGAACTATTATCTGATGCGCCAGGAAGATGCCCGCATGAAGCAGTTCTGCCTGGGCGGCTTCTATCAGATGTACGAGTAGCCTGCTTTATCAGCCGCCGGATTTAATTTCTGGCGGTTTTGTTTGGTCATGTTGTGATTAATCTTTATCTTTGCATGAAATTTAAACAAACCCCTTAAATGAAAAAAACGCTGACCCTGCTGCTCATGTTATCGGTATTCCTGACCGGTAATGCCCGTGAACGACAACTCTTCGACGAAGGATGGAAATTCCTGTTGGCCGACTCTGCCCAGATGGCAAGTCCCGACTACAACGATGCCCATTGGCGATTGCTTTCGTTGCCTCACGACTGGGCCATCGAGGGCGATTTCTATGCTGGCAATCCTTCGGGAGCAGGTGGGGGAGCGCTCCCTGGCGGCATCGGATGGTATAGGAAGACGCTGAATGTTTCCGAGACCGACGGCGTGAGTTATAACATCGAGTTCGATGGCGTTTACATGAACTCAACGGTTTACGTGAACGGCAGGCAGGTAGGCTATCGGCCCTACGGCTACAGTTCTTTCGAATACGATATCACCGGTTTTCTGAACAAGGGCGACAATGTGATTGCCGTGCGTGTGGACAATAGCGACCAGCCCAACTCGCGATGGTATAGCGGTTGCGGCATCTACCGCCATGTATGGCTTACACAGACGGCCAAGACGCGTGTAGCACATTGGGGAACCTACGTGACGGCTACCCCTTCGAAGAATGGCAAGCGGGCCGTGTTCGATGTGGAGGTGGAAGTTGAGAACCCGCAGAAAGGCATGACCGTCGTGAATATCCTGTTGGATGCCAACGGAAAAGAACTGGCTCGAAAGAATGCTTCCCCCAAGGGACAGGCCATGCATTCGTCGATGGCCATCAATAACCCGAAACTTTGGAGTACACAGCAGCCTTATATATATAAGGTACGCACCGAGATACGTGTTGGAGATAAAATTGTTGATGTATATGAAACCAGCACGGGAGTGAGGAGTTTCCGCTTTGATTCCAAGGCGGGCTTCTCACTCAATTCGGTACCCATGAAACTGAACGGCGTCTGCGAGCATCACGATTTTGGGTGTTTCGGAGCCGCCTTGAACGAGGATGCCCTTCATCGCAAACTGCTCAAACTGAAGCAGATGGGCGTAAATTCCATACGGTCATCGCATAATCCGCCGGCACCCGAGCTGCTGAACATGTGCGACACGATGGGACTCATTGTGATGGACGAGAGTTTCGATATGTGGCGCCGCAAGAAGACGCAGAACGACTATGCCCGCTTCTTCGATGAATGGCACGAGCGCGACCTGACCGACCTCGTCAAGCGCGACCGCAACCATCCTTGCATACTGATGTGGTCAATCGGCAACGAGGTGCTCGAGCAATGGTCGTCGGCCGAGGCTGACACGCTTACGCTCGAACAGGCCAACCTGATTCTGAATGCAGGCCACGATGCGTCAACATTGGCCAAAGAGGGCGAACTGAGCGTGAACTCCCTGCTGACCAGGCATCTCGCTGAGATTGTAAAGCGCCTTGATACTACCCGCCCCGTAACGGCTGGCTGTAACGAGCCCAATCCCAACAACCATCTTTTCAAGAGCGGTGCCATTGATATCATCGGTTTCAACTACCACCATCAGTGGATTAAGGATGTTCCCGTGAATTTCCCGGGCAAGCCCTTTATCATGACCGAAAGCGTGAGTGCCCTGCAGACGCGTGGCTACTATATGATGCCCAGCGACAGCGTCTATGTGGCTCCCAAAGAGTGGTGGCTGCCCTATACCGACCCGTCGTTCATGTGCTCGGCCTACGACAATATGCACGCTTCCTGGAGTTCCACCCACGAGGAAACCTGGGATGTGGTGAAGCACACGCCCTACGTTGGCGGACAGTATATCTGGACAGGATTCGACTACATCGGAGAGCCCACGCCCTATGGCTTCCCCGCCCGCAGTTCTTATTTCGGCATCATCGACCTTGCTGGTTTCCCGAAGGATGTCTACTATATGTACCAGAGCGAATGGACGCAGAAGCCCGTGCTTCATCTGTTCCCTCATTGGAACTGGATGCCCGGTCAGGAAATCGATATGTGGTGCTACTACAACAATGCCGACGAGGTGGAACTCTATATCAACGGCAAGAGCCAGGGCAGGAGAGTGAAGAAGGCCCACGGTGAAGTTGCGCCCGGAAATTCGATTCTCAATACCGAATACCACGTGGGATGGCGCGTGAAATACGAGCCGGGCGAAGTGAAGGTCGTTGCCCGGAAGGCAGCCGTGAAGAACGGCTATCCCGAGATTGTGGCCACCCAGACCATCAAGACTGCCGGTCAGCCCCACCATCTGCGACTGACTACCGATTATAAGGGCAAGACCACTACCTTTGTTAATGTCGAGGTGGTTGATAAAGACGGAAATCTCTGCCCGTTGGCCCAGGACCAGGTGTTCTTCGAAGTCTCCGACGGAATGGAGATTGTTGGCGTCGATAACGGATGCCAGTTCTCGATGGAGCGTTTCAAGGACAACAAGCGCAAGGCCTTCTTCGGCAAGTGTATGGTGGCATTGAAGGGAAGCGGCAAGCTCAAGGCCCGTGCCGTAGGCCTGGAAGATGCTGAGATGGAAATATTTTGACTAACTCAATAAAAGCAGACAAAGCACCTGTTTTGTCATTTAACCTAATTGTTTGATAATGAAGAAATTATTTTTCTTTGCGCTGAGCACGCTTTGTGCCACGTTTTCAGCACAGGCGCAGATTCAGACCAGTGCCGGAGTACAGTATCTGATGAACACTCCGAAAGACATGTCGACGGATTTCTCCGATTTGTCCAACACTTATTTCCTTGCCGACAGCATCGCCTCGTTCGATACCGGAAAGGCCGTAGGAACCGTGAAGTGGGACCGCTACCGGCTGTCGCCCCGCCAGGCTTTCAACCTGAACGGCTACTGGCCTGTAAGGATGCAGATGCTCGACTTCCCCTCGACCGAATACGACAACGACCCCGTGCTGAAAATCCAGCTGCGGTTCATCTCTCCGCGATGTGTGCGCCTGACAATGCTCACCACCCCCGTGGAACCCCGCAACGATGATGCCACCGACCCCATGTTCGCTCCCGAGTTTCTGGCAAAGACAGTGAACGGAGCACCTGCCGATGCCGGATGGCAAACGAAGGGTTCTGATGGAACCATTGCCTACAAGAGCGACTTCGGAACCATCGAAATACAGCGCTATCCCTTCCGCATTGCCCTTCGCGACAAGAGCGGCCGCATACTCACCCAGTCGCGTCACATCATCGACAACGACTCGTCGCAAATCAAGCTGCTGCCCTTCTCGTTCATCAAGCGCGGCTCCGACAATTCCCGCTCCGTGAATCCCGTGTTCACCATTGCTCCGGGTGAGCGCATATATGGTTGCGGAGAGTCGTTTACGAAGCTCGACAAGGTTGGGCAGAAAGTACACCTGTTCGTCACCGACCCACAGGGACCCGAAAGCGACGGCGAATACAAGCCCGTTCCGTTCTTCTTCTCTAATCGCGGCTATGGCGTGTTCATGCACACATCGGCTCCCGTCACCTGCGACTTCGGAGCCTCCTATATCGGTGCCGACCGCCTGTTTATGGCCGACGAGAAAATAGACCTGTTCATCTTCCTCGGCGAGCCGAAGGACATTCTCGACGAATACACCGACGTTACGGGCAAGTCGCCCATGCTGCCGCTCTGGACATTCGGCACCTGGATGAGCCGCATCACTTATTTCTCACAGGAAGAAGGCCTCGATGTGGCTAATAAAATCCGTTCGAACAAGATTCCTTGCGACGTCATTCATTTCGATACCGGATGGTTCGACGTTGACTGGCAATGCGACTACGAGTTCTCGAAGAACCGTTTCAAGAATCCTGTGGGCATGCTGAAGCAGATGGAGAAGATGGGCTTCAAGACCTGCCTGTGGCAGCTGCCTTATTTCACCCCGAAGAACCGCTACTTCAACGAAATCATCGAAAAAGGAATGCACGTGAAGAATGCTGCGGGCGGAATGCCCTACGAGGATGCCGTGCTCGACCTGAGCAACCCGCTGACCGTTGATTGGTATCAGCAGAAGATAGGCGGACTTATCAGGCAGGGCGTGGATGTCATCAAGTGCGACTTCGGCGAGGCTGCTCCCTTCAACGGCGTATATGCCAGCGGCAAGAACGGACTCTACGAGCACAACCTCTATCCACTGCGCTACAACAAGGCGCTCTGGGAGGCCGTGAAGAAATTCACCAACGAGCGCGACAAGACACAAACCACTCCTGGCGTCATCTGGGCCCGTAGTGCATGGGCCGGCTCACAGCGCTATCCGCTTCATTGGGGAGGCGATGCTGCAACTACTAACACAGGTATGCTGGGTGACCTCCGCGGCGGCATCTCGTTCGGACTGAGCGGCTTCTCGTTCTGGAGCCACGATATGGGCGGATTTGTCACCGCTTCACCCGAAGACATCTACCGCCGCTGGCTTCCCTTCGGATTCCTGAGCAGCCACACGCGAGCCCATGGAGCACCTCCCACCGAGCCCTGGCTCATCAGTCAGTCGTTCACCGATGCCTTCCGCGAGAGTGCCGAGCTGAAGTACCGCCTGATGCCCTACGTCTATGCCCAGGCCAAGGACTGTTCCGAGCACGGACTGCCTATGGTGCGGGCCCTCTTCGTGGAATTCCCCGACGACCCCGGAGCCTGGCTTGTTGAGGATGAATATCTCTTCGGAAGTCAGATGCTGGTTGCCCCGCTATTGGAGAGCGGTAACAGCCGCACCTGCTATCTGCCGAAGGGCAAATGGATTGACTACCAGTCGGGTAAGGTCTACGAAGGCGGCTATCATGACATTCAGGCAGGAAAGATTCCAGCCATTATACTGGTGCGCGACGGTTCGCTGATTCCGCATGTGCCCGTGGCCCAGCATACAGGCGACATCGACTGGAGCAAAATAGAGTGGAAGGAATACAAGGCCGACGCCACGAAGTGCAAGGGACTGCTGTTCAAGCCTGGCGACACCACCGTTCAGACCGTCGAACAATAAACTCATAAATAACGGATATCCTTTGGGTATTCGTTATTTTTTTGTACTTTTGCAGCCGCTATCTCATTCTTTAGGTATTTCTCATGGAACAGTTACAGACATTTGTCAATCACACCCAATGGCCGTTGCTGACGGCTTTCGTGCTTGGTGTGCTGGTGGCCCTGCATCCTTGTCCGATGGCCACCAACGTAGCCGCTATGGGATATATCGGGCGACACGTGACCGACCGCCGCCGGGTGTTCACCGACGGACTGGTTTACACGCTTGGGCGCACCGTCAGCTATTCTCTGATAGGAGCCGTGCTGATAGCATTGATAAGGAGTGGGGCAGAGCTGCTGCATTTCGGCGAGGCCGTTTCCGAGTGGGGCGAGCGCATACTGGGACCGCTGCTTATCGCCATAGGCCTTTATCTGTTGTATAACGACCTGCTGCATCGCCACGACCATGTTCCACACATGCCCCTGAGCAGCAAGAAGGCCGGTCCCTTCGTGCTCGGACTGCTGTTTGCGCTGGCCTTTTGTCCTGAGAGCGGCATCGTCTATTTCGGAATGCTCATCCCCATGTCGGTAGAGTCGTCCATGGGCTATCTGCTTCCGGTGGCCTTTGCCGTCGGAACGGGTATTCCAGTCATATTGATGGCTTGGGTGTTTGCCTTCAGCTACAGTTCGCTTGCACGTTTCAGCAAGGGAATGCAGACCACTAAGGCATTGCTGACGCGCATCATTGCCGTGTTGTTCATCTCGGCAGGCGTCTTCGTGCTGCTCAACTGAAGTCCTCCTCCATATCCTTGTCCAGCTGCTTGTTCCATAGATACTCGCGCGTCTCCTTCACGATGACGTTGCTCAGGAACAGCAGGCAGAGCAGGTTGGGGATGGCCATCAGCGCATTCATGCAGTCGGCTATGTTCCACACGATGCCGAGGTTCATCACGGCCCCGATGAAGATGAATGCGATATAGATGATGCGGTAGCCGAGTGTCCAGCGCCCTCCCTTCAGGTATTCAATGGCACGTTCGCCATAGAGTTCCCATCCCAGTATGGTCGAGAAGGCGAAGGTGAGCAGTCCGAAGGTGAGCAGCGGTGAACCTATGTAGGGAATCTTCGAGAAAGCCAGCTTGGTCAGCGTGGCGCCATTGTCGTAGCTGATGTCGGGATAGGCTATTACCGACGACACGATTACCAGTCCGGTGAGCGCACAGATCACCACCGTGTCCCAGAATGTTCCGCTCGACGACACCAGCGCCTGGCGAACGGGGTTGCGCGTCTTGGCAGCAGAGGCCACGATGGGAGCCGAACCCATTCCCGACTCGTTCGAGAACAGTCCGCGGGCGATACCGAAGCGGGCAGCCATCATTACCGTTGTGCCCACGAATCCGCCGCCGGCAGCCTCGGGCGTGAAGGCCGACTCGCAGATGAGTCTCAGGGCAGGCCACACATACTCGCTATTCATAAACAGGATGACGATGCAGCCGATGACGTAGAAGAAAGCCATGAACGGCACCAGCATCTCGCACACGCGGGCTATGCTCTTGATGCCGCCCAGGATGACCAGTCCGGCCATCAATGCAATGACGGCTCCGCTGACGATGGGCGACACGCTATACGTCTCGTTCGTCAGCGTGGCAATGGCGTTGGCCTGCACGGTGTTGCCGATACCGAAGGCAGCCACGGCCGTGAACACGGCAAACAGCACAGCCATCTTTTTCCATCCCAGTCCGCGTTCCAGGGCGTACATCGGTCCGCCATACACCTTCCCGTTCTCTTTTTTCACGCGATATTTCACCGCCAGCAGTCCCTCAGCATACTTCGTAGAGATGCCGAACAGTCCCGTCAGCCAGCACCACAGCACAGCCCCCGGTCCGCCCAGCGCCACCGCCGTGGCCACACCGATGATGTTGCCGGTTCCGATGGTGGCAGCCAGTGCCGTAGCCAATGCGCCGAACTGCGACACGTCGCCCTGCGATTCCTTGTCGCGATGAAGTGTGAGCTTGATGGCTTTCCAGATGTGCAGCTGGGGAAAGCGCAGTCGGAAGGTCAGGAAAATATGAGTGCCCAGCAGAAGGATGATCATGGGCCATCCCCAGAGCACTCCGCTTATGTCGGCAAAAAACTTGCTGAGAGTATCCATTTCGTTTGTGTTATGATTTCGTTATGTGTTTGTCTACGGCTCTATGTCCTCGAATGTTATCCTTACGTTCTCGTAGCCCAGCGAGCGCATCATCTGGTAGAACTGCCTCGAGGCATTCTGCCGGGCGCTGCTGATGTTGGTTCCCGTCAGACAGCGGGCCTTCATCTTTTCCACGGCCCTTTGGTACATGTCCTCGCGAGCCTGGTCGTCCCACGAGCCGTTTTCGTAGAACGATTCCGTGCGGGCCTCGTCGATGAAGTTCTCGTCGAGCAGTTCAATCGGCGGCAGCGTCACCACCAGGCTGTCGTTCTTGCGGCTGATGAAGTGGGGCTTCGTCTTGTGCATGTTGATGCCCAGGCGGAGTGTGCCGTAGTAGATGCGAATCAGTTCGTCGTCGCTGAAGAATCCAGGTCGCATGGTGTCAACCAGTTCCTCGTCGGCAATCGAGAGGAATTCCCATTCGCCTATTTGCTTCATCAGTTCCACGTGGGTGGGCGTCACGTCAATACGGTCGTCTACGGCTATCTCGGCACCCGTGTTGCTGATGGCCCTGTAGGCAAAGAAGAACACGGCGGCAACCACGAGCACGATGACCGTGCACAGGATGAGCAGCCATTTCCCTATGGTGCCCAGCACGCTGGTCTTCGGCTTCTCGTATGGCTTCTTGCTCTGCTGGCAGGCCGGCTTTTCGTATGGTTTCTTCGTTTGTTGCTCTATTCCATTCATTTTCTCATTTTCTCAATTTCTCAATTTATGAACTTCGTTCATGAATTTCGGCTGCATTCAGCACAGCTCAAGCAAGCTTGGCTCTGCCTTCATTTGCACGAAATTTCTCATTTTCCAAACGATTTACTGTCCAGGATGATGGGGAAGTCGTCGGTGGTGTACTTCTTGCGGAAGGTGATGGTGATGTCTTCCTCCTTGTAGCCCATCTGGCAAATCATGGGAATGAGCGTGTTGGCGGCACTCTCGCGGGCCATCTCCAGAATGCCCAGGTTGGGAATCTCGTTCAGTATGGCGGCCCGTCCCTGCTTCTCGTAGTTGGTCATCTCCTCGTCGCTGAAGTTCTTGCGCAGAATGCTCAGCTGCTTCTTTATTTCCTGATGGTTGATGCGGCTCGACGTGAGCTGCACCTTCGGGTCGGGCAGCGTCAGTTCAATCTTCTGTCCGCGCCGCTTGATGTTCTTCTCCGAGAAGCCCCCGAAGTCGATATAGGCCTTCAGCGTGGCGTCGATGGGAATGGCAATGCGGCGGTTGCCCACGGGGAGCGTGATGTCGAACTCCTTGGCCAGGAACGTGCCCTTCAGCCGCATCTGGTCTTTGTGGGTCACAATCTTGTGCAGGTGATACTCGGCGGTGTACAGCTTCGAGCATTTCTGAATCTGCATCACCATCATGGGAATGGTGTCAACGGGTGTCTCGCTCCGTTCCACCTTCGTGTCCTTATGGCACGCCCCCACCAGCATCATCAGCAGAAGCATCAGGGATATGTGGCAAATCATTTTTTTCATACGGATGCAAAAATAATAAAAAATCTCCATTACAGATACTATTTAGGGCGTTTTTTCGTTTTTTAAATAACTTTTCGGCGCGAACAGCATCAAAAAGAAAAGAATAAAGCGAATGAAACATTACCTATTTATATTGCTGGCAGCGGCATCGCTGATGACCGCCTGCAAAGAGAAGACCGAACCAAAAGTGATTATCGCCCCGAAGGTGGAGACACCCAAGCCCACCGGCCCCGTGGTGATGCAAGACCTGAACAGCCAGAACGAAGTGGAGTGGCTGGGCAAGTTCTACAAGGTGCAGGTCAGTCGCAAGGCCGACCGCGAGCTGCCCATGGTGGATGTGGAGCAGGGCCGTAAGGGCGTCGACAACCGCATCACGCTGAAGATACTTCGTCCCGACGGCACCGAGTTCTTCAACCGCACCTACACGAAGTCCGACTTCTCCAGCTGTCTCGACGACAACACGCAGAAGACGGGTGTGCTGCTGGGCATCGTTCTGGACCGAGCCGAGGGCGACAACCTCATCTTTGCAGCCAGCGTAGGCTCTCCCGATGCCTTGAGCGACGAATACATCCCCATCCTGCTCACCGTCTCCCGCATGGGTGATGTCAGCATCAAGCGCGACACCACGATGGACACCAGTGCCAGCGCCGAGGATGAAGAGGATGGGGTGTAAGAAGACCCTCCCCCCAACGGACCCTACGGACCCTCCCCCCAGCCCCTCCCTATAGGGCGGGGAGTGAATAGCTTATGGCACAGAACTAACTACTTCCCCTCCTTAGAAAGGAGGGGGCAGGGGTGGTTGATAAAGGAGGGGCTGGGGTTGGTTTACTCCACTATCACCGCCTTGGTGGTATAGTTAGAATATACGATGATTTGGATGCCTTTCTCGGTGGGCTTCACGGGCAGGCCCTGCAGGTTGTAGCGGGCTACTTCGTGGGGGGCACCTTCTTCGGTCTCGATGGTCTGGATTTTCGACTGACTGGGCGAACTGCCTCTCGACATGATGACTATCTCGCCTTCGCCGTTGCCCATTTCGAATGCCTTTTCCAGCACGAAGCCTTCGCGGCCCAAGAGCGTCATCAGCTTGCCGATGGTCATGTCGTCGTTGAAATAGTAATAGTAGTCTTTCAATCCCGACGGGATGTCGCCCGTGAGGTACATCGTGGAGCCGCTATGGTGCGACTCGCTCAGTTTCAGGGCTTCGGTGACGTAAATGTGTACGTAGCTTTTCTGGGCATGCGCCGTGAAGGGGATGGCCAGAAGCATTATCAGCAGTAGCTTTTTCATAGTTGTGGGGTTTTAAGGGGTGGACTATCCTCTGACGAGCTTCATGTACGAATCTTCGTATTCCTGGGGATGCTTGCCGAGGAAGATGACGTTCAGCAGACAGTTGGCCACGAGCGAGGTGTCGTCGAGGTCGACGTCTTTGTCTTTAGTGACTTCCTTGCCCAGCAGCACTTCCCATGTGGTGGTGAAGCACGAGTCTTGTGCTCCGAAATACATGTCGCCGCTGTCGGGGTCGGTGAGCCGCTGGTAGCGTATGGCTTTCTTGCTGGGCTGCGGCTTCATGGCGTAGAGCATGTTGAAGGCGCGCATGAACTCGCGCTTGTGGCGCTTGGCATTGGGGTACATCACGCAGACTTCGGGGAAGAAGTCGTCGAAGTCGAAGGTTTCTAATAGCAGTTTGAGTTTCATTATTTTTAATTCTTAATTCTTAATTCTTAATTCTTAATGCTTAATTCTTAATGCTTAATTGATATTCTTCACTCTTCACTCTTCACTCTTCACTTTAACAGGAGTTCTACGGGACAATGGTCGCTTCCCATAATCTCGGTGTGGATGGAGGCTCCGCTGATTTGGGGGAGCAGCCGCTCGGAGGTGACGAAGTAGTCGATGCGCCAACCGGCATTCTTCTCGCGGGCACGGAAGCGGTAGCTCCACCACGAGTAGGTGATGTCGTCGGGGTGCAGGGTGCGGAAGGTGTCGATGAATCCGCGGCCGAGCAGGGTGGTGAACTTCTCGCGCTCTTCGTCGGTGAATCCTGCATTGCGGCGGTTGCTCTTGGGGTTCTTCAGGTCGATTTCCTGATGTGCCACGTTCATGTCGCCGCACACGATGACGGGTTTCTTTGCATCGAGCTGCTGCAGGTAGGCCTGGAAGTCGTCTTCCCACCGCATGCGGTAGTCGAGCCGTCGGAGTCCGTCCTGGGCGTTGGGTGTATATACGCATACCAGATAGAACTGGGGCATCTCGAGCGTGATGACGCGCCCTTCGTGGTCGTGCTCGTCGATGCCAATGCCGTAGCTGACCGCGAGCGGCTCGTGGCGGGTATAGATGGCGGTTCCCGAATAGCCTTTCTTGTCGGCATAGTTCCAGAAGCTCTGATAACCATCGAACTGCAGGTCGAGCTGTCCTGCCTGCATCTTCGTCTCCTGAAGGCAGAAGAAGTCGGCGTCGAGCTGGCGGAAGATGTCGCTGAAGCCTTTGCCCTCGCAGGCGCGTAGTCCGTTAACGTTCCAAGATATTAGTTTCATATTGTAGGATTCAAGTTTCAAGTTTCAGGATTCAAGTTTCAAGTTTCAGGATTCAAGTTTCAAGTTTCAAGATGAAGGATGAAAGATAAAAAAGGCGGATAATGTTTTGTTATCCGCCCTTGTATCAATGATTTAGAATTTTGCCATCTTAATGGCTACTACGGCACATTCGTCGCCCTTGTTGCCCAGGCGTCCTCCGCTTCGGTCCTTAGCCTGCTGGAGGTCGTTGGTGGTGAGCAGTCCGTAGACGATTGGGATGTCGTTGGTAGCATTCAGCTGAGCGATGCCCTGGGTGACCCCCTGACAGATGTAGTCGAAGTGGGGTGTCTCGCCGCGGATAACGCTTCCGAGCACGATGATGGCATCGTAGCGGTCGTTGTGCGTCATCTGGTTAGCACCGTAGACAAGCTCGAACGAACCAGGCACGGTCTTCACGATGATATTCTCGGGCAGGGCTCCGTGCTTCTCGAGCGTCGACACGGCTCCTTCGAGCAGGGCTCCGGTGATTTCAGGATTCCACTCTGCCACCACGATACCGAAGCACATGTTGCTGGCATCGGGTACATTGTCGAAATCGTAGTCCGAGAGGTTGCGTAGTGCGGTTGCCATCTGATTGCAGGTATGTGAAAACGTGGTGCTTAGCGGGTAGCGCGCTCGATGTACTTATCGATTTCGGCAGCAACGGGAGAAGCAATATACTTGCTCTTGATTTCCTTGTAGATCTTCAGGGCCTCTTCTTTCTGGTTGTTGGCCTCCATGAGCTGGGCAGCCTGCAGCAGGAAGGTGGGAGCTACAGAGTTGTTGGTGTTGTTGGCAGCCTTGCTGTCGGCCATCTTGGCAGCCTTGAGCAGGTTCTCGATGGCTTTCTCGGGCTGCTTCAGCTGAGCGTATGCGTTGCCAAGAGCACCCACGGCAGCAGGGCTGATGATGGCATCGTCGCGAGTGGAGAATGACTCGAGATAGTTGACGGCATCCTGCCATTTGCCCAGGTTGGCGCTGCAGAGTCCTGCATAGAGCTTGGCCAGGTTACCGGCATCGGTTCCGCTGTAGTCGTCGGCAATCTTGGCGAATCCGGCAAAGCCGTTCTTGTCGCCCTGGAGAGCCTTTTCGAAGTCTTCAGAAGAGAAGTACTGCTGACCCTTTGCGAGTGCGGTGCTGGCCTCGTTTTCGCGGGGCTCTGAAATGTAGTTCTTGTACAGGAAGATACCTGCAATGATGAGGATGATTGCAATAACTGCAATGATGACTGCTTTCTGGTTTTTTACGAAGAAAGCCTCCTTTGAGTTGAGATTGGTCTCAACGTTCTGTTCTTTTACGTTTGCCATTTTATTTATTGTTCTTTTTATTGTTCGTGCATAAAACGGTGCAAAATTAATGAAATAAATTCATATACTGAAATTTCTTTCGTACTTTTTTCGTTTTTAAGGTGGAAATGAAGTAATTTTGCAGTCGTGATTCTTAAGAAACTGTCGATTCTCAACTATAAGAATATCAGGGAGGCAACTTTGGAGCTGTCGCCCAAGATGAATTGTTTCATCGGCCACAACGGTGAAGGCAAGACCAATCTGCTGGATGCGGTCTACTATCTGTCGTTCTGCCATAGTGCGTTTACGAGCATCGACTCGCAGGTGATCTGTCACGATCAGGAGTTCTTTGTGCTCGAGGGCGAATATGCCGACTTCACGGTCTCGTGCGGCATGAAGCGCGGGGTGAAGAAGCATTTCAAGCGCGACAAGAAGGAATACAAGCGGCTCTCGCAACACATCGGTCAGGTGCCGCTGGTGTTCGTGTCGCCCAGCGACCAGTGGCTCATCGAGGGCGGAAGCGAGGAGCGCCGGAAACTGATGGATATGGTGATTTCGCAGTACGACAACTCGTATATCGACGCCCTGAACCGCTATAGCAAGGCGCTCCAGCAGCGCAACATACTGCTGAAGATGGAGGAAGAGCCCGATATGGAGCTGATGAAGATATGGGAAGAGCAGATGGCTGCCCAGGGCGAGCTGATTTACCAGAAGCGCGAGGAGTTCGTGAGCGAGCTGATACCGGTGTTTCAGGAGATTTACAGCAGGATTTCCGACGGCAGCGAGCAGGTTTCGCTGAAGTATGTGTCGCATTGCCAGCGGGGTCCGTTGCTCGAGGTTATCCAGCGCGACCGCATGAAAGACCGTGCCGTGGGCTATTCGCTGCATGGCGTTCATCGTGACGATTTGGAAATGCTGCTGGGCGGCTATCCGATGAAGCGAGAGGGGAGTCAGGGGCAGCACAAGACGTATGTGATTGCGCTGAAGCTGGCTCAGTTCCGTTTTCTGAAGCGTGCCGGCAACAACAAGTCGCCCCTGCTGCTGCTCGACGACATCTTCGACAAGCTGGATGCACGGCGTGTGGAGCAGATTGTGAAACTGGTGGCTGGCGAGGAATACGGACAGATTTTCATTACCGACACCAACCGCGACCATCTTGACCAGATATTGCAGGCTGGCAACTTCCCCTATAAATTATATAAGGTGGAGAGCGGCGAGGTGAGTGAATTGTCGAACAGCTAAAGGAGGAATGTTTATGTTCAGAAGAGATGTAAAGACGTTGGACGAGATAGTAGGCCGGTTCCTGCAGGAGAACAATCTGCAGACGCCGGTCCAGCAAACGCATGTGGTGGAGTCGTGGGAGAAGGTTGCGGGTCCGATGGTGGCGCGCTATACCGAAGAGAAGTTCATCCGCAACCAGACGCTCTTCGTGAAAATCATGAATCCCGCCCTCCGTTCCGACCTGTCGATGATGAAGACGCAGCTGGTGAACAAGCTGAACGCCGAGGCTGGCGGCTTCGTCATTGCCGATATCCGGATTTATTGAGATTCCTGTTTCTTATTTAATGATTTCATCCATCATGATGTCGTGCTCGTCGGCAGGAACCCCGGGCACGAACTGGAACCCGAAGCAGATGCCTATCTTGTAGGCATTCTTCAGAAGGGGCAGCAGACGGTCGTAGTAGCCTTTGCCGCGGCCTAGCCGATGGCCCCGCGAATCGAATGCCATTCCTGGAACTACAGCCACCTCGATGGCATCGTAGTCGGTGAACACCCGCCCCACGGGTTCCATGATGTTGAAGAAACCGCCTTCAAGGTCGGACGGGCCCTCGTAGCATCTCAGTTCCATTTCGGTATCGCTGATGACTGCCGGGAGCAGCACCCGCTTGCCCTGAGCCACCAGTTGGTCGAGCAGATGGTGGGTGTTCACCTCGTCGTCGAGCGAGTGATAGACAAGAAGGGTGCCTGCCGACTTCACCCGCGGGTGGGCCAAGAGCTGTGCGATGACAACTGCCGACATAGCACTCAGCTCTTCGGCTGAACACATGCTTTTCTGCATGCGGATGAATCGGCGCAGGTCTTTCTTGTCCATTTTTGAAGCGTGTTATTTCTTCTGCTTGTCAGACTTTTCGTTGTTCTTGGGGAAGGCCTCGTTCTTTCTGAACACCTCGAGGGCATTCTTGATGACGTTGTCGTCGCGGTTCAGGTATTCCGTCCAGGCATCTTCGTCCATGATGTTGTAGATGATGCGGCTGTTGATGTAGCGCTCCAGCAGGCGGTGCGACTTCTGTATCATCAGGTTGCGGCGCTTCAGTCCGCGGCTGTCGGCATAGTTGGCAAACTGCTCGATGAGTCCCTGTTTCAGCAGATACTTGTCGAGTTCCCTCATCTCGCTGAAGCCGTTCAGCTTCGGGCGGTTGTTGTCGGTATAGGTGTAGGCGAACTGCAGGATGAGTCCGTTCATGGCTGCCTCTTTGTAATAGGAAGTGATGCCGATGGTGTCTTCCGGAACGAAGATGTCGGGCGTGATGCCGCCGCCTCCATACACGGTGCGTCCGTTGTTGGTGTGGAAGGCAGGTCCCGTGTGCTTGATGCTGTCCTGCGAGAAGAATTCTCCGTTCTGGTATCGCTGCAGCAGGTCAATCTCGTAGTCCTTGCCGTCGCCGGGCGTGTAAGGCTTCTGGATGCATCGTCCTGAAGGTGTATAGTAGCGGGCGATGGTCAGGCGTATCATGCTTCCGTCGGTGAATCCCATCTGCTGTTGAACGAGACCCTTACCGAACGAACGACGGCCGATAATGGTTCCGCGGTCGTTGTCCTGTATGGCTCCTGCAAAAATTTCGGAAGCCGAAGCCGACGACTCGTTGATGAGGATGATGAGCGGGATGTCCTGATAGCTGCCCTTGCCGTCGCTGCGGTAGTCCTGACGGGGCGACTTCCGTCCCTGGGTGTAGACTATCAGCTTGTTGGCAGGCAGGAATTCGTTGACAATCTTCACGGCCGATTCCAGATAGCCGCCTGTGTTGTCGCGCAGGTCGACGATAAGGTTTGAGAAACCGCTCTGGCTGAGCTTTGCCAGCGCGATAATCATTTCGGGATAGGTGTTCTGGCCGAAGTTCTTAATCTTTATGTAGCCCGTCTTGTCGTCAATCATGTAGGTGGAAGTGACGCTGCGGATGGGAATGTCGCCGCGAGTCACCTCGAAGGTCTTCACCTTTTTCTCGCCATAGCGCAGGACGCCGATTTTCACTTTCGTGTCCTTAGGGCCTTTCAGCCGGTGCATGGCTTCCTCGTTGGTGACTTCCTTGCCCACGAACTTCTTGCCGTCGACTTCCACAATCTTGTCGCCAGCCAGCAGTCCGGCACGCTCGGCAGGACCGTTCTTGATGATGCCCTGCACGTGGACGGTGTCTTCGCGGATGACGAACTCGATGCCCACGCCCGAGAAGGAGCCTTTCAGGTCGTCGGCCGAAATCTGTGCGTCTTTCGAGGAGATATAGACAGAGTGGGGGTCGAGGTCGGAGAGTATCTGCGGGATGGCCGTCTCGACGAGCGAGTCGAGATTGACGGGGTCGACATACTGGTCGTCGATGATGT
>JAEEGJ010016525.1_pt1 | contig 16917 bp, 16 predicted proteins | sample 8958761 | NCBI WGS metagenome assembly JAEEGJ01 (sample SAMN16246546, study PRJNA631951) | gut metagenome | biome: gut microbiome; feature: rumen; material: RS-attached | host: Bos | place: Iran: Karaj | collected 2018-10 | reverse complement strand
CCATATCGTTATGCTCAACCACGGCCAGAAGATTCTTGACGGAAACCTTGCCCAGATCCGCAAGGAATACGGAAACAACTCGGTTACGATCGAATGCAAAGGCAATGCCGATTTTCTTAAGAGTCTTGCCGGAGTTAAGAGCGTACAGGAAAGCGGTTCTGAGTACACGCTTACGCTTGATAACAATGTTGACGGCAAAGAGCTTTTTGCTACAGTCGCGACAAAAGCAAAGGAAAACGACTGTACGGTGAGCCGCTACATGGTCAATGAGCCTAGTCTTCATGCTGTTTTTGTAAGCATTGCGGGAAAAGAGGGGGAGTAAGACGATGAAATCTAAATTGGGTACAGTATTATCATACGAGTTCAAAAAAATCGTATGCAAGAAATCTTTTATAATCGTAACGATACTTGGACCGTTCCTTATGGCGGCTCTTGTTCTTATTCCGTCTCTTTCAAGCGTTAACAGTGTTGACCGCTCCGGAGAGACAATTTCTATCGGCCTCCTTTCTGACGGAAACGCTGTTACGTATGCAGTTCGTGACACGCTTGTGGATTCTGGTTGGAATATCGTGGAGAAAACCGATGAAGAAAGCCTTAAAGCAGGTGTTTTCGGGAAGACGATAGAAGGTTACCTTGCTCCTGACGGGAAAGGGGCTTTCGGCTATTATTCAACTGAAACAGGCGATATTTACGTTCATTCTGTGCTTCAAAACATCGTTTCGAACGTGATTGTTTCTAACCGCCTTGCCGAGCAGGGATTTGACCCGCAGGCAGTTTTTGGCTTGATGTCACAAACAGAGCTTCCTTCTTACAAGCTTTCTCAAAAAGAGGGCACTACAGAGGAGACAGATTCCCAGGGTGACTACATGATGAGGATTCTTGTGCCGTTGTTCTTTGCGCTTTGTATTTACATGGCGATTCTTCTGTACGGTCAGTCTATCGGCCGCTCGGTAGTTTCCGAAAAATCTTCCAAAATCGTTGATGTTCTGCTTTCTTCCGTAAAGCCTGACGACCTTCTTATGGGCAAGATTTTCGGTGTCGCGCTTTCTGGTGTGCTTCAGTTCTCAATCTGGATTCTTTTCGCGCTTGTGGGTGTTTCTGCTTTCAGTTCGTTCACGGGCTTTAAGATTCCAGCCCAGCTTTCATCGGCAAATTTCATCTACCTTGGAGTTTTTTTCCTTCTTGGATTCTTGCTTTACGGTGCATGCTACGGTGCAGTCGGTGCGGCTTCAGAAGATGAGCAGCACATGACGCAGCTTTCGTATCCGTTCTTGTTGTGCCTTATCGCTCCTGTTTGCTTTATTTCGAGCATTTCGTCGAACCCGAACTCCACACTTGCTGTGGTTTTGTCGGAATTTCCGTTCACATCGCCAATGGTAATGCTTTCAAGGCTTGTCAACGGGCAGGTCCCGTTGTGGCAGCTCATTTTAAGTATTGTACTTCTTATTGGTTCGATATATCTTGTACTGAAGCTTTCTGCGAAAATATTCAGAGTTGGAATTCTGCTCACTGGTAAGAATTTCAAATTCAAGGATATGAAACGCTGGCTTACGGAAAAATAATAATTGAAGATGCGCGAGTTTTAATTGCCGCGCATCTATTTCGAGGATTATATGAAAATTGCCGTAATTTATGGTGGAAAAACCGGAGAACATGAAGTGTCACAGGTTTCCGCATCTTCTGTTGCGAGAAACCTTAACACAGAAAAGCATAGCGTCAGCCTTATAAGCATTACAAAGGCGGGAGAATGGTTCCTTCAGCCCGATGCAGAGCTAAAGCGCATTAAGAACGATGAAAAAGCCGTTCTTTCCGATGCTGCGACCGATACAAGAGTTGCAGTTATTCCGGGCGGCGGCGTAAAATCCGGCTTTTGCAAAATGAAAGACGGCAAAATAACTCCTTTAGAAACAGACATCGTTTTCCCGGTTCTTCACGGAACTTACGGCGAGGACGGACTTCCTCAGGGACTTTTCGAAATGGCGGAGCTTCCTTATTGCGGTTGTGACGTAATGAGCAGCGCAGTTTCGATGGACAAGGAAAAAACAAAGCAGATTTGGCAGATGGCAGGTCTGCCTATTGTTCCTTACATAACAGTGCATCGTGCTGACCGCGAGAATGAAGAAGCTTTCTCTGCAATTCTTAAGCGAAGCGAGCGCGATTTTGAATGGCCAGTTTTCATTAAGCCGTGCAAGGCAGGAAGCTCCGTTGGCGCAGGCAAAGCTACTTCCAAAGAAGAGTTTATCGCCGCTGTAGACGAGGCTCTTCTTTGGGACGACAAGATTCTTGTTGAGCCGTTCGTTGAGGCACGCGAGATTGAGTGCTCCGTTACGGGATTCCGCGACATAACTTCGTATATTCCGGGCGAGATTATTCCTTCTCACGAGTTTTATGATTACGATGCGAAATATATCGACCCGGACGGAGCTGCATTGCGGATTCCTGCCGACCTTGATGACGAGAAAATCCGCGAAGTCCGCGACATAGCGATAAAAGCTTTCAAAGCCTTGGACGGATGCGGTTTCAGCCGGATAGATTTCTTCCTCGACAAAAAAACAGGCAAGTTTTACTTAAACGAGATAAACACCATTCCGGGTTTCACGAATATCAGTATGTTCCCAAAACTGTGCGAGGCTTCTGGCCTTCCGTATGCGGATTTGCTCGAAAAACTTATGAAGCTTGGAATTGAGCGGTTCAATGCGATGAGGTCGCTTAAAACAAGCCGGAAATAAGCGGATTTATTTAAGGAGTGATATGACACCACACGTTTATCCAAAAGGTTGTTTTTTCAAGAGCCTTGACGACATAAAAGACAAAAAGGTCACTATTATGGGGCTTGGCTTGAATGGCGGCGGCGAGGCGTGTGTACGTTTTTTTTCGCGTTACGGCGCATATATCACCGTCACAGACAAGAAAACAGAAGAAGAGCTTGCTCCTACACTCAATTCGCTTAGACAAGACCCCGCCGTTGATTTCAGCCGAATCAAGCTTGTCCTAGGCAAACACGAGCTTTCCGACTTTCAGAGTGCGGACTGTGTAATAAAAAACCCAGGCGTTAAGTTCGAGGGTAACGAATACCTCGCCGCCGCCAAAAGCATAGAAAGTGATATATCGCTTTTTCTTAGCTTTACAAAAGCCCCGATAATTGCGGTGTCCGGCAGCAAAGGCAAGTCGTCAACTGTAAGCGCAATTCACTACGGGCTTTGTCAGGCGGGGTTCAAGGCTTTTCTTGGCGGCAACATAACTGTTAGCCCGCTTACGTTTTTAGAACAAACTGATGAAACAACGCCCGTCGTTCTGGAGCTTTCAAGCTGGCAGCTTGCCGACTTGCGCGGCAGAGGCGTTTTAAAGCCGAAGATCTCTGTGCTTACGAAAATTGTGCCGGACCACCAGAACTGGTACGGCGGCATGGAACCGTACGTTGCAGACAAAAAGCTTATTTACGCTGACCAGACCCCGGACTGCTTTACGCTTTGCAATGCTGACGACGGTTGGGGAAAAGTTTTTGCGGCGGAGACAAAGGCAAAAGTTGTGTGGTACGGGGAGAACGCGGATATGCCGGTGCGCGTTACTGACGCGATTGTTCCCGGCGTTCACATGAAGCAGAACCTTACGAATGCGGCTATCGTTATGACGCTTATGGGTGTTGCGCCGCAGTCCGCAAAAGAGATACTTGCCGCATATCCCGGAATTGAGCACAGACTGGAATATTTTTATTCGTGGAATCTGCCGGCTTCTGCTGAGTTTGCGGCAAGCCCAGCTTCATGTGGTGCGCCCGCGGAGTTCCGCTTTTACAACGACACTACGGCAACTGTACCCGATGCCGCCGCTGCCGCGCTCGAAGCATTCAATGAAAAGCCAGTTCTTTTTGCGGGCGGAAACGACAAAAATCTTGATTTTACGCCTTTTGCGGCTGCGGCGCACAAAGCCGCTGCCATATATCTGCTTGAAGGAAAGGGCACGGACCACATGATTCCGCTGCTTAATGAGCGGGGCATCGCGTTTTCAGGGCCGTTCAGCTCACTTGCTTCTCTCCTTGAAGCTTTTAAAAACGACGTTTTCGCCGGAAAAATCTGTGCCGGTAAATCCCCCGCTGTGAACGTCGTCTTTTCGCCCGGCGCGACATCTTTTGGCATGTTCGCGAACGAATTCGACAGGGGCAGGCAGTTCAAAAATCTTGTTAAAGAACTTTTCGCGTAGAATCTATAAAACACGGAGAACTTATGAAGCGTTTGATTTTTGCAATCCTTTTCCTGTCCATGATTTTTACAGCTCTTCCTGCAGAAGAGCAAACTGCTTCACAACCAGACGGTTTCGATTTGAACCGCCTTACGTTCAACGGAAGCGGTGAGTTTTTTAAGCTGGATCTGCTCACTGATTCTATCATTGCTGGTACTGGCGTTACGTTTTTAGGCACAGAAATCCTTATAAATAAATTCGCGCATATTAAAAACAGAGAGTGGGACGGCTCTCCTTTCGACAAAAACGATGTTCCTTCTTTTGACCGGGCTTTTATGCAGCCGTTTTCACGGGGATTCAACACGGCGGGTGACATCTTTCAGTTCGTGGCGTTGTTAAGCCCTGCCGCTCTTATAGCAGCTCCTATGGAAGAGTGGCTCACGATTGGCGTTATGTATGCGGAAACAGTCCTTGCTACGTACAGCTTGAAAGAGTTCACTAAAGCTCTTGTAAACAGGACGCGTCCTTATATGTACTATGACGAAAAGCCCTTGGAGCTTATTGAAAAAGGCGACTGGAACGAGTCTTTCCCATCCGGTCACGCTGCGCTGGCGTTTTCCGGGGCAACATTTGCCTCGTATGTATTTTCAAAGTATTTCAGCGATTCGCCTTGGAAATACGTAGTTACGGCTGCATCCTACTCTATTGCGGCGGCTACGGCTATTTTCCGCGTTGCTGGCGGCAAGCACTTTTTGACCGATGTTCTGGCTGGTGCGGCGATTGGAGCAACAGTGGGCTTTGTGGTGCCGTGGCTTCATACGCTTAAAGCTGACGATACAGGAAATGCCGGCAACAGTACTACTTCGGGCTCATCAAGAGGCGTTGAGCCGCTTGTTTATTTGGGTGGAATCGGGCTTAAAATCAGTTTTTAGTTTAGTTTTCTTGTGCGATGCCCGACTGATGCACCGCGAGGCTTACTCATTCACGCTGTTTCACAAAAAAAAATCCGGTATTCTTTTGGAACACCGGATTAATAGCTGTAACCAGCTTAAACTCACGCCGCTTTTGGCTTGTACTGGAATGATTCGGGAATCTTGTCAAGAATACGAAGATGTCTGCATGTTGCAGCATCAATCGCAATTTCATGTATAAGCTCTGGAACAGAACTGTCTATGTAGATTCCCTCTATTCCTTGGTAATTGCATAAATCTAATGCTGAAAAAAAACCCCGGATATCATTTCGTCTTATCTCACTTGCTCCGCTCGTTATTATGATGATTGATTTGGAGCCTGTTATTGAATCAAACAGCAATGTAATCGGTGTTAGTGCACTCAAAGGTGACATTTTTTTCCCTCCACTTGAACAAAAATAGAAAACTAATTTTGTTGAGCCGGAATTTTTTCTCCGTTAGCTACAACATATTATATAACATTTTTTTCAGAAAAAAATGTTACTGCGAATTTTTGTTCTAAAATTTTAGATTTTGTTAAGATTTCACCAAAAAAATGCAGAATTTGAACAAATATTTTCGAAGGAGATGTGGCGACTGATACAGAATTGGGCAGCGCTGTCGGGTATCTTGCCCGCTAGAAAATGCGCCGGTCGCGTTATTCAGAGACAGGCGCGTACCACTTTCCTGTAGCACAGGCATGCGTCAAAAAATGAACAGTTTCCTCAGTAAGTTCTTCTGTTAAATCTGTGTCGATGTTGTGACCGCAATTCGAGTACATTACAAGCTTGCAGTGGGGTAGGCAGCGCGCCGTCCGCATCATAAGAGCGGGGGTGCTTATCGGGTCTTCCGCCCCGCCGAGAATTAGCGTGGGTGTCTTTATTGACGAAAGTGCGTCGCACAGTTTTTCTTCGCTACCAAGCTTCATAAGCGGTCTGCCGTAGTCTATCTGTTTTTCGCGCAGATCTGCTTCTGGTAAGTTCTTAAGCCATTCTTCACGTTCTGTACGACGCTTTTGCCGTTCAGAATCGTTTTCTATGGGCGGGTCAAATGGCGGCGGGGCGGAGATAATGCCTTGCAGCAACATTTGGCGGTAAGACATCGCGCCTTCCGCAAGACTGTGCGGGCCGGGCACAACGGCTACAAACGCATGCACCCGCTCTGGGTGACGAAGCAGCAGATGCCAGCCGATTCCGGCTCCGTGAGAGGCTCCCATGTAGCAGAACTTGTTTATTTTAAGCTTGTCGGCAAGACGGATTACGTCATCGGCGAAAACATCGTACCAAGAGTCGCCGTAGTCTTCTGTAACGTATGAGGAAGGCGCGAAGCCCCGGAGCGTAAGGCAGTATACATGGTATCCTTTTTTCGCAAGGCTTTGCTGCATTCCTTTCGGATAAAACCCGACTTGTGCGGAAAGAATTACTTTATCGCCAGTTCCGTATTCTTCGTAGTAGAGTTTTATTTTATCATCCACTTGAATGTAGCTCATTTTTCGCTCCTATAAGCCGTATACACCAATCTGTCTTTCCACAGATATTTCCCTTTTGTTATTGTGCCATCTTTAAGAAGTTGCTTCAACAACCCCATGCAGTCGCCACGGTCTATAAGATTCGCTGCCGGAGGTTTGTGTGCGAAAAAACTGCGATTCTTGCCTGACAGGACCCGGGTACCAGGCTTTACAAGCCGCTTTCCATTATGTTTCCCATCAAGCATTCCCGCAAGTTTTTCGGCGGCTTGTTCCAAAGTGAAGTATTTATTGTGTTTTTTGATGAACGCGGCGGCAGCTTCCAAGTCTGCGGTTCCTGTTTCTCTTACGCCAAGACAAATGTCGCACCCTTCGCACGCAGCTTTTTCTGCCCCCAGCGCATCAAGCAGAACTTGTCTCCTGCAACTGCCTGTGTTTCCTGCTTTTGCCTCCGCGAAATCGCCCATTACTCTGGCTCTGGAGCCAAGAGGCGCAAGAGCAGCTTTTTCAGAATCTTCCGGGCTCCAGACAAGAATCGATTTCGCTATAGAGCCGTCTCTGCCGCCGCGCCCCGCCTCCTGAATAAACGCTTCGGCGGTTGCGGGAACATCCAAATGGATAACAGTTTTTATATCCTTTTTGTCCACGCCCATTCCGAACGCGCACGTTACAGCCATTATCGCGTCTTTGTGCGGGTGAAACCATTTTTCAACCTTGTTTTTTTCTTCGCGGGAAAGTCCTGCATGATAAAACTTCCCGCAGTCTTTTTTCTCCGGGTGCAGAATTTTCATCTGCTCCGCTAAAAGATAAGCCATTTTTTCGGTACGGGCTCGCGTTCCGCAAAATACAAGAAGAGGCTTTTCTTCTTTTTCCGCAAGCTCAAGCACAGCTTTTTCTTTTAAGACGGCATAATGAACATAGTAGTGAATGTTTGGTCTGTCCGCCTCGCTACGGACGATATGACCCTCTCCGTCAAAAAGCACTTCGTTTATGCGGGCTAGAACTTCTGGCGAGGCAGTCGCAGTAAATGCCGTCACTTTCCTTACGCCAAGCTTCTTTATAATAGTGCCTAGCGTCAAATACGCGGGGCGGAACGTGTCGCCCCATTCGGAAACGCAATGAGCCTCGTCTATTGCGACGTGCGCTATGCCCGCTTTTGAAAGCCGCCCGACAAGCTCGTCTGACTGAAGGACCTCTGGGTTTGCAAGGATGACTTTTGCGCCATCTTTTATAAGACGGAAGTTTTCTTCGCGTTCCTGCGCTGTCTGCTGCCCACGGAAAACTACGGGAGTCATTCCGCCTTCTGTCATGCGCCGTGCTTGATCCGACATAAGTGCCAAAAGCGGGTACAAAATGAGCGTAGGGCCTTCAAGAAGCAATGCGGGTATTAAAAAGCAGAGCGATTTTCCGGCTCCGGTGGGCAGCAAAACGATTTGGCGCAAACAGGCAGAATCGCTTTCCGAAGCCGCGCGGCCTTCATGCAAGCTTTTCTCTCCTCCGAAGTCATCGGGCGGTTCCATAATGTTTGCTATTACAAGCCGCTGCCACGGATAAAGATACTTAATGCCGAAGTTTTCAAGCGCAGCAGTTGCGACTGGGTCAAAATCAGGGGCAAATTCCGCCTTCTCGTCTGCGGGTATAGCGTACGCACCTGTGGCGGCGGTATCCGCGCTCGTAGCAACTTCGCCAACAACCGAATCTGTCAAATCCGTATAATTATCATTCGAATTTCTCATATATACTATTATTGAAATTCGAATCAGGTTTTTATCAGCTTTTAGCCAGCTTGTTGAAAAAAATGCAAAAAAAATCGGATTCTAGTTAGACTTTGAACTGGTCTACCTGTACACCAATCTTCTTTATGGAGCCTTCTATCTGTATTGAAACGTCAGAGAGCGCGGTTCCTGTTTCATTGATTTTTTGTGCGCCTATGAACATTTCATCCATGCTTTGCGTCATCTGCAAAGTTGCGTTCTGAAGCTGCTGTATTTCCTGCAGAATCAGCTGGTTGCCTTGCTGCATTTCCTTTGATGCGTTCCGTACTTCAACGGTACTGTCGTTCATGTTGTGCAAAGCATCCGTTATCTGCTTTGAGCCCGCATTCTGCTCGTCCATGGCCGACTTGATTTGTATGACAAGCGCATCAGTTTCTTCAAGCTTGCGTGATACTGCCTCGAACGCTATGCTCGATTCTGAAGATGCTGCTACAACATCATTTATTGACTTCTTTATGTTCTTCAGCTGGTTTCCGATCGTCTTTGACTGAGCCGTAGATGTTTCGGAAAGCTTTCGTATTTCATCCGCAACAACAGCGAATCCTTTTCCTGACTCGCCCGCATGAGCTGCCTCGATTGCGGCGTTCATTGCAAGAAGGTTCGTCTGGCTGGCTATGGACGCAATAGCGATGTTGGCTTCCTGAAGCATTTTTGACTGGCTTTCAATTTCTTCAATGCGGGTGTTTACAGCCTGCTGCTTTGAAATTCCCGTCTGGGAGTCAACCCGAAGCTCATTGAATGAACTTGCCATTTTCTCAACAGAAGTATTTACAGCCGATATGTTGCCGATCATCTCTTCAACAGCTGCGGAAGCCTGCTCGACTCCTGTTGCCTGCGATTGAATCATATGCTCCAAAGATTCTATGTTCGAGGCAATCTCGTTTACAGCACCCGCGGTCTGGCTGACGGATTGGCCTTGCGTACCAATCTGGTTCTTCATGCTGTCAATGTTTGCGATTATCTGCGTTATTGATGCTGCTGTTTCGGATGTCGCTGTGGAAAGGTTCTTTCCTGCTGTTGTAAGCTCGTCCTTTGACTCCTTTACGTCCCCAATGATAGTCTGAAGCTTGCCTGAGAATGTGTTGAAGCCCTTTACGACATCGCCTATCTCATCACTTGATTTTACGGCGATACGTTTTGTAAGGTCAGCGTCGCCTGTAGAAATATCGTTCAAAGTTTCTTTTACGACGATAAGCGGTTTTATCAGTTTTGTAAGGAAAACTGTTACTACAAGTATGAGTGCGACAGCAAGAACAGCCATTATGATGAGCATATTCCGTGTCAGGTGTATTACTATGGAATTAAGAACGGAGATCGGCTTCGCAATAAAGAGCATTCCAGTTATTTTGCCTTGAGTGTCTGTCAATGGCGAGTAAATTGTAAAGTAAGGAATTCCCGCAATTGTGTTTTGTCCGTCGTAGCGTATTCCTTTGTTAAGAACTTGGTCAACGATCTCTCTGTTGTCAAGCTGTGTTCCAATAAGATTGTCGCCCAGCGTCGTCATGGCGCGTGTATCGCCTTTAAAAATTGTACACTCGACGTTGAAGAATTCTTTAATTTCCGATACGAATTCTTCTGTTGCAAGACTGAACGCGCAAATTACGGTTCCTACGACAATGTTGTTACTCTTTATAGGATAAGCTGATACAAGGCTGTATTCAAACAGTGCGGATGATTCATATCCCCAGCTTTTTTCGCCTTTCAACGCCATGCTTACGGAATTAAGCTTTGAAAGATCGGCACCATGTATTCCGCCGGTTATAACTTTACCTCGTTCATCGGTTACTAACATGATATCGGTGTCAAGAACTTTCATTTGTTCATCGTACAAGGATTTGACAGTTTCGTAATCTTTGTTCACGAGTGCTGTTACAAGTCGTGATTTATCGGCAAAAACAAGCGTGGTGGCATCCAGTATTTCTTTCCAGTTGTCAAGCGTATCAAGAACACCAAGCTCTGTAGTCTCAAGATTTTCGTTTATCATTTCTGACATATTGCTTGTGCTGATCATGATGGCACTTGCGCCTACAGCAAGTGATGTAAGAAGAATAGCTATTGCAGTAAGAATACAGATTTTTGTGGTGAGCCGATTTTTTTTCATATTTCCCCCAGATGCAAAACAGTGTTGTATTTATCTAAAATGATACCACCCGTATGTTTTTCAGTCTACTAAAATATTATTGTCATCATCAAAAAGATATGAAATGGTGTGGATGTGTGAGGGAGTTATAACCAGAGGGGTCCCTGTGATTTGTTTCGGGCGGCAGCTGATTCTGCAGCTTCAAAAATGTCCCCCTTTTGATGCTGCTTTTTTTACTGAATGCCTGCTGATTTTAGAAGTGCCAAGTCATTTAGAAGCGTTTTGTCATCAGGAAAGTCGATAAGTCCTTGTTCCAGAATGGCTTTTGCTTCTTTGTAGTTACCAGCGTTTGCTTCTATAACAAAGTTGTTATGTATTTCAACGATGCAGTTTTGGTAGAAAATCTGCGTTGTCTGTTTGAAAGTTTCGCTTGTAGGAACCTGTTTTTCTGCAAGAAGAGAATCCTCATAGCCGCCGCGGAAATCGTAGTTGTTAATGCGTTCGTTCAATATTGTAAGCCATGCGTTTTCAAGCTCCAGCAACAGGCGTTTCTTTTGTGTAGCAGTCACATTCCCGGAATCAAGCATGCCGCTTATTATTTCAGTTTTCTGGCGCGGCGTGGCTCCGTCCAGTTTTGTGGCGATAAGCAGCTCCATAATGATTTCCTGTGAGTCTGAAAACTGCTTTGCGGAAACGTACGGCTTAAGCTCTTTGGCGGCGGCTTCTGCCAAATCATAGGCTCTTTCCTGATAGCAAAGAAAAATAAGGTTGTTGAACGCAGAGTCCATGTTGCTCTGGATCATTTCTGTCTTGCCCCAGCGTTCTATAAAGCTTGCGAACCAGAATGTGGCTTCGGCGTATTCCAAAGCGGAACAAGAAGAAATGTCGGCTGTTTTGTCGTGCATGTAAGTGCATGGAAGACCGAAAAAGTCATCGCGGATTTGTTGTTGCACGGTTGATTTTTCGTTTTTTATAAGGTTATAAAACGCGCCCATGCTCGGAATAGCGGAAAAATAGTCGTTGTTGTCCAGATAATCAACGCAAAGGTTGTTCGCGATAAGCCCTGTAAAAACTTTGTCGCTTACTTCCTGCCGGTCGGAATAATCAGATTCTGGAACGACGTAATACATCTTCATGTTTTCGCCGTAGTCAACGACACCGGTGCTGCCGGGGTTGAATCCGTAAGGATTTGTTGTCTCCACGTCTATGCGGCGTTTCCATCCAGACGCTTTATCCGTGATGACAACCGTACAGAAAGCATGGGCAGGTGTTTTCTGCCCCCTTACGTCCAGTCCGGCGGCTTTTGCGGCAGCCATGTAAATTAACGCCGATGAAACACAGTTGTAGTAGCCTGTTTCAAAGACGACATGAACTTTTGACTGATCTTCCCTGTATTCCACAAGAACGTCGCGGTACAAAAGCGTAAGCACAGCTTTCCCGCGTTCTTCTTCAGTCATCCGCATGTATTCCTGCGAGGAAACTTTGTTTTTAATGCGTTCGAACTTTTGCAAAGCGCGTCGCCCTGAAACTGATCTGAGCGGACATTCTGAAAATAAAAGCGAAAGTTTGAAAACTTCATCGGCCGAAAGGTTTTTTGCCGGAATGTAGCCCAGTTCCAATTCGGGAATGAAAAGCGGTTCTACGGAAGGATAGCGTGAAGTGCTGCTTGCAAATAAGTTTACGGATGCAGCAATGAGCATTACTGCTAAGAAAATAGATTTTAAAACTCTCATAGAAAAACACTAAAGCATAAAGAAACTGTTGTCAACAATGGAAAAAAGAATAAAAAAACTTGACATACATATATAATATATGTATATTGTAAATATGGCACTACCATTAAGAAAGAAACCGGTTACGGTTTATTTACAGGAATTAAAATATCTCATGTTTCAGCAGATGGCTGCAGCCCAGAATCGTAAGGCGGCAGAATTGGTCCGCGAGGCAATGGATGAGTATATTCAAAACCATTCAAAGCCAAAAAAATCTCTTGAAGAATGGCAGCCTGTTTCGCTCGGCGGAATAAAACCCGATGCTCAAGACTGGCTTTCAAAGGACTATCAGGACGAAATGCTTGGGAGCGTATCTTGGTAGGAATCGACACAACTTTTTTGATTGACCTGGAGATTCTGGATTCGCCGCGCCACCAAGGTGCTGTAAAACTGTTCGAGAAATGGCGTAATGAAAAACATTCCGTACTTGTTATTTTTAATCAGAGTTTTCTTGAATTCCAGCATGTTATTACGGATTCACGACGGTTTGTTTCTCCGCTTACTATGGAGCAGGCAATTGAACGCACTTGGTTTTGGGTGGATCAGGAGCGGGTGAAAGTCATCTACCCGGATGATAATTCACTAAAGCGTGCGCTTCTTTGGACGAACATGTACAAACTCGGCCGTAAACGCATTCAGGACACCCACATGGCGGCTTCTTTCGCAGAAGCCGGTGTAACGGAGCTTTGGACGGCGAATCCAGCCGATTTTGAAATCTTTGAAACATTCGACCTCGTTGAGTATAAGTGAGAAATACTGAGTAGTTTTTGTTATTGAAAGTTTGGAACGGAAACTATATCTCTTGAAATACGTAATATAGTATGTATAATAATATGCAAGAGGTGGTTTTATGATGGCATTCGAAAAGAAAGAAATTGTCTCTGCAACTCAGCTTGTCCGCCAGTTTTCCAACTTTTTGACGGAGCTTACAAATCGTAAACTTAATAAAATTGCAATAATCCGGAACAACGAAATGCAAGCGGTTGTGCTTCCGATTGATGAATACGAGAATCTTGTTTTAAGGGCGGATGCCGCGAGCCAAAAGTCGCTCAAAGATTTTTTCGGCAGTATTGATAAAGACTCTGCGGCTCAAATGGAAGCTGCCGTTGCAGAATGTCGCAAGGTTGATGAGAATGAATGGTAAGCTTATCGATACGAATGTTATAATCCGCTTTTTCAAAGGAGAGACGGAACTTTTCTCACTTTTTGATGAGATGGAAAAATTATACATATCTTCTGTATCTGTAGGAGAGCTGATGTATGGTGCTGCGCTCTCTCAAAAAGCAGATTTTAATCGTGAAAACTATTTCTGTTTTTGCGAGCAGATGAAAGTGTTGTATCCAGATTTGGAAGTGGCGAAAAGTTATGGGAGAATAAAGGCTTCTCTTAAAATGAAAGGACGCCCCATCCCTGAAAACGATATTTGGATTGCTGCAACAGCGCTTGCCGCAGATTTAACGCTTGTTACCGCAGACAGTGATTTTAGCTTTGTAGACGGGATTTCCGTGGAAATGATATAAAACCTAGTCGAACTCCCGCAAAACTTCATTCACATAATCCCGTATATCGCTTGCAATCGCAGATTTTAGTCGCGTCGCGATTTCCTTGTTTTTTCTGAACGAATCACCGACTGGCATGAAAAGTTTTACAACATCAATTTCTAAAGCCTCTGTAATTTGAGAAAGAGTCTTTTCTTCTGGATAAGAATGTGCTAGTTCAATGCTTTTTATAGTAGCTTCTGACAGATTTGATTTTTCTGCCAATTGAAATTGAGTATATTTTTTTTGTTTGCGAAGTGTGCGGATGTTTTCTGCAACACGCATCCGTATCTCAAAATCTTGCATTATATTATTTTCAATGAAATTATATTAAGATTACATAGATGAGAAATATACAAAGCTTAAAAAAGTATATATAATCTATACAAAAATAAATATCTGTTTTATACTATTTCTTGAAAAGTTTATTTCTAGTAAATAATTTTGGAGGACTTGTATGAAAAGATTTTTAACTGTTGGATTGATAGTATGCTTACTGTCTGTTTTTACTTCGTGCTTATCGACAGGAGGCGCTTCATCTTCTGCTGATTCAGTAGATGTGTCTGGACTTTCTTTGGGAGATAGAAAACTGATTTCTGGTGTTTACAACTTTGCGACAGAGAAATCAGATTCTTGGACTATATATGATCCATACTTTGTGTCGATTGATGTTACGAATGAGAAATACGTGTTTACTGCAAGTTTCGTTGTAGGAAATATAGTAGGTTTGACGAGATATGATTTCACATGTACGGTAACAAAACAAGGTGATGATTTTAAGATTGATTTGACGGATATGTCATCATATGCTTGTGATAAAGATTTGAAAAAAGTAAAAGCAGGATCTTCATATAAAGCTTCGGAAAAAGTTGCTGCTGAATATGCAAAACAAATGAAAGCAGAAATTCTGCTAAGAATTGCAAACTGGTCAGATGATGAGTATACACAGAATCTTAATAAAGCAGTAACATCACCTATTATATTGAATTGTATAGCGAACAATTCTGCATTAGTTTTCAAGAAGTTTATTAGTGATTATGAAATTATAGGTAGAACAATAAGCTTGCAAATGAATATAACGTCTGTTGATGAAGATAACAAGCATGAAGAATTTGCCTATTATGTTACAGGAAAAACTTTGAGAGGATACAAAATAGATGATCTTGGTATAAAGTTTCCGCAGTATTCAAGTGTATTTGTTTATACAAACAATGATAATGTTATATCATTGACACCGGCTGAGACTCTTGATGGAATAATGGCAGGTGGTACATCTGGTTCTGTGTATGAAGTAAATGGCACAATTAAGGACGTAAGAAGAAGTGATACAGGTGGTGTATCTGTTATTGAAATATATGAATAAGTATTTTCAGTAAGGAATTTACATCGTATATAATTACAAAAATGTCCAGTCTCTGATAGTGTTTTTAATTCTGTTAGCGATTGGACATTTTTTTGTTTGCGAAGGAATCTAGCAGTAAAAAGAAATATCTTCGAAATGTTTTTGCCACTCGTCACAGATAAATGAAGCCATGATTTTTACATACCCACCAATACTAAAAATTTGCGGCATTACCAAAACCACCTTGTCTGGCGAATTTATAAATAACGTGAACACCCTTTTCTATGATGTCTTGGAATCCTTTTATTTGGTTTGACACTTGCTTTTGCTTGGGTATGTTCTATACTGGAAGTATCATTTTTCAAGGAGTTCTTATGGATAAAAAGTGGATTGTTTTGCTTAGTTCTTTGTTTGTTGCGATTTCTTTATTATTCACAAGCTGTATGACTTCTGGTAAAAATGGAATTGTATCTGAAAAAGAAGATGTATCAATCAAGACCGGATATTATATAAATGAATGTCTTTTAGAGCTCGGAGCCGGGGAGGGAAATGGAAAGTCGTTTGAGCCTTCTGCAACAGCTCCGTCTGCTGAATTCGAAACAAAGTTGCTTTCTGAAGATTATTCCAAGACAGAAATAGTCGCGTGGTGCGATGGAAACACGATTTGGTACTATGCGGCAGGATATACGGACATAGAAGACAATAAGATACCGCTTTATTTTGATAGCAGCGCAATGTTTCTTGGATGTTCAAAACTAATCAAAATTGATTTAAGTAAATTTGATACAAGTGATGTCGGTATAATGGAGAACATGTTCAGCTGTTGTTCGTCTCTTAAAGAGATTGTTGGTTTGAATATGTTTAACACTAGTAATGTAGTAACCACGCAATTAATGTTTTTCGGGTGTGAATCGCTGAAAACACTTGATTTGAGTAGTTTCGATTTAAACGCGGTTAAAGACTTGGATGGAATGTTCTTTGGTTGTGTCGAACTTTCGACTATTTATGTGGCAAAAAATACTGATTGGAATTTGTTAGATGCCGCAGCAAAACCTTCAAGTACTTTATTTTCATGGTGTTTTTCTTTGGGGGGCGGCGAAGGTACATATTATGATGACAGCCATACCGATGTAGCCTACGCGCATGTTGACGGTGGCGAAAGTAACCCCGGTTATTTCACCGTGAAGCCGTGAGCGGAAATGGTTATTTTGTAATGCTGGGGTTTTAGGGGCAGAAAACTGGAAAATGCTGCCCCTAGGCGAAGGGGTCAGCGGCAACCGTGTGCCGCCGAGGGGAATGCTTTCCCCTATCCTTATGCCGTACTATTGACTTAACTGCCGTCGGTATCTAAAATAGCTGATTATGACTGCTAACGAATTACGCTCTAAGTACATAGAGTTCTTCAAATCAAAAAATCATGCTGAGATTTCAGGTCAGTCACTGATTCCTGAGAATGACCCATCCGTTCTTTTTACGACAGCCGGTATGCACCCGCTCGTTCCGTATCTTTTGGGCGAAAAGCACCCTGCCGGAACACGCCTTACGGACTACCAGAAATGTATCCGCACCGGCGACATCGATGAGGTTGGCGACCCGAGCCACCTTACGTGTTTCGAGATGCTCGGCAACTGGTCGCTCGGCGACTATTTCAAAAAAGAATCTATCGCGTTCAGCTACGAGTTCCTTACAAGCAAGGACTGGCTCGCGCTTGATCCGCGCAAAATAAGCGTCACGGTTTTCGCCGGCGACGAGAATGCTCCCCGCGACGAGGAAGCGGCCGGCTACTGGAAAGACAACGGTATGCCTGTTGACAAGATTG
>JAEEGJ010016523.1_pt1 | contig 16917 bp, 11 predicted proteins | sample 8958761 | NCBI WGS metagenome assembly JAEEGJ01 (sample SAMN16246546, study PRJNA631951) | gut metagenome | biome: gut microbiome; feature: rumen; material: RS-attached | host: Bos | place: Iran: Karaj | collected 2018-10 | reverse complement strand
ATAGTTATGGGTGGTGAGGGTGATGTAGCCTTCGTTGTCGCTGGGGGTGAAGTACGGTTGATAGCGTTGGTTGAGTAGTTGCAGACATTCTGCGTCCATGCGGTTGTCGCGCACCTTGTTGAGTAGGGTGATGAATTCTTCGTCGTGCTGCCTATAGATATGGTCGAGTTCCACGCAGAGATAGGTGGTGTTTTGCAGGACGTGGCTTCCGAAGAAATACACGCTTTGGTAGTAGGGGGCGAGGATCTCCCATTCCTCGGGTTTGGCCACTGGAGCCAGCTGGTGTACGTCGCCGATCATGAGGAGCTGCACGCCGCCGAAGGGCTTTTGCGACCTCCGGGCGCGGCGTAGCACGGCATCGATGGCGTCGAGTACGTCGGCGCGGACCATGCTGATCTCGTCGATGACGAGGAGGTCGAGGCTGCGCATGATGTCCAGCTTGTTTTTCCGTAGCTTCTGGTATTGCGAGGCCATGGCACGCGCGGAGTACTTCTGAAAGTTGTCTCCAGTGGCTTGGCTTTGGTTGTTCGCTAATGGGGCTTTTTCGGGCAGGATCTTCGCGTCTTCGGGAATCTGAGGCCCGAAAGGCAGTTGGAAGAACGAGTGGATGGTCTGTCCTCCTGCGTTGATGGCGGCCACTCCGGTGGGGGCTACCACTACCATGCGTTTGTAGGTCTTTGATTGCAGCGACCGTAGGAAGGTGGTCTTGCCAGTGCCGGCTCTTCCCGTGAGGAAGAGGTGCGCGTCGGTGTTGAGGACGAGTGCTTCGGCGTATTTGAGTTTGGTGTTGTCGTAGGAGGGGGACATAACATGATGTGATTAAAAGCGCAAAGATACTGTTTTGTATTAAATTCCCTATAAATAAGTGAGAAATTTCTAATGCTGATTAAAGTGTGAAAAGTGTATGTCATGAAACAAATTACAACTTTTAGCTGTCAGCCTCATGCGTGCCGTCGGGGCAGTCATCGTGGTCTCTGACGATCCCGGCAAGAAAACCCAGGGGCGCAAGGTTTACTTCTCCACCGACCTGACCCTGTCGGGCGAGGACATCTACTGAGTTTACCGCTCGCGCTTCGGTATCGAGTTCCTCTATTGCGATGGAAAACAGTTCACCGGTCTGACGAACTGCCAAGCTCGCAACTCCAACAGCCTAAAGGGGGATGTTTCCCGATTGCAAAACCACAGCGGTTTCTTCCGACTTGTCAAGTGAAATGGCAAATTAATTTATGAACAAAAACAGCTAAACGTGTAAAGGATGTGGCGGGGCTATCGCGATTGTTTTACCTTTGCAAAACAAAACCCCTGAGATCATGTTGACGGAAAACACCATGGAACGGCTACGCATCCTCGCTGAATCGGCGAAGTACGACGTGTCATGCTCGTCGAGCGGCACGGTGCGTCGCGGCAAGAAGGGCATGGTGGGCAACACAGTGGGGGGCATCGGCATCTGCCATTCGTTTTCCGAGGATGGACGTTGCATCTCGCTCCTTAAAGTGATGCTGACCAACCATTGCATGTACGACTGCGCCTACTGCATCAACCGCCGTTCAAACGACATTAAGCGGGCGACGCTTTCCGTGTCGGAACTGGAAGAGATAACGATGGAGTTCTATCGTCGGAACTATATCGAAGGCCTGTTCTTGTCGAGTGGTGTTGTGCGTAATCCTGACTACACGATGGAGCGCCTCGCTGCCATCGCACGTGACCTCCGTACGGTGCATCGTTTTAATGGCTACATCCATCTGAAGAGCATCCCTGGTTGTTCGCAGGAACTATTGGCTGAGGCTGGGCGTTATGCTGACCGCATGAGCGTGAATATTGAGATTCCAAAGGAAGAATCGCTGAAGCTGCTGGCGCCAGAGAAAGACCATCAGAGCGTGTTCAAACCGATGAAACTGATTCAGCAAGGGGTGCTGGAGAACAAGGAGGACCGAAAGAAATATCGTCATGCACCTCGCTTCGTTCCGGCAGGACAGTCGACGCAGATGATTGTAGGAGCCACTAAGGAGACTGACCGCGATATTCTCACCATGTCGTCGATGCTCTATGGACAGCCAACGATGCGGCGCGTCTATTATTCGGGCTATGTCAGCGTCAACACCTACGACCCGCGATTGCCAATCCTCAAACAACCGCCCTTGGTGCGAGAGAACAGACTCTATCAGGCCGACTGGTTGTTACGTTTCTACCATTTTAAGGTGGAGGAAATCGTAGATGACCTGCATACCAATCTTGATTTGGAGATAGACCCGAAACTGGCATGGGCGTTACGACATCCAGAGGCCTTCCCTGTAGATATTAATACGGCTGACTACGAGCAGTTGTTGAGGGTGCCAGGACTGGGAACGAAATCGGCTTGGCTGATTGTTAATTCTCGTCGTTTCAGTCATCTCACCTCCTACGACCTGAAGAAAATGGGTGTGGTCATGAAGAAGGCAAAGTACTTTATCACTTGCAGCGAGCTCACCTCGCAGTTCTCCCAGCCCATCATCGGCATCAACGAACTGCGCCCAGAGCGCCTCCGTCCCCTTCTCATCAGCAAGGCCCAACAAAAAAGAGCTGCCGAAGAACAGCAACTCACGCTCGATTTCAAAGAAGAGTGATAGGTAATTTTAGACTCAGATTAAGTTCTGTGTGCAAAGGCACGACAATGATTTCAAATCAACAAGAAATCAAAGAAAATAGTGATCACTGGAACCGATTTAGTCACATTTGTGTCCGGTCGACCGTTAATTATGTATAATTGTCTGGTGTCGGTTGGTTTGGTTTGTCTTTTTTTGTGTGAATTTGTGTAATTTTGTGTCGATAAATTATAAATCAACCATTAAAATAACAAAAAGATTTAGCATTATGAAAAAGATTATGTCAACAAAAGGCATGATGCTGCTTGCTGTCGGCATTGCGATGGCAAGTTGTTCAAAGAACGATGTTTTTGAACAAAACCAGACTAATTTTTCTGAACATCAAAAAGCAGAGTATGTTTCAAACTATGTAGCCAAGTACGGCCAACCCGCTGCTAACCAGAGCTGGGATTTTGCTGCTATGCCAAAGGCTGCCCAGACCCGTTCAGGCGAAACGATGGTTTGCACAGAAACTCGTTTGCCCAAATTTTTCTACGAGCATGTAGTTACCGATGGAGGACAGTTTGCAAGCAAAATTGCTAATGCCACAGTTAAGGACTGGAACCCCTATCTGTCAGTTTGGCTCGTTCCATGCGCAATACATACCACTAATAAAGAATTAAAATTTGGACTGTCGGTATGTTATAACAATGATATTACTAATATTGCAACAGGACTCAGAATCCAAGATAATGCTTGGGCTTTCAATCTTGATCCATTATATGACCTTTTTACTGACGCTGTATTCTCAAGAGGCCGAATGATTGACACCAGAAGTTTAGTAACCGCAGAAAATGCGTATTGGACTGCATATAGTTATAACTACGAATGGACATGGGGGCTTTTCTGGGGAGAGTGGAAAGAAAAAGGACTCAAGAGTTTTGAAATCAAAACCTATAAGGAGATTACCGTTAATGGCCGTACCTACTGGTGCTTCGACTGCACAGGCGATGGCGATTACAGCAATCTGGTCTGCCTGTCAGTAGGTGCTCAAGCTATTGAAGAACAGCCACAGCCTACCCAGAAGCGCTATTTTGTTGAGGATCTGGGATCGAAGGACGATTTCGACTTCAACGATATCGTATTTGACGTCATCGACGACAACGGCTCACAGAAGTGTATCGTCCGCGCTATGGGTGGAACGATCGACTTTACCCTGCAGATTGGTAACACTGAGTGGACCAAGAGTGTTGATGGCGCAAAAGCTGGCTATAACGAAAAGATGATGTACAATACTCAGGGTACTATCGATTATGATAAGGTGCTCGCCGAGTTCCCCGTTACTGGTTGGAATCCTGATACCAACAACATCACTGTTAAGGTAAAGAACTCTGTAAGCGGGAATGTTATTATTGAGATTCCATTCCCAAAGAAGGGCGAAGTACCTATGATTGTTGCATTCCCCGCTGTTACCAACTGGCAGTCTGAGCGTGTTTCGCTGCCCGATGACTGGTACACTATACCCACAGAAATTAGCGAAGATTAATCATTGCTAAGTTCAAGATAATAACAGGGTGTCCTAAAAGTCGGGGCACCCTGTTTTGTGATCACTAACCTCACTGGCTTCAATCCCTTTGTATAAAGGGTTCTTGGATAAGAAAGTGATGTTAACCCCAAAAATCAGAAATCATCGAATATCCGCGTCCAGTTCGATTAATGATAACAATCAGTCCGACGTGACGTACTATCGTTTTTATGCTAATTATTTGCAGAATCCGTTTGAAATCAGTATCTTTGTATGCTTAAACTTAAAATTATGTAGAAAGAGAAATAAAAGATGACGATCTATCTGTTTGACGGAACGATGGACGGGTTGCTGACCGCTGTGTTCGAGGCATTCAGCCTGAAAGAGCAGCCTGAGGAGTTGCTGACAGAAGGTGACGCCTTGCCCCTTTTCTGCGAACGTACCTATCAGGTGACGACAGACGAGGAGAAGGCACGACGGGTATGGGCAGGAATGGAGAAAAAGCTGACGCGAGAGGCCATGAAACTGATATCCGTGAGTTGGTTGTCTGAGTTGAAGGAGCTGAACGCGCCGTTGTTCCGATACGTCTGCAAGGTCTTCAGGCAAGGGGATATCTCCAAGCATTTTGCCGATCCTGATGTGCTGACGGTGACGAACATCGCCCGAAGAGTGCTACACGAGCAGCTGCGGATGAAGCAGTTTATCCGTTTCCAGAAAGCTAAGGACGGCACTTATCTTGGTGTTGTCAGTCCCGACCACAATGTCCTTCCTCTCATTATCGATCATTTCCAGGATCGTTTCAATGACCAACCTTGGCTGATTTATGATGCCAAGCGTCATTATGGCTTCAACTATGACGGCAAGACTGTAATCCGCATCACTTTTGAAGATGAGGCGGCTGTCCCTTTTAACTTAGCGAATGGCAAACTCGACGAGTCGGTTTTGAGTAGCGACGACCAGTTGCTGCAAGATCTCTGGCGCACCTATTTCAAGGCTATCTGTATTCGAGAGCGTATGAACCCTCGTAAGCAACTCAACGATATGCCTCGCCGTTACTGGAAATATATGACAGAGAAGAACTGAAGGTTGTCGAAATGCGCAAATGAATGGAAAAGTGAGAGCGAATTGGTGATTTTTCTATCTTTTTGTCGTTTGTTTCATGAAATTGTTGTACTTTTGCCGACGCAAGACTTACAACTATTTTTAATTTATGACAACATGAAACGTAAAACTTGCAAAGTAAGGACACTGGCAGTGATGCTGGCAGTGTTCAGCAGTGTTGCCGCTATGGGGCAACAAAAACAAAAGAGTGAGCCAGATTGGATGAAAGAACTCACGAGTCGTATCACACTCAATGGCTATGCGCAGGCAGGCTGGTCATACCAGAATCCGAATGGGAAGGCCACTAATGCTTATAACCTTAAACGCACACTGCTATGGGCAAAGGCACGCATCACTGACCGATGGTCGTTCCTCTTCATGCACGACTTCTCAAGCGTTGTACAGGAATTCTACACAGACTATCGCATCTCCAACGACAATGCACTGACCGTTCGCTTGGGACAGTTCAAACATTCCTATTCCATGGAGAACCCGCTTTCACCGACACAACTCGAACTGATTGATGTCTATTCGCAGGCAGTGCTCTATCTTGCCGGAGAAGGACCAGATCCTCTCAATGGTGTGAACTATGGCCGCGATATGGGACTTGAAGTCTATGGCGATCTTGCCAAGGGAGTGCTCCACTATGAACTTGCCTTGATGAGTGGACAAGGTATCAACCGTAAAGACCTAAACAACCAAAAAGACTTTATCGCCAAACTTGAATTGCGGCCCATCGACGGACTGCGTTTTGTGGCCTCTGGCTATCTGGGTACAGGCTGTGCCGTTAATACAGCGGCCTGGAATCCTGACATCAAGGTCGGCGACAATTACAAACGAAATCGTTACAGCGTTGGTGTTGAATACAAGACGCTACCATATACAGGCAGTAAGTACAAGGAGGCGCGTCCTGCCAGCATTCGTGCTGAGTGGCTCGGTGGTGAGGATGGTGAGGTCGGTAGTCGTGGTGGCTACGCAACCATCGCCATTCCCGTAGTGGATGCGCTTGACGTAGTAGCATCGGGCGAGACTTTCGATCGGAATACGAAGGTTGAGGGCTGGGATCAGACTAATCTTACGTTAGGACTGCAATATTGGTTCTATAAGAAATGTCGTGTGCAGTTGCAATACACGCGTTGTCTTTGTGGTGAGAAAATCTCATCGAAAGATTATGACTGGCTGCAGGCACAGGTACAGGTAGCGTTTTGAAAGGTAAAAAAGTAAAAAGGTAAAAAAAAGTAAATAACAATGCTTATTAAGATAACACTCACCATCATCTTCTTGGCCGTGATGATAGGTGTAGGACTATACACGCGTAAACAGGCCAGTAGTGTCGATGGATTTGTATTGGGCGGACGTTCTGTAGGTCCGTGGTTAACGGCTTTTGCTTTTGGTACTTCTTATTTCTCGGCTGTGGTCTTTGTGGGCTATGCCGGACAGTTCGGATGGAAATACGGTCTCAGCTCTACATGGATTGGCATCGGCAATGCTGTGATAGGCTCTTGGCTGGCGTGGGTGCTGTTGGGGCGCCGGACGAAACTAATGACTCAGCATATCGAGTCGCGCACGATGCCCGATTTCTTTGGCACGCGCTATGCCGATCAGGGACTTCGTGTGGCAGCATCTATCATCGCCTTTGTATTTTTGATTCCTTATACGGCAGGTGTCTATAAAGGTATCTCTACGCTCTTTGAAATGGGTTTTGGCATCCCTTATGAATACTGTGTGGTGATTATGGCCATCCTGACGGCTATCTATGTCATCCTCGGTGGCTATAAGGCTACGGCGATGAACGACTTCATTCAGGGTATCATCATGCTCTTTGGCATTGTGGCTATCATCGTGGCTGTGCTCAATGCACAGGGAGGTTTTTCCTATGCCGTTGATAAGTTGGCAAGTCTTCCCAGTGATGCAGATCCTGCGGTCAATGGCGGCTTTGCCTCGTGGTTCGGTCCTGATCCTTGGGGCTTGTTAGGCGTAGTCGTGCTCACCTCACTGGGCACGATGGGACTTCCGCAGATGGTTGGTAAGTTCTATTCGATTACCGATGAGAGCGCTATCAAGCGTGGCACTATCATCTCTACCTTCTTCGCGTTCGTCGTGGCTGGTGGCTGTTACTTCCTTGGTGGCTTTGGGCGTCTTTACGACCCTGTTGTCGTCAATGGTAAGATCGCTTTCGACTCTATCGTGCCTGCGATGCTTGTCACGTTGCCTGATGTGCTCATCGCACTGGTGGTGCTGTTGGTGCTTTCTGCCTCTATGTCCACGTTGGCTTCATTGGTTCTCACTTCGAGTTCTACGATGACGCTCGACCTGATCTACCGTGACAAGAAGTCATTGCCCGGTGAGGTCGAGGATGGTACCATCGACGATATCGTGGCTGAGAAGATTGAGCGCCGTAAGGTGGTCGTGATGCGAGTCCTCATCATGTTCTTCATTGCGATTTCTTTGCTTATCGCACTGAATCCTCCGACCTTTATAGCCCAGTTGATGGGTATCTCTTGGGGTGCACTGGCAGGTGCTTTCCTTGCACCGTTCATGCTGGGTCTCTATTGGCGTGGTGTCACTACCGTTTCTGTCTGGGCATGCTTCATCTGGGGTGTAGGTATCACGGTGGTGAATATGTTGTTGGGCAATCCCATCAACCCCATCAACTGTGGTGCCATTGCGATGGTTGGCGGCTTCCCCGTGGTTTGGATTGTCAGTCTTCTGACAAAGAAAATGCCGCAGCAGACCGTTGATACGATCTTCGGATGCTATAAATAAAGCACATATAATACTTAATGGAAAGAAGTCGGAAGTTAATGATCTTCCGACTTCTTCCGTTATAATATCTCGAATTCATCATCCCCTAATTTGATTTTGAAAGAAGGATGATATATTAATGTACGGGTACATAATTAATTATGTTTACACACAAATCAAGATGAAATTTTGAGAAACTATTGCGGATAGGTGCGTTTTCGTAGGTGCAAATTTAAGAAAGTTTTTTGAATTTATCCAACTATATCACTTTTATTTGTCTCTTTTTTATTCTTTTTAACTTTTTGTGGTTTTTCTGCCATTCCTTTCCTGTCAGGATGTATTTTCCTTTCCAGACGCTGTATGACCATCAGATTGGCCTCGTTCAACTGTTCTTCGCTTAACTCCCGGATATAGTTTTGCGTCGTTCTGGTATTAGCATGACCCAGTGCCTGTGAGATGACATTGATATTGATACCTTTTTCAAAGGCGATGCTGGCCCATGTGTGTCTTGGCGTATATGATGTGAGGTGTGATTCCATCCCGAGATCCTCAGAAATCCTTGCCAGTGTTCGGTTGTAGTTCTGTTGGAACCGCTTATATTGCAGTTCAACCTCAGTATTATCTTTTGCAGTGAGTATCGGGAGCAGATAAGGAGAATCATTGTGAGATAATATTTCTATCATCTGTTTCAGTTTCGGGGCAACCTTGATTTTCACCTGCCGGTGCGTTTTATGACGGTAATAGACGATCTGTCCGTCGCGGTACTGACTTTTCCTGAGATGTACTGCATCTATCAAGGGGATGCCCATGGCATAGAAGCAGAACAGGAAAACGTTGCGGGCAAGGTCTTTCCTTGAACCTTTCGGTAACTGGCATTCTTCCAGTTTACTAATGATCTCCGCATCGACAGCTCTCTTTTCTGTTTGTGCATTTGCTGTCCTGATGCTCTCGAAGAGTTCTGTTCCCTTGCCGTTGATGCGGTTGATGATGGCACGCAGGTTCCGGAGATTGCACCTGACATAGTTCAGTTTCCGTCCACGGTCAAGTTGCCATTTTTCGAAAGCCTTGATGTGGTCAATGGTAAGGCCATCGGCGGTTGTCGTCTCGTCACCTCTTTCATGAAGGAACTTTTCGAAAGCATTGAGTGCCGTTATACGGTTCTCCGTGGTACTCCTACTGCAAAGACAGCTTGCCTTCTCAATCTCTTCCTTGGCTTTCATAATGAAAGGTTCATTACTTGGAGTCTTTCCTTTCAACTCCCCGACTGTTCGTTTGGATAAACGAGGCCAGTTCCATCCGAAATAGATATTCAAGTTAATATTGATGATCATAATATAAATTGTAGTTCTGCCTGCAAAAGTACTAAATTTCTATTAATCATGCAAAATACCAAGAAACGCACCTATCCGCAATAGGAGCGCTAAAAATGATAATAAAACAGTAAGAAACAATTTAAATATCTATAGTTATATGTTAAGTAAAATGTTGAGATGGTTTCTGCTGATGGTGTCAGTGTTGTCATGCGAGACAATGCTGGCACAATTGCAGGCCGATACGTTAGGAATTCGCTTCCGCCTCGACAGCATCCGCATCGACATGGACTTTGCGGGTAACAGACAAGCGTGGGATGCCTTTGAGCAGAATTTCCACAATCATTATTCTAATGTGTCTCCCCGTTCTCTCCGCCTTGACATCTACAGTGGTGCATCGCCGGAGGGAACGGCTGCCCACAACCGCTGGCTGGGCGAAAACCGTGGTGTTGCCATACGTCGGCTCGTCCGCCAGCGGCTCGGGGACAGAGTAGGAAGCATCATTGTTCATAACGAGGCCGCTCGTTGGGACGGGCTTTATGAACTGCTCTCCCGCAGTGATGAGCCATGGCGTGACGAGGCGCTGCGTATCATCGAGCAGCCTGCATCAGCCGATGAGGCTAGGCGTGATCCTCGTGAACAGCAGCTTCGATCCCTTCGTGGCGGTGCCGCCTGGCCGGTATTGCTCCAGAAGTATCTCTCGCCCCTACGCAGCGGAGCGACCGCTATCTTGAGCTATGTGGGTGGTCGCGATACGGTCGTGGTGCGTGATACGATTGTCATGGAGTGCGCCGGCTCGCCCGTCCTTCCCGTGGTGATGGGTGCTGGTGATGATCAGAACGGCCCGGAGCCGGAAGTCTGGAAACCCGTATTGCGCGAACCGGTTTGGATCCTGCGTACCAACTTGCCCTTGCTCGCCACAGGTACGCCCAACCTGCAGGCAGAGTGGTCGCTCGATCACAAGGATCGCTGGAGCATCAATGTGGAGGGTGTCTGGTCGTGGTGGACCTTCGCCTATAATGCCTACGCAAACGAAATATTATATGGTTCACTCGAGATTCGCCGTTGGCTTGGACAGCGCCATCTCCATCATACTCTCAGTGGTTGGCACATCGGACTTGGCGTCGGTGCTGGCTACGGCGACCTCGAATGGAAGAGTCGCGGCTATCAGGGTGAGGTCTATTCGGGCTTTATCAACATCGGATGGCAGCGTCGCTTCGGCCGCCACAAGCAGTGGGCCTTCGATGCGGGCATCGGTCTGGGCTATGCCTATGTGCCCTGGCGTCGCTATACGGGCAGCACGCTCTTCCCCGAAGGCTACGAGGAGCATCACGACGATCACCTGATGTGGCGTGAGACGGGTCGTAACCACTGGATTGGTACACCTCATCTGAACATCTCTCTTGGTTACGTGTTCAAACAGAAGAATGGTGCCTGGCGCCGACAGAAGGCGTTGGCTGCCGAGGCAGAGCGCTACGATTACCTGCATTTCCGCGACAGTCTCAAACTGCGTGAGCGTTTCGAGCGCGACAGCGCGAAGGTGGCTGGGCGGCTTACGCCCGAACTGCTGGAGCGGGTGGCCAGTGGCGACCAGAAGGCAGAGCGCTTGAAGATGCGCCTGGATGCCAAGATGGCCAGGTTACAGGATGACTTGCAGCATGATATGCAGGAGGTTGACTTGAAGTACGAACAGAAATAATTATCTCTGATTATGAATAATAGGAATAGAAGTAAGAAAGATAGTATAGCAGCGATCCTGTTGTCCTTCGCACTGTTTGCCGCAGTGCTGGCCATTGTGTTCCTGTTCTCCAGTTGTGAGCGCCGTGAGCTCTATGTCTTCGGCGACGAGCTCCATAATGTTTATCTGGATGTCGATTGGAGTGACTATGTGCCGGGCCACCCGGAGACCAAACCCGATAATATGTCGGTGTGGTTCTATCCTGACTCAGGTGAACGCACCAAGCATAGCACGACTGCTGAGGTGGAGCACTACGACGACATCTACCTGTCTGGTGGTCGCTACCAGGGTTTGGTCGTCGACTACTCCCCGGCGGAGTTCTCCTTCCAGCGCTTCGTCGATATGGACAAGTTGCCGACGGCTCATGTCGAGGCCGTCAAGGCTGAGGCGCAGCCGGAGTTGTTCGATTCCGTCTATGCCAAGCTCGAGGTAAAGACTGATCCGATACCTTATACGCGACTCTATGGTGACTCTTGTTGGAGCTATACCGACCTGTTGCCGTCGCGCGAACCGACGGGCTATTTCACGGTCAGCGCATCGCCGGAGCACATGGCTGCCGACACGCTGAAGGATATGGATATCTATATCGGTAAGTATGGCGACTATATCCCCTGGAAGGAGTATGAGGACTATCAGTCGTCGCTGGTCTCTCAAGGCTTCTTCTCCAAGCCGGAGCCGGTGGTTCTGGATTTGCGTGTGCGTGTGTTTGTTAAAGGTTTCCAGAATATCGACTTCGGCTATCCGGGCGCCGTGAAGGCTACGCTGGTCGGACTGTCCGACGGTCACTACCTTGGCAGTGATGAGAATACCGAACGGCCTTGTCTCGTGGCATTCGAAAATTGGAAGCACGATGTGGTGCGTGACCTCTCAGGGCAGCGCATCGATAGCCTCGGCTATATTTGGATTTCCCTCAATACCTTCGGCCTGCGCCCGTCAGCAGTGGATGGCTGGAAGAGTGTCCATGATGGTGAGGAGCGTCAGACTGCCATCGATGAGTATGGTCATGAGCATGGTGTCAACGACAGCATCTGGTGGGTCAGGAGCCAGCATGAGCAGCTGCGGCTGAATCTGCGCTTCACGCTGCGCGACCGTTCCACCGTGGTCGAGTATTCCTACGATGTAGGCAATCAGGTGGTATGGTTCGAAGACCGCTATCTCCTGCTGATCGACCTGCTCCAGCAGTTCTGGGGTGAAGATCCGAGCGGCCAGCAAGGCCCTCCGGGACCGTCGGGCCCTCCAGGACCTCCAGGACCTCAGGGCCCTCCGGGACCTCGCGGCAAGGATGCTCCTATCATTCTGCCTAATGTCGATCCTTACAATGGTGCAGGTTTCGATGCCGAGGTGGAGCCATGGATTGATGGTCCTATAGTAGATGTTCAGTTCTGAGTTATTAATGTAATTGTTTGTGGATATGAACTTAAAAGTTAAATTATTCATAACCTTGCCAGCCTTCCTGCTGCTGGCTGCATGTGCAGGCGATGACGCTGCGGTTGCTCCCATTTCTGACAACCCCGGCGCCGATGCCAAGGGCAGTGCCATCTGTTTCAATGTTGATGATTTCTATAATGGTACGGCGGATAAGTCTGCCACACGTGCAGCAGGCAGGGAGGATCTTTCGAGGCTCCGCAACGACGGTTTCGGTGTCTTTGCCTGCAATACAGGTTTGCATCCTTATGTCAGTAGTACCATCAGTTGGAACTTCATGTGGAACCAACCAGTCAGCTATACTTCTTCTGGTTGGTCATATAACCCCGTCAAGCACTGGCCAACCGGCAAAGGGGGTGAGGAGCTGGATGAATATGTCACCTTCTTCGCCTATGCGCCTTTCAGCAAAGCCGATGGCTCCGACAAGGCTTCCCGCTGTATCGTCGATCTCTCTAATGCCACTGAGGTTGGAGATCCTTGGCTGACTTATCAGCTGGGCGGCTCGACTGATGACTGGCAGAGTCACCAGGTCGATCTGCTCTATGCTTTTTGCAAGGATATGAAGCGTCCCGAACGCACTGGCGAACGTGTCAAGTTCTCGTTCCGTCACGCCTTGGCAGGTGCGGGCGACCAGGTGAAGGTGTCGTGTCAGGACTTATTGCAGAACAGGCTTGTTCAACTGGCTGCTAACCGTGGTGTGACAGTCAAACTTACGCTCGACCGTGTGGTACTCGACTATACGCTGACGCGCAAGGGACGTCTGGTCCTGAATAATGCGAGCGAACCTAACTGGCAGGTCATCGCTTCCGAGGACCCGATGGTTCACCGCATATTGGAACTCACGCCGGCACAGGTTTTGGCTACTGCTACCTCGTCTGCTTGCACCTCTACAACCTATGTGAACAGCGACCTGGGTATCTTCTACATCCCGATGAGTCCTGACGGTCAGGCCCAGCAGGTGGACGTGACGCTCTATTACTCGCTGAGCACGGGCTATAGTGGTTCCATCAGTAGTGAGTTATCTCTTAATACTGAGATGGCCAGTCAGAATCAGAATTTCGAACTGATACTCTCCAAGAATCTGCCGCTCTATCTGAATGACGTTCCTCTTAGCGAAGCCACTCAGGGTATGTTCGTCGGTGCCAATGGTAAGGCATACGCCAGCAAGGACGATGCCACAACTGCTGGTACAACAGCCCAGGCTTGGATTGCTTACAAGAGTACTACTGCCGGTGAGTCTCTTGCTTTTGCTTTGACGAACGATGGTGCAAGTGGTACTAGCTGGAATGCCTTTGATGCTAATCCAGGATGGAATACACCTCCAATTCGTGATGCCATTGATGGTGGTACTTGGCGTTGGCCGAGCAAGACTGACTTCGACAACATGTTGGCTGGATTCCAAACATTGCCAGAAACTGGCAACAGTATTACTTCGGATGATAATCCCCTCTATTGGGCTAGTACGGAGTTCGAAACCACCGACGCATGGAATCTGCTCTTCAAAGGTTCGCATAGCAACGTGGACTTCAGCAATAAGAACGATGACTACAGTGACTACTATGTTCGCGCAGTCTTCGCTTTCTGATCAATTTATTAATTAGCACGGTAGGGCGCACTCCTAGCTGTGCTTTACGCGTTGCCTTCGGGCGTTACAAAATAACGGATAAAGATAAGATATAGATTCTATGAACATAAAATTATTATTTTCAGCGGCGATGGCGGCATGTTTGTTCGACAGTTGTTCAATTGATGATTTGGCCGGGCAGTCTGCTCAGCAGTCACAGGTGTCCTGGGCACTGGAGAATGCCGTCAGCTTCGATGCCTACTCGCAGCGCAGCCTGACGCGCTCGGGTGATGCCGGCGTGCTGGACAACACGGCACTGGCCACGGGGGGCTTCGGCGTGTTCGCCTACAAAACGGACGAGGCGGGTTACAGCGAGGATGCCACGCCCAACTTCATGTACAACGAGCATGTGACGAAGTCGGGCAGCAGCTGGACGTACGAGCCAGTAAAGTACTGGTCCAACGATTACGGCTCTAATGCCCAGAGCGACGAGATCGAAAAGTTCTCCTTCTTCGCCTATGCTCCCTATGTCGCCAACTCCCCCGAGACCGGTAAGGTGGCCGACGACCAGTTGGGCATCACGGGTTTAACCCGTAACTCCGCCAAGGGTGACCCGGTCGTGAAGTACGTCGGTTCTCTGGATCCCACGAAGTGCGTTGATCTGTGCTGGGGTGTCGTCGATCCTAATCAGGATGTTACTTGGAATATCATCAACGGCGGCAGCCAGACGATGGCGAAGGGCATGCCCTGGATGAACGTGCAGCGCCCTCAGAAGTCTCTGGGCCAGAAGATGAAGTTCGTCTTCAAGCACGCGCTGGCGCAGCTGAACGTTCAGATCGATGCCGACGTGAACACCAACGAGCACGGTGCCGGCCTGGAGCTTGACGCCAACACGAAGGTGTTCGTGCGCAAGGTGACGTTCAACGGCTTCGCCATGAGGGGGGCACTGAACCTGAACAACATCGTGGCTGACCAGCCCCTGTGGCTCGACTACTACGGTGACGGCAGACCCCTTCAGGACGAGGCGCTGACCATCTACGACGGTATGAGAGACGGTATGGAGGGCACGGGCAAGATCACGGCTGTAGAGAGTGTCACGGGTCTGAACCCGAGCATCATCCAGACGAAGAAATGGAGTGAGCAGGCTGCCGCCGACGGTGTGCAGAAAGCCGCGAAGAACCTGTTCAACGCTGCCAGCGCCGACGCTTCGGTCTATGTGATCCCCACCGGCGACGAGATGAAGGTCACCATCGAGTACGACATCGAGACCGCCGACCCGAAGCTGTTGGCCTATACCGTCTCCGACGATGAGACCCACGGCACGAGTATCCCTTATAAAGAGACCAGGACGGTTACGCTGAACGGCGACGCCACGCAGAAGCTGATCCTCGAGGCAGGGAAGAAGCATACCGTCAGGCTTCATCTCGGTGTGAACACCGTGATGTTCGATGCGGAGGTGTCCGACTGGGATATGACCAATGTCACGGACTGGATGCCCGATATCGTGGTCGCCACAGGCATCACGCTCAACAAGACGGCAACGGAGTTCTTCGTTGCCGAACAGGAGCAGCTGATAGCTACAGTAATGCCCGTAGATGTGACCGACGACCGTGTGTCATGGACCACCAGCGATGCGACCATCGCAACGGTAGGTGCTGACGGTATTGTGCATGGTGTGGCGCCTGGCACTGTTACGATCACCGCCACGAACTCTGCCGGTCAGACGGCCACCTGTGAGGTGACGGTGAAGGCCATTCCCGCTACCGGCATCACTTTGGACCGCTCGTCACTTGAAATGAATATAGTCGATGCTGATGTGACACTCGTGGCTACGGTCACCCCTGCCGATGCTACCTACAAGGACGTGACATGGACGAGCAGCGATCCCGCTGTCGCTACGGTCGATGCCAATGGAAAGGTGCATCCGGTGGGCGACGGCACTGCCACGATCACCGCCACGGTCACTGCCTATCCGACCCTGACAGCCACCTGCTCGGTGACGGTCGTTTCTGATCCCGGTATTCCTCTTGCCCAGACCACCAGCGCCCACTTAGGCTATTACGTCGGTGCGAACGGTAAGGCCTATCAAACCAAAGCCTTGGCTAATCATTATTCTTCCGCCCAGGCCTGGATCGCCTACAAAAATGGTACACATGGTCTGGCCATTGCCTTGACGAACGATGCTCCTGGCGGTACGTCTTGGAACGGCTTCGCTGCTAATCCGGGCTGGAATTCTACGCCTTCCCGTGCTGCCATCAGCGGTGGTACCTGGCGCTGGCCGACGAAGACTGACTTCGAGAATATGCTTCCACGCCTGAAGACATTGTCTCCTTCCGGCAACGGCATCATCGATTCGTCCGACTATTGGTCTAGTACGGAGAACGGTGCCTACAACGCATGGTTTCTGCTCTTCGCTGGTTCGAGTAGCGGCGTGTACGACGACCGTAAGGACAGCTACACCAGTTACAGCTGTGTTCGCGCAGTGCTCGCTTTCTGATCCATTTGCCTATTCAGAATTCATCAATTAAATAAACGATATATATAGGATTTTAATCCTTTTTTTTAAATTTAATTTTAGTAATTATGAAGAAAAAGTTATTATTTGGAGCGACGATGGCGGCAGTGCTTGCCAGTTGCTCGAGTGATGATCTTTCGTTGCAGACTGCCCAGCAGGATGCAGCAGGTGTTGAGAATGCGGTGAGCTTCGAGGCTTACTCCCAGCGCAGCCTGACACGTGCGGGCTATGCCGGTGTGCTGGACAACGACAAGCTGAAGTCTGAGGGCTTCGGTGTGTTCGGCTACTACACCGACATGAACGAGTACGACCAGACCAGTACGCCCAACTTCATGTACAACCAGAAGGTGTCTGGTGCCGGCTGGACCTACAGCCCTATCAAGTACTGGCCTAATCCTACCAACGGCCAGGCTGCAGACGCTCAGAAGGTGAG
>JAEEGJ010016521.1_pt1 | contig 16918 bp, 16 predicted proteins | sample 8958761 | NCBI WGS metagenome assembly JAEEGJ01 (sample SAMN16246546, study PRJNA631951) | gut metagenome | biome: gut microbiome; feature: rumen; material: RS-attached | host: Bos | place: Iran: Karaj | collected 2018-10 | reverse complement strand
TGTTCGGCTGGAACGTAACGGACTGTAAGATTTGCTTTGAATACGGGCTTTATTACAGTCCGGTCAGCACGCCGGCGGACTTCCGCTCATTGGCCCCGATTGTATTGGAACAGGCATTGAAGGAATCAGGGACGCAACTGCTGGAACCTTATCTCTCCTTCACCCTCTATGCGCCCCGGGAATATCTTTCCAGGGCTTATCATGATGCACCGAAATACTGTGCCACCATCGAAACGGTCCAGGTAAAAAAGGATGAAGTTGTCTTTACTGGCGAGATTCCCGCCCGCTGTATACAGGCATACCGTACTGATCTGGCCTTTTACACCAACGGGCAGAGCGTATGCCTTACAGAACTGAAAGGGTATCAGGCCGCTGTCGGCAAGCCAGTCATCCAGCCCCGCCGTCCAAACAGCCGCCTGGACAAGGTGCGCTATATGTTTCAGAAGATAATGTAACGTCTTGCGCAATGCAAGCGTTCATTGCTGGCTATTGCGAAATATCATTGATAAAATCAGTATCAGAGAGGAGAAACTATTTTGAACCAGGAACAGACGAATATTACAACAGGAAAGCAAATACGTCATCTGCGAACACAATTGGGAATGACACAGGAAGAACTAGCCGGGGAATTGAATGTTACCCGGCAGGCACTATCGAATTGGGAGAGAGATGTTAATGAACCCGATTTAAATATGTTGAAAAAAATTTGCTTTCTTTTTGGAGTCAACATGGACGATTTTGCGAAGGAGGTAATAACAAAGATGGAAACATATGAAAAAAAGGAGAAACGACAATTTAATAAGTACGATATGGCAATTGGACTTTTTTATGTGCTGGGCGAGCATCTCAATAGCATCGGTTGTTTTGATAGAGGAATTGAGGTTTTGCTGTAATGCTTTCAGGAACTCCTTGAATTTTGGAGCAATCTCAGGCTTCTTTATCAGGAGCTTGATTTCCTCAATGTGCCTGTTTGCTATATCAGCTATATCTTTAGCCCAAGTCTCCAAATAACGGCGAGAACCGCACTTCTTGACGATTTTCGCATATACGCTGTTCTTCCACTTTTCAAGGTCATCAAAGCTCAGTTGCAGTTGACGATAGCTTTGCACATCAGGGCTCACTCTCACTTTGCTAAAAGCCGACGGGCATGGCTCATAAAACGTCATTCAGTTTGCACCCTGTAGCTGCTTTGAAGCCCGGAATGCAATATTTAATCTTATAGGGGCTCTTTTGGAGCGGAGTTAACACAAAAACAAGAATATCGTTTTTGTTTTTAGAGCATATAAACACAAACTCACTGCATGGACCGCATACAGAGATGACTGTAAAAAAATAAAAGTAGATGGGAAAAGTTTTTTATGAAAATATATCCATTGGTCATCCATGTATGCCATAGGAGTCCCCCGGCTTCATTCCGACATGGCGGTCCAACCGAGAGATATCCATAATATACCATTTTTCACAAGGAAAGTCAATACCCCATGGCAAGTTTCATCAACGCAACCATAGATGACCACAAATTTGACGCTCTAATCGAGGTCATGAACGACCATGCCGTTCATTTGAAGCCCGTCTTGGCGGCTATTGGCAACCTTGCATCTTATAGGGGCTCTTTTGGAGCGGAGTTAACACTAAAATATTTATTAGGAAGTGAATATTGTTTCAGATGACTCGAAAATTTTTTTTCTTATGCAGCTTTGCTTTTGTGTTTGTATGCACTTCGTGTGATGGAAAGGCCCTTTTTGAAGGCTATGGAGAGTTTCATTTTAAGAAAAAAACTTCAGATGGGAAACAAATGGAACGTTGTGTGATTGAAGGAAAAAAACTTTCGGTATATGAAGAGAATGTTGAAGCTGATTTTTGGAGTCGTCTGTATTTCTCCATTGGTGCGAAAAATTTAAACCGTGTTTATCGATTTGCTTATGAAAATGAATCAGAAAAAGAATTTTTTGGAACATATCAATTTCCTGTAACGACGGGAATAGGGGCTATTCATGAAAATACAGGTATGGTTGTTGTAGAAACATCCGATTTAATAACAATTTTCTATAATAAGGAACCTGTAGATGGTTTTTTCATAGAGAAAAACCCATTTTCAAAAAAAATACTTTTTGTATTTAAGTCTAGATTGTCGGAATTAAAACGTAAAGAAGGAGTGTGTTTTTATTATATATAAGTTTATTTTGTTTTTTTATTTGTGTTGTATCAAAACTCTTTTATGCCTTGACGAACGCGGCAATGTCATTGTGGCTCATTCGCCTCTCAGTCTTATAGGGGCTCTTTGTGGGCGGAGTGAAAATAAAATGGTATATTATAGGGAGAGTTTTACATTATGAAGCTCATTAGCACAGATTTTTCAAATTTGGGGAAAAAGACCATATACGACTTCGGGGATGACGAAGCCATCAATGAGCTTTTTAAAGACGAAGAATCTACTAAGGATGAAATCACTAGAGAATTTTTTGACGACGCTGAACATTTGGTTCGTTTCCAATGGATGAAGGATTTAGCTGGTTTATTATTACACACAGATCCTAATGCGAAAAAATTCTTTAACGCTGTTGAAAACGAATTTGAAAAATATTGGAAAAATCGCGAAGAAAAAGCCAAAAAAGGCATTATCATTGATTGATTCATCTTTTTTCTCCTAGCTTATTTCTTATTGGCTGTAACACTCCGTCTTCAGTCTTATAGGGGCTCTTTTTGAGCGAAGTTAAAACTTTAGTAATTCCTAGGGCTTTGGGAAAAGCTGTATAATCCCAATTTTAAACCACTCGAATCCGAGTGGTTTAGAAAGGAAGACGGACTCTACGCCTTTACTTTGTCGCCACCCCAAAAAACTCGCCCGTTCTGCAAAGAGAACTTAAAAGAGTAGAGTTAAAAAATTCGAACATTCACGGCGACAAAACCGCCGTTTTTTTTTTGCGAACATTTTCAGAAAAATCTTGACAACCATCTCTAAAAGAGATTACATTTATTAGTGAACAAATGTTCTAGTGCTCAAATTTTTCAAACACTGTGGTTTTTATGTTTGTCCGCAGGGAGGCGACGATGAAAATAAAGGTTATGGATGCAGAAATTTCCGTACAGAGAATCGGCAATGACGACTACATTTCGTTGACCGACATGGCCCATAGTCAAATGCAAGAACACATCATATTCAAATGGCTGAGCAATAAAAATACCATTGAATATCTAGGAGAATGGGAGTCTTTGTACAACCCGAATTTTAATTATACCGAATTCGGTACAATTAAAAATGCTGCAGGAAGCAACAATTTTGTTCTTTCGGCTAAGCAATGGATACTTTCAACAAATGCTCAAGGAATTGTAGCCAAAACAGGACGATATGGCGGAACTTTTGCACATAGAGATATAGCGTATCATTTCGGAATGTGGATTAGCCCCAGATTTCAACTATTATTGGTTCGCGAATACCAACGCCTCAAAGAAGCTGAACAAGCCAAGTTCGGCTGGTCTGTACGCCGTGAGCTCTCTAAAATCAACTACCACATTCATACGGACGCCATCAAACAGAATTTGATCCCGGCAACACTCACAAAACAGCAAGTGAATATGGTTTACGCTAATGAAGCAGATGTTTTAAATGTTGCTTTATTTGGATTTACTGCTAAAGAATGGCGCAATGCGCATGACGATTTGCAAGGCAACGTCCGCGATTATGCAACAGTAAACCAGCTAATTTGCCTTTCGAACATGGAGTCGTTAAATTCAGTTCTGATCAAGGAAGGCTTGCCACAACCAGAGCGGTTGCAAAAACTGAATCAGATTGCGATTTCGCAGATGACCGTGCTAGAATCTATCGGAGAAAATAAACTGCTAAAATAATCCACTGCGGCCATTCAGTTTCCAGACTGCATTTCGAGCAAGTCTGCGGTGAGGGTCGCATCGTTAGGGAAATATTTTAAAGCGACATTTAAGAGGCGCACGGATTCTTCTGTGCGTTTTTGCGCGTGGGCATCGTAGGCCATATTCTTGAAACCAAAGACGGCTTCGGCATTCCCGTTTTTGGCGGCAAGCTCATACGCGTATTCAGCGCGGTCATAGAACTTGGCATCGTATGCGAGGTTTCCCATGAAGATGGCGGCATCAGAGAAATCGGGTTTGATTTGCAAAATGTTATTTAAGATTTCCATCGCGATGTAAGGCTTTTTATCTTCGGCGAGGACATCGGCAAGCTTGTACATAATTTGCGTATCGTCGATTTTCACGCTGAGGGCTTCGCGGTAGGCGTTGGCGCTTTCTTCGAAATTCTTGTTCAGGCGGTAGACATCGCCGAGATACACGAGGAAATCGGATTCTTCGGGATGGAGCGTGTAGCCTTCGCGAATTACGGCAACGGCTCGGTCAAAGTCGTTCAGAGCTATGTTTGCCTCGGAGAGCTGGTAAACGATGCTGATGTCATTTTTGTCGAGGCGGTAAGCATTTTCGATGGCGCGGAGGGCTCCGACTTTGTCGCCAGTTTTGGTGTAAGCTTCGCCAAGGTAAAGCCAGCCGGAAATGTTATCGGGATCGAGTTTGAGCGCACGGTGGTAAACGGCAATGCATTCCGGGAACTGCTTTAAGCGGAAGTAGACGCTCGCCATATTGAAAAGTGCGGGTGCAAAATTGCCTTCGGAATAGTCCACAGCCTTGCGGTAGGCGGCGGCAGCTTCGGGATATTTGTCCATCTGGTAATAGCTATTGGCGATGTTGAAACTCACGGCAACGGGATCGGCGCCGCGGTCTTCGGCCTTGCGGTACAAGAGGATAGCTTGCTTGAATTTTCCACTGCGATAAAGGGCGTTTGCGCGTTCCATCAAGTCAAAAGACGATTGCGCCGCAAACGACGACATTACAAAAAGCAAAACAAGAATTAACACTTTCATACTAGTCTCTAAACTTCACTTCGAAGGGTTGTTCCATGCCGCAGAAAGCAACGGCTTTGCCATCTTTTTCAGCGGGGGCAAAAGTCATGCGGGCGATAGCATCCTTCCCCGCTTGCGCAAGTCCAGAGCCTGCGGGAGATTCTTCGATGACTTTGATATCATACGCACGACCGCCAACATCCACACAGAAACTGAGGCGGAGCATGGCATCTATTTCGCGGTCTCGGATTTGCGGCGGCACCTGAAAGTTTGCGACAGAGCGGCTTTCGGGCTTTTTATCGACATCGCCTTTTTCAGTGGAGAGCGCGCCGCCTCGAAAATCGGCAACGAGCTCGCTATTGATGGCAGCACCCGCAGTTCCTGAAACGGCGCCAAGAGCCATGGCAAAACGCGGCCCCGCTTTGGGCGAGCGCGAATTGGACTTTTGGCGGTTTGGCTTGCGTGCGGTGCGTTTTTTCTCAATCTTCTTTTCGACTTCTTCAACTTTTTTCACGGAGACTTCGGTCTTGACGAATTTCTTTTCGTGGAAGATTTTACCCGTCAAGAACAAGTTCGCCATCGTCACGGAGAATACGAGAACCATGCTCGCAAGAATCGCCGCGAGAAGGATTGAAAAACGCTTTAATAATTTCTTAAAAAGTTTCATTTAATTCCTAGATCCTTCGACTACACTTCGTTTCGTTCAGGATGACAAGATGCACTTTTAAGGGGGATTCCCGCTCGGAGGCGGGAATGACATGTCAACTTCACAACAATCCTAATCACAAGCCACCCATCACGTTTACTCTGCTTGGGCGGCGATGGAGACTTTCTTGACTCCGGCCAAATTGCACATATCGATTACCTGAACGAGAACGCCAGTTTCGGATTCCTTGTCGGCAATCACGACGGCTTCGCGGTCAGGCGCTTTGGCGAGAGACTGTTTCAAGATATCTTGCAGGCTCGCCAAATCCACCTGGCGTTCATTCATGTGAATCGTCCCTTCGCGCGTGATGGCTATGAGCAAGTTTTCTTTTTCAAGTTGGCTCGCCGATTGCGCCTGCGGTTTCGTCACATCCACGCCCGTTTCGCGAGTGAATGACGATGTTACCACAAAAAAGATGAGGAGGATGAATACGATGTCCATGAGCGGGCCCATTTCGATGCCCACATCTTTCTGTTTTCTTCTCGGTAAGTTAAATTCCATAACAAATCCTTTAGATTGCTTCGCCTACGGCTAGCAATGACGTTGTCCAGCTCGGGTTGCAAAATAGTTGTCAATCACAGTAGCGCCAAGTTCCATTTCCTGCTTCAAGATTTCAATGCGTTCGTCCAAACGCTGTTTCATAAGAGTCAGCGGGAACGCAATCAAGAGCCCGCTCTGCGTCGAAATCAAGGCTTCTGAAATTCCATCCGCCATCAGCACCGGGTTCTGGTTTCCATACAACGTGATCACCTCAAAAGTCGAGACCATTCCCGTGACCGTTCCAAGCAGGCCCAAGAGCGGAGCGGCTGCAGCCATCACAGAAACAATGTGGTTCCCTTGTTCCATGTAGCGCACACTTTTCATCATGCGTACTTGCATGTAATCGCGAAATTCGTCATAATTTTTTTGCGCAATTTCAATCGCATAAGAGAGTTCTCTCGAAAGGAATCCACCGCGCTTGCGAAGGTCTGTCAAAGTCCTCTGCACACGCTGTTCATCAGAGTAAGATTCGGCTCCAGCAACAGCTCTTTCACCGGTCAAGCCGCGCTGCATGCGCCTTACGACTTTATGGATATCATTCTTGAAAAAGTCGCTACCAATGCGCAGCCAACTCGCAAACAGGAAGTAGAACCCAACAACGCCCGCCAAGAGGATAGGGAGCATCACCACCCCACCCGCCTCGTACGTATTCCGCAGGGATTCTATGAATATGTAATGGAAATCAGTCAACTTTTTCCTTCCCGAAGACTTTATTCATAAGCGAGGTGCTTTGCACATAGAGTTCGCTGGTAATCTTTTCGATTTTTTCGCTCAGGAGGCCATGCAAAATCATCACAGGGATTGCAATGACCAAGCCCATTTCCGTCGTCACAAGAGCTTCAGAAATACCGCCAGCAAGCACGCGAGCGTCATTCGTTCCGACTTCGGTAATCACGGTAAAGAGCGTGATGATACCAGTCACCGTTCCAAGCAAGCCCAAAAGCGGAGCGATCGTTCCCATCGCAGCCAGAAGGCCCATGCGGCGTTCCAATTTCGGCTGTTCACGGAGCAAAGCTTCTTGCAAGGAGCGTTCCGCATTTTCACGAGTATCGTTCACCTTGTTCAGCACGGCAAATAGCACCATCGCAAGGCTCGTCTCTTTCTTAAGGCAAAGATTGGCGGCTTCTTCGTACTTTTTCTCGGCGACAAGCACATCCATCTTCTTGGTAAAGCGACGACTGAGATGACCGCGGTAAGAAAGCATAATGAATCGTTCAAGGAACAGGAGGAGCGCAATGATCGCCACGAGCATCAACGGATACATCACGATACCACCCTTTTTGAAGAACAATTTGAATTCTTCGGTCCAAGTGAGTTCCTTTGCATCGGTGATGGAATTCTTGATGGCCTTGTTCTGTAGCACATCCAGCGGAATCGCGATAGTCGCAGACGGCGCACCCGATGCAGCACTTGCCACCGAGCCCGCCTGGTTCACGGCAGACTTGATATTCGCCGCCATTTCCGTCGGCAAATTCGCATTCCATTCAAAGACCTTGCCCTGCAAAGCACCAGAGCGCAACAACGCCTGCACATCGCCATTGTCCTTTGCAACTTCGCCGAGGAACACCGTACCCAAGCGCAAACGATTCACGTTCACATCCGGGCGCGTACCAACCTGCGAAAGTTCAGCACCGTAAGACTGCGTGTAAGTGACTTCGTGACGGGCAAGCAAATCCGCCATATAGCCCTGCACCGCCGCAATCGTATTCGGCACATTCTTTTCGGCTTCGGCACTGGCGCGCTTCAAGTTCAAAAGGCGCTTGTTCATCCCGACCGGATAATCGCCAGCGACATCGCCAAGCGTCTTTTCAATCGAAAGTTTCACTTGCGTGTTGAGCGCATCGAATGCAATTTCTTCGCTCTTGGACTTTTCTTCTGCTTCTTCGGTGACATTCTTGTTTGCCATCACTTCTTCGGTGACGCGGCCAAGATCTGTCGAAAGCTTGGAATAGCGACCGTCCAGTTCACGCGTTTTATTCTGGTGTTCTTCGGTCAACTGCGATTCCGCATAGCGGTTGCTCCAGTGCTTGGCATCGAGCTTTTCGAGGGAATCCGCCTTTTGCATGCGGATTCGGGTAAGCGTTTCGACTTCGCGCTGCAAATTGCGCACTTCGACTTGCAACAAGGAATCCTTAATGCGGGCTTCGTCTTCGGCACTTTTCTTATCGCTCGACCACGGCCATGCAAAAGCAGAGGATGCGAGCAACAGGATGACGGCGAGGAATTTCACTGGATCCTTCGACTTCGCACTACGTGCTCCGCTCAGGATGACACCATTTCTCTCGTCTTTCGTCTGTAGGGCCATGCCCGTTCTTTCGTCTAGAATCATTTTCCACCTCCCACAACAGACAAACTTACAGGTAATTTCACAATCTGAGGAGGCTTTTTCGCCTGTTTCACGTCAATAGCAAGTTTCACAGCAGCGCGTTCTTCCAGATTCAATTCTTCGTTCCATTCGTAAGCAACTTTATCGTTTTCAAGCTTACGTTCCAAACGACCGTAAGAGGCTCCGTTTTCATCGACATAGACCATCCACTGGTTCCCTATGCGGAGAATTGTCGCATTCACAATTTCGCCATTCTTGCGAGTGAGCGGGCTATTGACTACAGAAACTTCATCGCCGAACTTGATTTCTTCATTCACAAGCGACTTCATGCGAGAAAAAGCTTCTTCTTCGGTCACGTTTCCGCTTTCAATTTCGCGCGTCAAGGATTTTGCGCGGTCAAGGCGTTTGTCGCGTTCCCACGGAAGCGTCTGCGTAATTTGCGCTTCGAGCTGTTTGCAGATTTTGGCAAGTTCCGAGCGCAAGGCGCGGCGTTTTGCGGCCACGTTATCGCTCTTGTTCTTTGCGCGAGCCTGTTTGTTGCGTTCCTGCTGAAGGCTTGCGGCCACCTTACGGATTTTCGCGTTCAAGCTGTCGATTTCCAGATTACGGCGTTCCACATCTGCCTTGTAGCGCTGTTCAAGCAATTGGCGGTGGGACACATCCGCACGCAACATCGAATCCGTCGATGCGATTCGAGTATTCAAGTTTTGAATTTCAGAATTCAGCTTTTCCTTTTGCATTTTCAAGTCGCGGATTTCGGACTCGTAGTCTGCAAAAGCAAGGCCCGAAAGCGTGAAAACAAGAACCGCAAAAGGCAATATATTCAATCGTTTCATAACTATTCCAAATAAGTTGTCTCTAAATTACATTATTTAAACACCTGGACCCACCAAAAGTGTCACCGTGGTTGATAAAAAAATTCAAGAATTACTGACATTCGATACGACCGTCCTTGACACTGCACCAGTTCTCGCAAATTTTGGGTTCTGCACCCAAGCCATAACACACATTCTCGACTTCGCGTTTTAAGACACTAGACTTTAATTCTTGGAGATAATAACGGCTCACAAGCGCGGACTTGCATTGTCTATACTTATCCAAATCCCAGCCACGGTCAGCACACCAAAGCCACAGATATTCCTTGCAGTAATTTTGTTCAGGATCTTCCAAGCATTCCCGTTTTAGCGCAGAACAATCTGCAATGTGGTTACTTTCAAAATTGCTCGCCACGCAATAACGTTTCAAACCGTCTGCATAAGCCTCAGCCTTGTCTTCCGCATTGACCGTATCAGGCAAAAACTGAGACCACTTCGTCGTATCAAGCATCATCGCGGCTTTTACATTAGACGCATAGCAAGTCCTCAAGCCCCTATTATAGACAGAATCTCTATAAAGCAAAGCAGCCTTTTCATTAGCTTCCACCAAGCCTTCTAAATGCACATCTTCACCGGACATTCCAGAACAAGCAACATCCTGATAAAGCCTACACCCACGGGAATCCCAGCTATCGGAATTATCGCCTTTAGTGTCTTTACAGTTCGCCCAAGCGATGTGAGAAAAGCCTACAGCATCGCCAGTAACTTCTATAGTAACCGTCTTTTTTGCCATTCCGCTAAACACGCCCATTCCATTTTGAATACTCGATTCGGGGACAAAGCGCGAATCCGAAACAGATTGTTTTACTTTTTCCACATAATCTATATAGGCGTCATCGGTCGAATAAAGGTCAACCGAGAAAGTCCCTATCGGAAGCATCATATTCATCAGGTAAAGCGTGTCTAGATTTTTGTTCCCAGCGACAGTGCGATTCGATGAAAAACCAAGATTTTGCTGTTCTTCCAGAGGATCATGCATAGAGACTCCCCTGTACCCCATTTCATCGGCATCGGTCATTCCCTTGAACATCTGGTTCATCGTCGTGTTCTGCGATTCACCATTCCTAATGTCGTAATTCATAATCGAAAGGACGCCACGCACAGACTGATCGTAATCCAAGGCAACCTTTACAAATTCCATATCCATCGGAAACTCCAAGAAAGATACCGTAAAATCAACAACTGGATAGAACCTTTTTGTCGTATCGTTTCTGGCGTAATCTATCCACTTATACGAACCGTCTTGCTGTGGAGCGTTCAAGCCCTTGATTTTCACTGCATTGGGGATCGTCGCAACAGCTTTATAAGTCGATTTCACCATATGGCCAGCACTATCCCATTTAAAGGAAGCGTTCAACTCATACGATTCGCCCGAAATTGCGTGAAGCATATAAGGCGTATAAAAACAGTTTACCTTCGACTTGTAGCAATCAAGTTGAATCGTAGTATTTACAGTTTCCTGATTGTTTTTGCGAAACAGACCGCTAATTGTTACATCAGCGCTGTCATAGAAAGCGAAGTCTTGTGAAGAGGCTTCGTCCAACTCATACACTTTTGAAAAACAGACATTAGCATCACCATCGGCAAGGATATAGCCGTACGTATAAATTCCCGTATAGACTTCACGGTCTTCGGGATAATATTCCCACGGACCATGAAAATCACAAGCAACGAGAAAAACAGACGAGAGAATCCAGACGAGAGACGAGAGGAATCGCCTACAAAAAACATTATAGATTGCTTCGCCACTACCGTGACTCGCAATGACGCCTAAATTTTTACATTCAAAAAAAACATTCATAACAAACCTTCTTGACTATCAACTACAAACTATTAACTAAAAGTAGTATTCATAATTCAACATAATCGGTAAAAAGGGGAACTGAGTAATTTCTGTTTTCTTCGGCGGAGTCTTGCGCGTATCGTAGAAAGTGAAGAACATGTTATCGTGATTCGTCAGGTTGATAATGGTCCAGCTAAAGCTCCACTTGCCTTCGCGACCCATATCAATCGCCTTCAAGTCAATCCTGAAATAGTCCGTCTGGCGGCCAGCATTGCGGCTTCCTGGAAGAACAACGATATCGTCTGAATATCTTTGCGTTCCGATTTCCTGCTGCAAGTAATAACCTTTGTACTCACTAATCGGCATTCCCGACGAATACTTGAGCGCCAAGGAGGAGCGCAAATAACGACCCTTTTTCTTATGCTTCCAGAGGGCGTCTTCATCGCCTTTCCAGTTGATGCCCAAATCCATCTTTAGCGCATACGGTTGATGCCAACTCGGGTAATACGCCTTGGTTCCGTCATTGGAACGCGCAACGCTGATACTCTGGCTCCAGTTGATTCCACCGAACCACCAGCCTTTATCCTTGCGGAGCGAAAGCTCGTAACCAAAGGAATATCCATCAGCCGTTCCAAAATTATCGGCGAGCACTAATTTTTTAGAAGACGATCCATCACTACTATCCTGTTTCATCGCAAATGTATTCAAGTTATTCTGCGTCTTGTAATAAACTCCGGCCGTAAAATCGTAACCGTCAAACAGATCGCGATGGCTATACTCCGCCGCAAGCAGCCATGAAGAAGCGGGCTTGATATGTTTGCCATCCGTCGTTGTCGTTGCCGGGTAATAGAACTCGTTTAACGTTTCCTGGTCGGTATACACAATCGAATTCATATACTGCAAATAGTAACCGCCATAAAGTTCCAACGACTTCGTATCATCAAGATTGATGTTCAACGAGGCTCGCGGTTCTACGCCAAAGTGCTTTGATGCCGTCTGGTAATTGAATCGCAAACCATATTGCAGCAAGTAATCCGGCGAAATCTTCCAGGCATCCTGCACGTAAGCCACATGATGGAACGGCTTTTCAATATCAGCAACCGAGATCGACGCCATCGCCTCCTGATACCGCTCATAGTCATATTCCAGTTCGTAGCCCAAAGTTATCGTATGGTTTTCGATACCACGGTAATTAAGCCACTGCTTACCGGCAAATGTATAAAGGAGCATTTCAATTGACATAAGGTCGCTCACCTTCATCGTCTGGTAGAACTTGCTGTAAGCAAGAGTCGCATTGTAGTCCCAGTTGCCATTGATGCGGTGGTAGAATCCAAGCGGGATAGCGATGTTTCCCCAGTCCATATAAAGCGGGTCAAATTCCAAGCGGTCCTTGCCGATATAGAAGCTGAGTTTCATGCGCGTATCTTTAGAAAAGTCGTACATGAAGGTTCCCTGCAAGTCCGTAAATTCGTAATCGAGATCGAGGTCCAAAAGCCCAATCGCATTGCACAAATCAAGGACATAGCCAATGTAAGTCGTACGTCCCGCAAGCACCCAACGCGCAGGTCCCTTATGGCCTTCGGTATGGAGCTGTGCCGCAAATGTACTGACCTTGATGCTCGACTTGCTGAACCATTCTTCCACGGAATCCTGACCGCCCGCACGTCCATCCATCTTGAGCACGGAGCTCAAGCGATTGCCGTACTGCGCCGGGAATCCGCTCTTGTAGAACTGCACATCGTCAATGCCTTCGACGAGGAATGTGCTGAAAAGCCCAAAGAAATGCACCGGAGAATAGACGACCGCATTGTCAAACAGGAATAGGTTCTGGTCGGCAGCGCCTCCGCGTACGTAAATCTTGGAGCTGAAATCGGAACTCGCAACAACGCCCGGAAGCGCCTGGATGCTCTTGATGACATCCGCTTCGGCAAGACCCGGCATACGCTTGATGGATTTAGCGCTCACCACAGATTCACCCGGCTTGCGCTTGGGGCGGCGACGCAACTGCACCACGACTTTCTTGAGTTCGGTCACTTTCGAGTTCGCGGTTCCCGAAGCAAGAAGCTTTTCCACATCAACGTCGGAGGAATCCGACGAAGACTTCACTGGATCCTTCGACTCCGCTTGCGCTTCGCTCAGGATGACACTATCAGACGCTTGCGCAGGCACATTAGACTCGTCAACTGTGACTGCGTCGGGGCCAAGTGTCTTGCTGAAAGTGCTATCGTTTCCGAAATACAAAAGTTCATAGCACTTTTCCTTTGCAGCCCCTGCCGTATCGGAGTTCGTGACGCACACATTCCAAAGCGTATCGGCAGGGAGAACCACGCTAAAAGGAGTCCCCACGGTCGTCTGCAAAGCTTCGCCCGTTTCGAGAATTTCGACATTCAGCTTTTCAGCAGATTCAAACGAATCATCCTGAACAATTCCGTTAAAGACAATACTATCGTGTGCAGCAGCAAACGCTACAGCCATCAAGACAAAGACAAAAATCCTAAACATAAACTTCATTGTTACATCGGTTCCTTTCCCCAATGGAACACTTTAAAGTACAAAAAGTGTTACCACTTATTCAAAAAAATAACTTTTTAATGGTACCACTTCATCAAATTCATCTTACCTGTCATTAAACAAAAACGGAATCCAGTCGAAAAAAAACTGGATTCCGCCACTTCGTATCATAACGTCATTTAGCTTGTATCATATCGACACTAGACCTTAGAATCTGCCGATCGTGAGTCCTGCATAAAATCCAGGCCACCAACGAGATCTATGTTTTTTACTACAGAAATCGTCATGATAATCGCCAAGAGGCTTGAGCAAAAGCTTATTCAAATAGCCGACGCTCGTCAAGTTCAGCGATCCACCCACAGAAAGGCCAAAACCCGGGAGAACCTGGTACGTGTAACCTACGCGTCCACGGTGATGATATCCAGATTTCCAGTCATCCTTATCTGTTCCGAATTTATTGTAAACATTGAAGAACGTGTATTCAAGTTCCCAGTGACTTCCGTACTTTCCAAACTGGGTACCGATACCAATACCATGTTCATAGAACTTTTCAAAATCCTTAAAGACATGTCCTTTTTTGAAGAATGCAGCCCATTCAAGATTCGTATAGAAATAAGCCGTACCCAAATGGACAGATCCACCAAGTGCACCCATTTCGTTGATGTAAGGAGTTACGTTCCACAAGCCGTTTCCGACAATGTTTATAATGCCGACCGGAGACTTTTCACATTCGCCGCAAATATTGATAATACCCCACTGGCGACCTTTTTCCGTTGTCGCATAGTTGATAACACCCACCTGGACGTGATCGTTCTCATGAGCTGCATTAATGCCAGCTGCCACTTGGACATCAGAATTTGTCGCGTAGTTAATACCAGCAACAATCTGGACACTTGAAGAAACTGCAGCATTCACACCAGCCGTAATCTGAAAATCTGTATACTTCGCATAGTTCACGCCTGTAGAAACCTGCACACCATCAAGAGTGTCAACCGCGACGTTCACAATACCGATCTGCGCGCCAGAAGATTTATCCTTTGTGACATTTAAAGCCGTGCTTAGCTGAGCGCCATCTAAAGAACCCGCATAGTTAACCACCGAAGAAAGCTGGGCACCTTCGAAATGGTCCCTCACCACATTGGCAATCGTTGTCGCCTGCAAGCCATGCATTTCCCTTTTGGCAACATTGGCAATCAAGCTCACCTGCGAACCCAACATATAATCTTCAGTACGAGCTACAAAAAAGCCAATCTGCAATCCCTTACGCGGATTATTTTCAACATCAACAAAATTAAATGTCGTACGGAATTTTCCATTATGATCCAAAGAATCAAGCGAGCAGGCAATAGAATCCCCACTGGAGCAATTTCTATTACGGCCAACATCGCCACGAGAAACAGTCTGTTCAGCAGCAACACTCTTAAAATCGACAATCGATATCTTTTCACGTTTGCCATTTTTAAGCGCCACCGAAACGCCCATGTAATCAGCCTTCTGCTGAAGTTTCACTGTATAATTGCCTGCCGGGAGTCCAAGACTCATCGCGCGTCCAAGCTTTTTATTGAGTTCAGCGACAAGTTCGTCATTTTCATCACGGATGTACAAACGGCCGGAAACATTTTCGTCCAGATCAAGGCCTGCACTTGTTGTACGCAAATCCGTCATCACAACATCACCCGTACCCGCAAGGTTCATGTCGCGGCTCGGATGCTGTGCGCCACCAAGCGTCGTTTCCGTCTTTTGCAATGTCTCATTGAAAGCAAACTGGTAGGCTTCGGACAAAGTCACCTTTCCATCGCTACTCAAGTCGCCTGCGCCACGGAGCCCGCTCACAAGCGAGTGCGTAAAGAACGAACCCTTGAGCTTATCGCTTTCCTGGCTAGATTCATCTTGCGTACTACTCGTGATGAATGCATAGCCCTTCATATCGCTACTCTGATCGACCATAAAAGCAGGCACTGCCTTACCGCCCTTCACGCGGGTAATTGCTCCAGAACCGCAAGCATCAATCACTGCAATTTTCACATCGGCACTGAGAGCATCAATGCGATTACGCAAATCTTTCCAGGCGTAAGTTTCTTCACCCAGGCGGAGGCCCTTTTCATCGGCATGGCCGCTGTAATAGACGAGCACTTCGTCACGACCGCTAGAAGATTTGTCCTGCAAAATCTTTGCATCGAGATTTGCAAATTCCTTTTGCAAATCATTTACAGACGGTTCCTTCACGAGAATCACATTCTGCGGCAGCACACCGCCCATTTCCTTGAGCACTTTAGCAAACGAGCGGGCATCGCTTTCCGCATAGCGTAGCACCGGGCGGCCAGCGCCACCGTTATTTGCACTCACGGCAACAACGTAGCGATTGATACGGCCTGATTCTGTTGCCGCATTGGCATTTGAAACCAACAAGAGCAACGCAAAGAGCAGCGCAAAAGACAAACCAGACAACACCCCAAAAAACTTATTCGAAATCATAAACATTATTTACCCGCCTTCTTGAGAGTAAAACCAACCACCTTCACATCACTTCTCTTGAGCAACTTGTCGATATCATTTTCTTCAACAGCAAATTCCTTAGGAGAAGTCACGAAGAAGAACTTTTCAAAGTACGGAGCATCGTCAAGCTTGTACGCAAACGGGAGCGAATTCATCTTGCCCGGAGCAAGTTCAATCGCCTTCACGCCATCGCCCATGTGCAAAGTCAAGGCGCCATTACCGTCCATGCTAAAAAGGAGTCCATAGCACTTTTCGGGGACGGCATAGCGCAACTGAATTTCATCACCTTCGCCGACAGAATCAAGATCATTCAGCTGGACAATCCCGGCTTGAGTCTTTTTCCAGACTTCCATGCGGGCGTCAAGTCCCTTGATTCGCGTATCGGATTCATTTTCAGCAAGCGCAACCTGCGTATTTTGCGAGCCATTGACATTAGCAACATCGCTACCCACGCGTTCGTTCATCACGGAAGTTTCGCGCTGTGTAAAGAATGCCACCATGGCAACCGCGAAGATGAACATGGCCGCAACTGCAAATTTCACGAGCGTAAAGCGCGGCGCGTTTTTCGCAGCAGTATCCGTTGCCGTTCCAAGATTCGCGGCAAGCGCTTCAAACGGCAACTTGCTTAAAATCGCCTTGTTATCTTCGCGAAGCATTTTTACGCGATTTGCAAAAACCGCATCTTGCGCTTCAAGCTCGCGAAGCTTATTCATTTCTTCTTCCGGCAAGTCGCCAGTCAGGAATCGTTCTAATTTCCAATCGGGAATCATCACTGAACCTCCAGAGTTTTAACTTTGGCCTGTAACCCGCGCA
>JAEEGJ010016520.1_pt1 | contig 16920 bp, 9 predicted proteins | sample 8958761 | NCBI WGS metagenome assembly JAEEGJ01 (sample SAMN16246546, study PRJNA631951) | gut metagenome | biome: gut microbiome; feature: rumen; material: RS-attached | host: Bos | place: Iran: Karaj | collected 2018-10 | reverse complement strand
ACGGAAGCGTGAGGGACCAGGGTTGCGCACCCGACGGTGACATATACTTCATGATGTCCCTATTGTTTGCAGCAAACCGCTGGCACGACGAAGGCTACATGAAGGACGCTCAGGCTATCCTCAAGGCTTGTTGGAAAGGCAATGGCGCTTCGCTGTTCAGCGAACAGTCTTACATTGTGGTGTTCCAACCGACTCCCGGCAACAATTCCTGGTCTGACCCGTCGTACAGTTTACCGGCGTATGTTGACTTGTTTTCTCGTTGGTCGACGACCAATCAGGACAAGTGGAAGAAGGCGACCAAAGCGACTCGAGATCATTTGTACAAGAGTTCGAATACCAAATCTGGCTTATTCTCCGACTATAATAACTTCGACGGAACACCGCATAGTGTTTCTTTCAATAGCAGTGCAACCAAATATATGTATGACGCCATGCGCTGTGCCATGAACTTTGGTATGGACTATTACCTGTTTGGTGCTGATGCCGAGCGGCAGACAGTGATGGCACAGCGGTTGATAGACTTTTTCGAAGGAGATGGTTATAAGCATGCTCGTTTTAATTGGGACGGCTCAAATCCGTCAGAAACCTATACGCTGGGTGAGAAGGGCTGTAACGCCGTGGCCTGCTATGCACTGATAGGAAAGGACGGCTATGAGGACAAGGCGTGGACCAACCTGTCAATGGCTTGGAATGCGGTTCCTATGACGGGCCAGTATCGCTACTACGACGGCATGGTGCACTATCTGGCGATGCTGCACCTCTGTGGTGCCTTCAAGATATGGAAACCCATCACCGATGTCTATAAGATGGGCGATGCCAATGGTGACCACTCCGTTACCATCACCGATGCCGTAGGTGTCGTCAACAAGATCCTGGGTAATCCCTCACCAGGCTTCATCGAGCCTGCTGCCGATGTGAACCGCGATGGCAACATCACCATCACCGATGCTGTGGGTGTGGTGAATATCATCCTAAGTGGCGAGGCCAGTGCACCGAAGATGGAACTGGAGAATGTTGACGATATCGAGGCGACAGAGCCGGAGTAAATATCCGTTCAATGATATAGAGAAGGGGCAACGTGAAAAACTTGCCCCTTTTTTGTGATTTCGGAAATATTTCGTAACTTTCACCTTTGGTGAAGATACTCCCGCTCGACAAAAAACAAAAAAAAATCTTTATTTGTTTTGTTTTGTCCTCACTTATTCGTAACTTTGCAAACAGTATTAATAACTTAAAGCAATAAATTATGAAAACGAAAAGACTATTTGCCGCATTATTTGTATTGTTTGCGATGTCGGCAAACCTTTGGGCTGTAGAGGTAACGATTGACGGTATCAAATACGATGTTATTAAAAAGGGAAAGACGGCAAAGGTGCTTTCGAATAGTCCTAGATATTCAGGTAACATTGTTATCCCTGAGACAGTTGAATACGAAGGCGTGGAGTGTAAAGTAACAGCCATTAATAATAGTGCATTTTATAGTTGCTCAGAATTAATCTCTGTCTCTATCCCTGACAACGTCACAGACTTAGGAGAGAGTACCTTTGAAGGTTGTAAAAAACTGGTGGAAGTCCATCTTGGAACAGGTATTACCGCCATTCGCTCTGAGGACTTTTATAATTGTACCGCTTTGAAAACTATCAATATTCCTAGTACAGTAACAGAGATTGGTAATAAAGCATTTGATAATTGTAGTGCTCTAACTTCGATTTCGCTTCCAGATGGCCTGGAAAGCATCGGAACCTATGCGTTTTATGGTACAGGCTTGACCAAGATTATTATGGGTGATGGTTTGAAGACCATAGGTTCAAGTGCATTTTCCTACTGTTCAAGTCTGACTCAGGCAGTAATTGGTAGTAATGTGACTACTATAGGAGGTTCTGCCTTCAAAAAATGTCCATTGACCTCTGTTAAGATTCCTAATAGCGTGACATCATTGGGCGGAAGTGCGTTTGAAGATTGTAATAAACTGCTTTCTGTGCAAATTGGTAGTGGCGTGTCTATAATACCCAGTTTTACATTCCAGAATTGTACTGAATTGATGTCCGTTTATATTATAGGAAATACACTAACCGAATTGCAGTGGTATTGTTTTTGCAAATGTAAAAACTTGATAGTTATTAAGCTTCCATCAAGTGTTACGACAATTGGCGGACATGTCTTTGAGGAGTGCTCGCTATTGTATAATGTGGAAATGAAAGAAGGCCTTCAATTAATTGATAGTTATGCATTCTCCAAATGTACCGACCTGCACGAAATCAGTATTCCAAATAGTGTTACCCATTTAGAGGATTACGCTTTTAGTCAGTGCACTAATCTTGCAAAGGTATGGATTGGTACGGGGATAAAGAGAATTGACGATTATGCTTTCTACAAAGACGAGAATTTGGAGGATTTCTATTGCTATGCCGTGGAGCCACCCACTGCGACTTCATATACATTCCAGTACGTCTATCCTGAATATGCTACTCTCCACGTTCCTGCCGAGTCAGTTAATACCTATCAAAAAACATCACCATGGAGCTCCTTCGGAACTATTGTGGCTACTGACGGCTCAACGCCCCTGCCCCCTGTGCCGGAAAAGTGTGCCACGCCGACCATTAACGTAAACGGAGATCGGGTGTCGTTCAGCTGTGCCACTGAGGGCGCCAGCTTTGTATACGACGTGAAACCCACCTGCCAGCAGAATGGCGTCGGAGGCGATCTTCGTCTGATTTCGGCATTTACTGTCAGTGTCTATGCCACGAAGAGCGGTTATGATAATTCGAATGTTGCGACGAAGGATATTGTCGTTAATACCAAGAAAGGTGATGTCAACGATGATGGAAAGGTGACTATCACTGATGCTGTAAGTGTCGTGAATATCATCCTAAGTGGCGAGACTAGTGCACCGAAGATGGATGTTCCACAAGAACCGGAATTGATGGTGGAACCGGAGTAGATAAGAATGAATAACTAAAAACGAGAATAACGATGAAACATCTCAGATTATGTTTGTTATGTGTGATGCTAACGATGGCGGGAGCTGTTATCGCTGCAACCACGTATACGTCATCCCCAGCTTATCCTAATTGGACTACTCCCCCCACAACGAAATGGGACAACCAGAGCCCTACGCTGTGGGGTGACGGTTTGCTGAAAGTGTTGGCAGTAAACTCCGAAGGAAAACCTACTTTTACTTTCAGAGTGCAAAAGGCTGATGGTTCGAAAATAAAGAATCGGACAAGAACTGAAGTTCACGTAGGGTCTCCGCGTGGAGCCCTTATAGAAAGTAAGGAATTGTCGGGAGAACGTGAATTCACGTATGTTTCTTTCAAGGCAACGCACACTTCTGGCAGTAAGAAATACTATGTGGTGCTAATTTCATATATGCCAAACGGAACAGAACGCTGTTACTATACCAATCCCATCACCATCACAGCAACGACTGAAAAATTGGCGATGCCTGACGCAGACAGTTTCGATGCCACGTCAATACTATATAACTGTTTTACTGCGACGTGGGATCCCGTGGAAGGTGCCACGGGCTATCGGATTAATGTCAAACGTGCTACAGAGAGCTACGATAAAGATAAGGCTATTGTTTTTAAGCAGACCGCAAACACCAATTCCTATCAGGTTAACGGATTGGCTGGTAATGCTTACCAGTTCCAGGTTCAGGCAATAATGGGGTCGGACGAAAGCGTCTGGAGCAACTGGAGCCCAAGCGGAAAGATCATTAGGACGTTGTCAAACGTGGGCATAAGTGCCGGAAATACATTCGGTTCTTCTACATTACTGAAAAGCTCTGCCGGTAATGAACATGAGTATACCTATACCGTGACTGTTAAGAACAATTCCTCAATTGACTGGTTTGGCAGTTTCCGTCTGAAGGGAGCAGAAGAGAATTACGAATGGCTTAAGAAAGTTATTAAAGCATACGAATCAAAAACGTTCACCTGCAAGCATAAATTCACAACGACTGGTACCAAAAACATGCAACTATATATGTTGCAGGGTGCCATAGGTAACTCAGAAGACGACTGGGAGAAGATAGGAAACTCATTCACCGTGACCGTTACCGAACAGACTACTCCATCTGGTGGTGCTAATGAACTGGAGAATGCCGTCACGTATCTGCATAACAGGGGTGTTATTGACAAGGGTACTGTGAGCGAAGCCAATACTAGCGGGTTGCTGCTGCGTAATCATATTGCCAAGATGGCATTCTTGGGTGTCTATAAAAAAGCGGGCTCGGTGCCTTCAACCATTGCTCCGGATAACTATCCCACCATCTATGATGACTTGGCTGAAGAAAATACAACCAACAGCTACTATTTCCGTGCCGCACGTGCCTTGCTTTATCTGGAGTATGGAGACGGCGTCTCACCTTTCGATCGTAACCGGTTGAACTTCAATCCCGATGGGACTATCAGTCGCCTGAATACGCTGAAGGTGCTGATGGAAACCTTTAATATCAAACCGGATGTGACAGGAGATAGTAATCCCTATCCTCAAGATGATGCTGTCAACAGTCTCATGTCGAGAAATAAATTCATGATGGGCTACATCCGCAAGGCATACGATGAGAACATTATCAGTCACCAGATTACTAAGTGGAATCCGAATAATCCCTGTACACGTGGCGATGCCATGCTGATGCTTTACCGCATTATGCAGAAGGTGGATGCTGGCAACATTAGTCCGAATCCTAATACGGGTTACTTCCAGCCGTTGAATACGACGCTGGAAACTATCTCGATGGGGGCAGGCCTGCAGATGGGTAACTTCCAGCACTATACCAAGTCGAGCTTCGCCATCGACGGAACGGTTCCTCTGGATTTTGCACACTCATATAACAGTTATAATACGACACTGCCAGACATCTTTACTGCAGAACACGATGTGGATAATGGAAAAGAGGCCTATCTGCCGCTTGCTGACGGATGGAGTCACACTTACCATTCATACGTCATTGTCTTTAAGATATCCGACAACGTTGTCCAGGCACTTGTCCATTGGGGTGGTGGCCGTATCGATGCTTACGAACGCAGTGGCGGTGGCGAATACAAGGCGTTGTCATTAGGTGTCTACGATGAGCTTTTGAGTGAGTCCTCAGGTTTGTATGTCAAGACGAAGTCGCAGGTAAAATACCATTTCAATGTCAGACAAGTTTTTGATGACTTCAACATCTACTATCTGTCGAGCATAGTTGACCGTAATGGCAATACGCTGACCATTGATTACCAGACGGGCGAGAACGATATGAAGCGCATTCGCAGAGTGGGTGACGGAAATGGTCGTTGGCTGTCGTTCAGCTACAAGTCAAATACGAATCTTCTTGAGAGTGTCAGTGACCCGTTGGGACGTAATATCAGCTTCGGATATGATTACAACAAATACACAGGTCGCTACCAGCTGAAGACATTCACCGATGCTGAGGGAAATAAGACCACTTATGGTTATGTTAACGATAAACAGTTGAGCACTTCGAAACTGCTTCAGAGCATCCGTCTGCCTAAGGGTAACTACATCAATAACAGCTACGACGGGAACAGCAGACTGACACGTACGGAGAATGGTGACAGTGAAACAACAATCAATGTGTCTTCGACATATGGAGCAAGTGGTAATACGGCATCTACTACGTCGAAAGTCAATGTGAAGCGCAGTACAGGAACCTCTGCCTATAATTATACGTTCAATAAGAACAACGTGATGACGTACATGGGTGGTCCTAATTCGATGTCGGTAAGCATTACACCATACGCTACCGAAGGCATGCAGCACCTGCCAGAGTCCATTAAGACCAATAGCACAAACATCAGTAAAATTGAATATGATGACAGGGGTAACGTATTACACGTTGAAGTGACGGGCGACGGCGAGACACTGTCCACAGATTATGCTTACAACACAGACAACACCCTGAAGAGCGTCACTGACCCCATGCGTAATACGACGAGGTATTACTATGACAATGGTAATCTGATTAAGATAGAAACGCCTATTAGTGGTATCACGACGAACATCTCACGCTATGGCAATGGACTCATAGAGAGCATTACCAATCCGGCTGGTATCAAGACAGAATACGGTTACAACCGCTATGGCAATTTGGAAAGTGTGACAATTCCAGTACTCGGCCTGAACCTCATCAAGGAGGCCTGGTATGATGAAGCAAGCCGTCTCAAAAATATCACCGATGCACTCGATCGTACCTATCGGTACGAATATGATGCCAATGACAACCTGAAAAAGGAAACTACGCCAAAAGGTTCTGTTACACAATACTATTATGATGAGAACGGCAACCTGGAACGCATTAACAACGCCAAAAGGGAAGATACCAATCTCGAATACGACTTCGACACCGACAGGCTGACGTCAGAATCGTTTGGTGGAGCCACCAAGAGCTATACCTACAATATTGACGGAACACTCAAAACCTACACCAAGGCTGACCGTACCACTACGCTTAGCTACAAATATGATGCACTGGGGCGTGTTCTCAAAGACGGTATCAACACTTACGATTATGACAGTAATACCCTGCGTTTGAAGTCTGTCACAAATATGGAGAGTGGAAAGAAACTGTCGATGGAGTATGATGGCTTCGGACGTGTGACGAGTACAACATACAATGGACATAGCAATAGCTATGGCTACGATAAAAATGGTAATCGCACCAGCGTCAACGGCACGACGTATAAGTACGACGCGATGAATCGTCTGACCAAGGTTATATTCAACGGCAAAACCATCACATACAACTACCGTAAGGACAGTCAGCTTGACTATGTGGAGTATCCTAATGGTATGAAAACAACGTATGGCTATGACAATGGAGGACGACTGACTAGTAAAAAGACCGCACTGAGCAATGGTACGGTGATAGCTTCCTATAGCTTCGAACTGAATGATGCTGGTAACATCAAGACTCAGACCGCTAAGGAACCATACGATGGCATCATTCTTGAAAACCAGGACATCAGTTATAATTACACTAACAACCGAATCACAAGAGCTGGTAATGTCAACTATGAAGTTGACGATAATGGCAACACTACAAAGTGTGGTAACGATAATTATTGGTGGGACAAGGGCGACCGCTTGGTAGAGGCAGGTTCTAAGTCCATCAAGTATGACCCGTTAGGAAATATCACTTCCTATGGCGATATCACGTTTACTGTCGACCCGCTGGGCATTGGTAACGTGCTCTCTGACTCGAAGAGTGGCGCACAATACATCTATGGTAATGGCTTAGAGGCTCGTGTCAAGGGCAGTAAGGTGAGCTACTACGTCACCGACTTCAGGGGTTCTGTGGTGGCCATTGTCGATGAAAACGGCAATATTACGCATAAGTACCAATACGATGAGTTCGGTAAGGTGACGCAGAAAGAAGAAGCCGACTACAATCCCTTCCAGTATGTGGGTAAGTATGGTGTGATGGTTCTCAACGCCCACCTCTACTATATGCGTGCCAGACACTATGATCCTACCATCGGCCGCTTCCTCAGCGAGGATCCCATCTGGAGCACCAACCTCTATCCGTATGCTGAGAATAACCCGATAATGGGAATTGACCCGAAGGGTGAAAGCCCATATACCTTGACATATAGCAAAAAAACATGGTTCTTAAGGGACACATATACATTCGCGATTGATTATAGTGAGTCTGAAATGGGGTATTTCCATTATTATAAAAATGGATCTGAAGTTGATTATTGGGATGTATCCAGTCTTACTCGCAATAAAATGGATTATGTAGCGCAAAATATTAATAACTATAGATATAGTGGTGATTTTATTGAAAAATTGCAATGGCAAAAGAAGGATGAGAATGGAAATTGGGTAACTGTTGATGTCGATGATGTTGATTCTGCCATACAACAAATGCTCAAAAATAATTTCAACTCAGACACTCCAGTCTGTAAATTCGTTGCTGATCCATCGAATTATTATGATGCAAATGTTTTTCATGGTGCAAAAACTCCAAGTTCGTGTAAATGTTATAATTACTATAATCCAAATAATAATACTAATAATATGAGTAATAGTAACCGTGTATTTTTTGGTACTTACTAATCTAATTTTGCTTTCATTATGAAACATCGAATAATATACATATTAGCACTATTGTTTGCAACGATGCAGACATTTGCGCAGACTTACACCTATGATGATGATAATCGTCTGAAGGAGGTGAAGTATAACAATGGCGTAAAGGTAGTCTACGACTACGATGCCGTAGGAAATAGAACTGTGAAAAAGGTGACGGGCGCCACAGCGGAGACCTTCACCATTACGACGAAAGCTTCGCCATCGGGTAGTGGTTCGGTAACGGGTGCTGGTACCTATGGCAATGGAACAAGCGTGGAGCTGCAAGCCATCGCTAATGCGGGCTATGAGTTCTTGAAGTGGAGTGACGACATCACCGACAATCCACGTGGAATTACCGTTAATAAGAATCAGTCTTTCACAGCCATCTTCAACGAGTTGTCTTCAACTCCCACTTTATTGGGTGACCTCAACAACGATGGCAAGGTCAATAACTATGACCTCTATTTGCTGAATGAAGCCTATCTCTCAGGTGCCAAAGCTACTAAATATACTGATTTGGATGGTGACGGTGAGCTGACTATCGCTGATATCGCCGTGATGGTTTCTCTTGTTAAGAGCAACAGTACTCCGCTTAACAGCAATGGTCACCAGTTTGTCGACCTTGGCCTGCCCAGTGGTGCACTTTGGGCCACCTGTAACGTAGGCGCGGCAACAGAGAATGACCTCGGCGAATTCTATGCTTGGGGAGAAACCGAGACGAAGGAGAACTATAGCTGGTCGAACTATAAGTGGTGCACTGGAACTCAACCCAAGTCTACAAATCCGTCTATAACTAAGTATTGCGACCGTGGTGGCTATGGCACGATGGATGGCAAGGTGTCTCTGGAACTGGAGGACGATGTGGCCAACGTTAAGTGGGGTGGTGACTGGCATATCCCCACACAAGCGGAATTCAACGAACTGATGAGTAACTGTACGGTGAAGTATATCAAAATTGCTAACAAGAAGCATGTGTATAAGTTTACCGGTCCTAATGGCAACAGCATCGTGATGCCAGCATCTGGCGAGAAATACGATACTGATTTTACTGAGGATGATTTCTGTTATTGGTCGGCAGACTTGGCAACTAATCGTAGTAATACCGGGGCGACTATTGAGTATTCTTCGAGCAGTAGTACCGAAATATCTTTGGAGGGCCGTTATAAAGGCTATGCCGTACGTCCCGTACTCTCTGAGTACACACCAGCTGTGCACCTGATACTGGGTCCTGATAGTTATGCAGGTCATGACCTGGTAGATTTAGGCTTGCCTAGTGGCACATTGTGGGCAAAGTGCAACCTCGGTGCATCGTCACCGGAAGAGAATGGTTGCTATTATGCCTGGGGTGAAACAGACGGCAGTTGCGATTACAAGAGCAGATTCAGAGAGGATACATATAAGTATTATGATGGCACTACTTATACCAAGTACACACCGACCAGCCTGACAGACCTGGAGCCCGACGACGATGCTGCCACCGTTGCTTGGGGACATGGCTGGCGTATGCCTACGGGTAGCGAGATCTCCGAGCTTCTCAACACAAAATATACTGTCTGTGAATTGACAACAGTCAACAATGTCAACGGATACAAGGTAACAAGTATCGTTCAAGGCTTTGAGGGCAACAGCATCTTCCTGCCTATAACAGGTTATTATGCCGGATCTAAGTTAATGCATGAGGGTGAAATGGCATACTACTGGGGATCAACTCTTGATACTAATGATGAAGAGGAATCGGCTTATGCACGCGATATGACGCTGAAACTGGATTATATCAATAAAGGATGCATTTCACGCTATTATGGTCTCAGCATCCGTCCTGTTGTAAGTTTAAGTGATATCAATAAATTACCATAATACTGAAGAATGATGAAAAAGAGATATATTATTTCAGTAGTTTCCATGCTTCTGTTGGGTCTGACAGTCTCGGCACAGACCATCAGTGTCGAAGAAGTGACAGCGAGGCCTCAAGAGACAACGACCATCAATATCGATATTACAGAAGCCAGTGAGTATGTGGCCTCCGGATTCAATATCACATTGCCCGAAGGATTTATCTTTACGGGCGATGCTGTGGAAGGCATTGAAAGTTCCAAGGTGACAGTCAACTTGCAGGATGACTGTGCCATGAGAGCTGCTGTTTACTCCAGTAAGAACGAATCGTTCAGCAACGACAAAACCAGAATACTGAATGTCCTGGTGACTCCCAACTGTAAGCCGGGAACGTATCAGGGCAGACTCTCTGGCGTCGAGTTTGCAAACAACTCGTTGGAGTTGAAGAAGATGGCTGACGTGACGTTTAATATCATCGTCAAGAATATGTACGGCGATGTCAACAGCGACAACAAGGTTACGATTACTGATGCCGTGGGTATCGTTAACAACATCCTCGGTAATCCTTCATCAAACTTCGACAAGGATGCTGCCAACATCAATGGCGACATTGATGATAATGGCGATCCGAAGATTACCATCACCGATGCCGTGGGTGTGGTGAACATCATCTTGAACAACGGTGGCAGTGTCAGTGCACCACAGATGGATGCTCCACAAGAACCGGGAACAATGATGGAACCGGAGTAGATAAGAATGAATAACTAAAAACGCTATATGTTATGAAGAAACAGTATTTTAAAACAATCGTCGTGCTGCTGTTAATAGCAGTGCTGGCACCAATGAGAGTAGCTGCTACCGAGTTCACCGTCAATGGTATCAACTACAAGACTACTTCGGCATGGGAGGTGGAGGTGGCTCCGGAATCTGGTGATTACCAGGGGGCCATCGTTATTCCCGCCTCAGTGACCTACAATGACAAGACCTACCGTGTGACAGGCATTGGAAGCGAAGCCCTGACAGGACCAGGCATCACCAGCGTCACTCTGCCTGCCGGCACTATCCGCACTATCAAAGAAAAGGCTTTTTATGACTGTCATAACCTGGCGTCACTCGTCATTCCTGCCAGTGTTACCATGATTGATTATCAGGCATTCATGGATTGTTATCATCTGAAAGACCTCTATTTCTGTACGCCAAACCCACCGACAATCGATGCTTCGGCCTTTACGGGTGTAAATACCAGTGAAAATACCTGTACCGTACACGTGCCAAGCGGCCGTCAGTATTACTATAAGTATAATCCTGCATTCGATTCTTTCACCCAATATGCAAACTGGGATGCCCCGGAGATTTATGGTGTCACGGTAGCAGGCTGTGTGGTGACGGCGGAGAATAAGGGCGACGTGCTGGGCGATGGCAAGGTGACATTTAATACCACTACCACTACGCTGACCATTGGTGCGGACATCGTTACCACTGAATTAGATCAGTCCATTGTGGATAACAGCTCTATCTTTGGGTTGACAATCCTGTTTGACAATTGTTCGCTGACAGCCACGAATGCCACAGCCCTGCACATGGATAATGTAACGACCCTGAAGGGCACGGCAACCATTGAGGGTGGCAGTTCTTTTTATGCAGTGGAAAGCAGCTCAGAAGTGGCCATCATCGATGCTACGATCAATTTCAGAGGCGTTTTATACGGTAGCAACTACTCATCGCTTATCATCAACAACTCCAACGTGAAGGTTGATGCCCCTGAGACACAGTCGGCCATTGCGGGTTTCAATGACCTTTTATTGACCGACTGCTACTTCCAGTCACCTGTTGATGCGACGTATTTTAATGAAAGAATCGTGACGAGCATCGGCGACCCCTGCTCGATAGTCATCAAGGCCGGAGCTCCGCTGGGCTATAACCTCTGGCTGGCTGGCACGCAGGTGACGGAGCTGAACTGCGCCAACATCTTAGGCTATGGTGAGGCAAGCTACGACCCCGCGAAAAACGAACTGACCCTCAATGGATACATCGAGGCTAGTGGGAATAGCGGTCATGAGAGATATGCCATCGACAGCCAGATATCCGGCCTGACCATCAATGTGAATGACAATGTGATGGTAAGCTCTAACTATGCTGATGCCGTCATTGTTGCGGAGAACACCGTCATTAAAGGCAACTATAGGAAGCTGACCGTCACGGCTCCGTACGGGCAGGGTATATATGCCCGACAGGGTAGCCTGACGATAAAAGATGCGAACGTCCTTTTGGATAACTGTAAAGATGGCATTATAGGTGTTGACCAAAGGCTGAATGTCGAGAATTCTACCGTCGAGGGCAGTTCGATATCTGGCAAGGCTGTCATTTCCGGTTTCTCGAATGTCTATCTGACTGACTGTCTGTACACAAGTCCCGATGGCGTGTTCTACGATAACGACGGCAGACAGCTCATGGATATCAAAGGTCATGTGGCTGCCTCGGTGAAGATTATTCGTGGCGAAGGAAAGACCGACAAGGACCTGTCGTTCCCCAGAGATACCTATCTTGCTACCGTCGGCAAAGCCTTTACCGCCCCTGAGCTGAAGAATCCCGACGGCCTGACCGTGACCTACTCCAGCAGCAATACCGATGTGGCTACTGTTGCCAATACAGGCGCGGTGACCATCAAGGGTAGGGGTGTGACAATCATCTCCGCCACCTTCGCCGGCACGGCACAATACAATCCCAAGCGGGTGTCGTACAACCTCGTGGTGTCGAAGTCGGAAGGCCTGCAGTACGATGCCAACCAGGACGGCACGGTCAGCATCACCGATGCCGTGACTGTGGTCAACGCCATCCTGAATGGCATAGAGAGTGCACCGAAGATGGATGTTCCACAAGAACCGGAAACAATGGTGGAACCGGAGTAAGTCACAGATAATGGATTATTCTCAACAAGAACTGGACATTATCAGCCACATGCGCAATGAGGTGATGAGTCGCCGGGAACTGACTGGCGAGAACCTCTTCTTGGCGTGGGGCTATCCCACGGCCATCGTACTGTTTCTGGAGTTCGTCGCACTCTTAGTGTGGAACGAAGACTGGTGCTCGTGGCTCTGGGCCGGCATTCCCCTGATTGGCGTGCCTCTGATGGTGTATTTTCTCAACGAGGACTACGAGCGTACACACCGTCGTACGCTCGACCAGAACGTCATCTTGGTGATGTGGATATTCATCGGCTTTGCCTCGTGCGTCGGTGGAGCAGCGATGGGGTTTGCCAACGTGTTTCAGCAGTGCTACTGTTCCTATCAGGGACTGCTCATTGGCATGGGCTGTTTCATGACAGGCATCATCCTGCACTTCCGTCCGAAGACCATCTGTGGCATCATTGCCTCAGCACTCTCCGTCATTCCACTCTTCTTCCAGGGGGAGCTGTGGCCTTGGCAACTGCTAGTTGCTTCGTGCATTGCCGTCATCGCCCTCATCATCCCCGGACACTTGTTCCGCCGTTACGTCAAACAGCAAAACGCAAAGATATGAGCAACTTCAAGTTCCAAGTCATCAACCCACTGCTCCACAGCGAGTTGCGGCTGAAAATCATGGTGGCGCTCGACTCGCTGGAGAGTGCCGACTTCATGTATCTGTGCCAGATTACCGACTCCACACGGGGCAACCTGAGTACGCAGATTACTACGCTGAAGGAGGCGGGCTATCTGGAGGTGTCGAAGTCGGGTGGTCTGGGGCGTTTCTCCCATACCGTTTGTCGCATCACCAACAGGGGACGCGAAGCCCTGTGCGCCTATGAGGACGGCTTGCGCCGACTCTTTTCGCAGCAGGTGCCGTCGCAGGAGCAAGGACAACCAAAGCAAATCAATGAATAACTAAATACTGAACGATGATGAATACCAGACGTACCCTTTTGACGCGTGCAGCCATGATGCTGCTACTTGCCATTGTGTGTGTGAATGTACACGCCGACAACAAGATTGTGGTTGTTTCCGACATCCATGTTATGGCTCCCAGCCTGCTCCCCTCGGGAGCGGAGACCCAGGAAGCATGGACATCCTATTATGCGGGTCAGCGTAAGATGCTGCAGGAGAGTGCAGCTATCTTCGACCAGTTTGTCGACAACGTACTCAGCCAGAAGCCCAAAGCCGTGTTCATCACTGGCGACCTGACGAAAGACGGCGAATACGTCAGTCACCAATACGTCAGGAATGGCCTCCAGAGGCTGCAGAATGCCGGCATCAAAGTGTTTGTCATCCCTGGCAACCACGACTTCGGCGAAGAGGGCAACCACACGCAGTTTAATGCCAACGGCACAAAAGCTGATGCCCCAGTTCTTGCGAAGGAAAACTTCGCTACCTTCTACAATGGCTATGGCTATGGCGACGCCACCAGCAAGTACGACCCCAACTCGCTGAGCTATATGGCAGAACCGATGGACGGTCTGGCACTGCTGGCCATCGATTCGCATAGCGCCACTGTTTCTCAGGAGACACTCGACTGGCTTGTCGAAAAGGCCAAGGCTGCCCGCAACGCCGGCAAGCAGGTCATCGCCATGATGCACCACCCCTTGTTCCCTCATATCACAGGTGGCGACATGTATATCTCTACCTATGCAGTAAACAGCCACGAGACCGTCCGCGACGCCCTCATCGATGCTGGCGTGAACACGATTCTGACGGGCCACTTCCATACCTCCGACATTGCGAAGGACTGGAACGACGACGAGACGAAGGCCGTCTACGACATCAATACCGGCTCGCTCGTCAGCTATCCCTGCGACTACCGTGTTTTGACACCCTCGGCCGACCTCAATACACTTGACGTGAAAACAGCAAGCATTGTGCCCAACGGTATGACAGCCAGTGAGTGTAAGACGTGGCTGCACGACAGAATGAAGGTTATTATTACCAAGGCGATGAACGCCAAAGCAGGGTCTTGGGCTAGCATGCTTACTACCCAGATTAACAACTTGGCTGAGTTTGCTGCCAACCTGTTTATCCTGCATGCCGAAGGCGACGAGAATAAATCGGCAGGCAGGGCTGCTTTGGAGACGACATACACAAACTACAAGAACGATGTGATGTATAGTACAATGCTTGCAGCCGGCAATATCACGGATGCTTCCATCTACAGTATCCTGGACGACTTAAGCAATTACGGTACTACGAAGGAGAACCAGATTCCCGACCGCAACCTCGTCATCCCCTTGCCGAAGGTTTTAGCTGTCAAGGGCGATGCCAATGGCGATGGCAAGATTACCATCACTGACGCCGTCGCTATCGTGAACTACATCCTTGGCACCCCGTCGCCAGGCTTCAATATTCAGGCAGCCGACGTGAGTGGCGATAACGATATTACCATCACCGATGCCGTGGCTGTGGTGAATATCATCTTGAACAGTGGAGCAACCAGTGCGCCAGCGATGGATTCCCCGAATGTTGAGGCTTTAGAGTTTAGTGAGCCGGAGTAAAAAGAATTAAGTGGGGGCGGAATAAATATTCTGGGATTTATTTGGTATTGTCCTCACTTATTAGTATATTTGCACCCAAATAATATAAACGATTCAATATGCCAGAAATTTGTCGATTCTATGGAACAGAAAAATGAATTGAAATGGATCGTAACTGCCCGTCCGATGGACGGCTATGTGTTGCACTTGACTTTCAATGACGGATGCCAGCGCATCTTCGACTGCCTGCCCCTCATTGAAAAATATTCGCTTTTCGCCCCTCTACGTGACAAAGCTGTGTTTGATAGTTTTGACCTCGATGGATGGACCGTCTGTTGGTTAGACGGTAGCATTGACATAGCTCCCGAATATATTTATGAAATAGGTCAGGCAGCATAAGTTGAATTATGGAGACTAGTTTGACACCATTTTCATTTCTTCATCAACCAAATGGACGCAGAACCTGAGAATTGGATCATCAGAACCATTCGCTTTGGGCAAGTCGGGTGATGCCCTCTATAGAAAAAATAGAGGCAAAGTGAAAAAAAAGGGAAAAAGTGTTGGCTATTCCAAAAATAATGCCTATCTTTGCAGAGTTAAACTATAAAATGGCACTAATAGACAATTAAAAACTAAAAAAATAACGAATATGAAAAAGAAAATTTTTACACTTCTAGCATTGTTTGCATGCGTACTCAGTGCGTCGGCGCAAGAGAATGCCTTGGCAGTTGGTGAAACAACAGTAGCCAAAGGAGGTGAGGGAGTAGTTAACGTTGAATTGAATAATGCAACAAATTTTTGCGCATATTCTTTCAAGTTAATTTTGCCAACTGGAGTAAGCGTTGTTACTGAAGACGTTGAAGAAGAAATGACGGATGAGGAGGGTAATACGATTTATGAATCTGATGGAATAACTCCAAAAACCCAAATAGTTACAAAAGTAAAAATGGATTTAGGAACCCGTCATCCTGGTCATAGTGTAACAGGTGAGGTTCAATCAGATGGATCAGTTCAGTTTGCTTGCCTTTCTTTGTCAAATCAAAACCTTTCTGGTCATAGTGGTGTCCTTCTCGGTATAAGTATTAAGGGCGCTGATGACCTTACAATAGGTGATAAACTGGACGCATCTATTACAAATGTCGTTTTCTCAACCAAAAGTGAGACAGAATACAACTTAGACCCTGTCGCATTTAAGATAGAAGTAGCCGATAATAGAGTTGTTTTGGACGAGACATCCACTGTGGCTCCTACAGCAGCTACTGGCGTGAACGTGAAGGTAAAGCGTACTATCAATGCGAATGTGTGGAGCACTATCTGTCTGCCGTTTGCTATGAGTGAAGCTCAGGTTAAGGCTGCTTTCGGTGATGATGTGAAGTTGGGTGACTTTACTGGTTATACTCCTACATTAGATACTGATGAGAACGTTACGGCTATATCAGTTAATTTTAGCGATGTAACGGCCATTGAAGCTAACCATCCTTATATTATTAAGGTGACTACAGCTGTTACAGAGTTTAATGCTGACGGTGTAACGATTGATCCTCAGGATGCAATAGTTTCATTTGGTA
>JAEEGJ010016517.1_pt1 | contig 16922 bp, 16 predicted proteins | sample 8958761 | NCBI WGS metagenome assembly JAEEGJ01 (sample SAMN16246546, study PRJNA631951) | gut metagenome | biome: gut microbiome; feature: rumen; material: RS-attached | host: Bos | place: Iran: Karaj | collected 2018-10 | reverse complement strand
TTCATTTCCTTTTCAAATCTTTTTTAATTCTGTACTCTTGCCTCTCGCTGGGGTCTGGCACTGCCGCAAACGCCTCTCGATGGGGTCTGGCACTGACGAGAGGCCCCGCCGCAATGCCGCCGTTAAGGATTCTGCGCCTTCTGCTCCGCGATCCAGTCCTCCAGCGGCGTCACCTTCTTGATGAACTTCTTCTTGCTCGGATCGCTCTCCTCCGGCGTCAGGTCGATCTTCTCCTCCACTCCATAGGTGCTCAGCGCACACATATCCTTGAAGGTTCGAGAAGTGATGTTATCATCGCTGACACCCTCAGGACGGAAGCGGATGTGCACGCCCTTCACGTAAGTATTCGCGTTCCACTTACCCTCCAGCAGGGCCAGACTGTGCCGAAGCCTGTGGAGGATTCTCCGCTACATCAAGACCAATGGCTCGACAATCAGGATCTTTCACAGTTGCTTCATATCTCTGTTCGCTCCCTTCAGCGTTATCGGAGTCTGGGAATCTTGCCTTATAAGATGATGCACAAGAAGGCTTACTACACAAAGGAAGGTGTATTGCAATTCCTAAATTCAAATGTGGTAAACTATGATAGAGAAGAAGTTGCACTTTACTTCGCAAAACTTGGCATGTCTGCATAACTTTACAGCCAAATTCGTAAAAAAAACATAAATATAAGGCAAATAAACGGGTTACTTTGGCATAACGTGAATCGAAATCACTATCTTTGTAGCACAAAACTGCTATAAATATGGAACTGGTAAACAGAATAAAGATGGTTCTCTTTGAGAAGAAACGTACCAGCAAGTGGCTTTCAGAACAGCTTGGGGTTAATCCGTCAACAGTAAGTAAGTGGTGTACCAACACTTCTCAGCCCGATGTGGCTTGCTTGCTTAGAATTGCAGATTTACTTGAAGTGGACATCAAAGAGTTGCTTGTCAGAGAGTATAAGCAGTACCTTTTATCACAGGAATCTAAATAGATTACCACTATAGTGATTTAAGGTAATACGGCTATCTAATAGATATTAGAGTTATTGTTGAAAATGAAAGCTGATCAGAACATCAATAAAGAAAACGGTAAGCGTTACCCGAAGTTTGCGAACTTTGGCGAATACTTGTTCTGGTCATATGCCCGCTCGGCTATGCCGCTTTGCCCTGCAAAGAACTTGCAGATGCTTTGTGCTGCGCTGAGTATGGGCAAAGCGAAATACGATAAATCTTGCTATATGATACGCGCCAAGGCTTTTAAGGCTTACAAAGAAGGACGTTGGAATATCCATGATTTGCTGGAGTTCAACGTGGCGAAGATTAAGGAGAACAACTATTGCTGGTATTGTGGCAAGGAGATGGAGCCATCGAAACTGACAAAAGACCATGTTTTCCCAAGAAGCAAAGGTGGAGCCAACGATATGGACAACATCATTATGGTTTGTAAGACGTGCAACTCCTCGAAGGGCAACATGGATTTGTTTGAGTGGTATGCCACAGTTCGTAAAGAATGGCCTCCCCTGAACATCCTCATTCATTATCTGAAGAATATCTATCTGTATAGCGTAGAAAACGGATTAATGGATAAACATGCCGAGGAAATGGATGCTATGGAACTTCCGTTCAAGTGGCAATATATTCCTCTCGACTACCCGCAACCAGAAGTTTATATATAAATGACAGAATCATGGCACATTATTCAACTACAATAAGAGAAGAAGAACTGAAGAATTTAGTAAAAGAAGACTGGTTTTCAGATTATGACACAACTCGTATTGAGGGTGACATTGACTTTTATGTAGGTAAAGGTGAACTCACTTTCGTCTGGGGTGAAGCAAAGAAAGGTGTTAAAAAAGACATCTACACCTCTTTCGTTCAATTAATATTGACTATAGGCAAAGCACAAACTTATAATAAAGTCAATAGGCTACCAGCCTACTTATGTAGTTTTGATGCTGAGAAGATTGGTTTTGTGCTATACGACAGCATTAGTGAGGTGTTTGAGATGAATGACTTCAATTGGAATGTAACACCAAGTAATCATAATACGAAAGAGTTCAAGCTGCTCTACGGAATGTTACACGACCAGTTGAATGAAGAAGTCATGGTATATAACTTTGACAAGCAAGCTGAGAGTCTGCGATATTTCATAAAATCAACTTTTAAACTTGGAAAGTATAAAGTGCCAAAGATTACTATTAACAAGAATAACTTTCCGCATATCTATCGCAAATGGTATGCTGAGGTGTTGGGTACTTTGGCCGTTGATTGGGAGTCATTGAGAAAGATTGGTATTTATGAACATGACTTTTTTCTTGCAGACCTGATTTGTGAAAACGGAAAGACCATTCCTCAAAAATTATCCGTTCTGTTGGAAAACGACATATACAAGGTTGTTGTAGATAAATTGAAGGATAATTCTCTTTTTACTAATTTTGGGTTTAATGATGGTCAAAAAGCCCACCGCCAGTTTTGGTATCGTTATCGTCGGCCACCAAAGGAGGAATATAGAGATTATATCATAGAACGAGCAGACAGGTTAAAACCTAAAGACATTCGCGAATATCATGGAGCATTCTTTACTCCAATAGAATGTGTTGAATTGGCGCAGTTGTATTTAGCAGATACTCTTGGCGAAAATTGGCAAGAGGAATATTATGTTTGGGATTGTGCTGCTGGTACGGGTAATCTCCTTGCAGGATTGATTAACACTCGAAACATTTGGGCTTCTACCCTCGAAAAGGGTGATGTTGCTATTATAAAGGAAAGAATTCAAGGTGGTTTGAATTTATTTGAGGATCATGTTTTCGAATTTAATTTTGTTAACGATAGTCTCTTAGACAAGACGAATGATGATGGTTCTATTTCAAAGTCAAAAGTTCCTGATGAATTACAAGCAATCATAAATGATCCTGAAAAACGAATGAAGCTGATTATGCTCATCAATCCGCCTTATGGTGAAGGCGATAATCGTAAAGGTGAAGGACGCAGGGGTATAGCTGATGGAACTTACGTATATAAGAGTTATGGCAAAGAATTGGGTTATACAAAACGTGAACAATATATTCAGTTCTTATATCGCATATACAAACAGATTCCAGGTGCTATCATAGCAGATTTCTCCACGTTGAAGAATCTTCAAGCTCCTAAATTTGTAGAGTTTAGACGTGTGTTCGAGGCTGCGCCAAAATCTATGTTTATTGTACCAGCTTACATATTTGACAATGTTGATGGGGAATTCCCCATTGGCTTCAAAATTTGGGACACGTCAGTCAAGCAGCATTTCAGTCAGATAACTGCAGATGTTTATGAGGGCAGGAATTTAATGCCTGCTGGTCGCAAAACAGTTGTTTGTTATGACGGCCGTCCTCTCATTAATGATTGGGCAGAATCATTCCGTAAAGAAGGTAGCCAAGGTAGTACTATTGCTACGACAATAGGAGTTGGTAACGATTTCCAGAATCAGCGCACAGTCAGATTTGAACGTCCCAAGCGTCCTTGGAACCATCAATTTCAGTGGCAAGTTTATTCTGATAATCTGTTAGCTACGTGTGTATATGTTGCTGTAAGACTGATTCCTGAAGCTAATTGGGTAAATGACCGTGACCAATTTTTAGCACCCAAGGAGGGATGGGCTACAGATGAAATTTTCCAAACAAATTGTCTAACTTATGGAATTTTTAACACAAAGAATAATGTGCGTTCCACCGATGGCCCCAATAATTGGCAACCCTTTACAGAAAAGCAGTTGGGGATAACGAAATCTCTGCCCAGCCATTTTATGACAGACTTTATGGAAGGTAAGGCAAAATTCTTCTCTAATCCTCCATTCTGTCATTTCACCAAAAAGAAGCTCTCTTTCAGTAATGAGGCTAAGGCAGTTTTCGATGCAGCCCTTCCCTTGTGGCGGTATTACCATGAGCAACCCAATGCCAATCCAAATGCGACATATTATGACATAAGGGAGTATTTCTGTGGACGCAACGAAAAAAGCGGTAATATGAATGCAAAAAGTACTGATGAGAAATATAACCAGTTGCACGAGGCTCTACGCAAGGCACATAAGGAACTGGGTAAGCATATTGAGCCTATGATTTATCAATATGAATTCCTTATAAAATAGAATGCAAGATATGACAATAGACGAACTCATAGGTGAAGGCAAGAAGCTACAGGTTACATTATAACCCTTGAATCATGGGGACAGTACTTGATTCATATGCGTCAATACGGAATGGCAGTAGAACCTTCCACGGAAGACGAAGGATAAACAATTTAAGAGTTTAGATTATGGCATTTTTTTTAGAAAAGGCAATATTTATCAATCGTGCTCCTTTCAAGCATCTTGAACTTAATTTTAAAGAAAAAGGAGTTAACGTTTTATCGGCAGTCAATGGTCGAGGGAAAACAACAATTCTCTCGCACATAGTAGATGCTTTCTACGAACTTGCACGTCCAATCTTTCCTAATCAATTTAAAGGAATCGAGAATCTATATTATAGGTACTCAAGTCCATTGGATATTATTGAAGATTCTAAAACCTCAGTTGTCTTTTTAAGATTTAAAAATGATTCTCAAGTTTGGGATTATGTTGACATAAGGAACAAAATTGAGAAAGATGAATACGAGAAGATTTGTAGTGATAATAAAGTCGCTTATGATGATATTGTAAAATCTCTGGAAAAAGAAGGAAACATAAAGAAGTGGTCAAAGGATGCTAAGCAGGAATCAATTAATGCCATATTCAGCAATAATCTTTTAACATATTTCCCCGCATATCGGTATGAAACACCAGGTTTTTTGAATGACCCATACAAATTTGAACTTTCTTTCAAGAAAGATTTAGATATAAGTGGGTATCTTCCCAATGACATAGAAATAATTTCAGATTTGCGTAGCCTTTCAAATTGGTTGATGGATATTATATTGGATCTTCAATTATATAAATCAGACAGTTCTAAACAATTAAGAAATAATTTCAATCTTATTTTATCAAAGACATTATCAGGAAAGATCTCTGGTGATTGTAGAATAGGAATCGGTCCACGAAACAATGCAGGTAGTAGAATATCTATTGTGCAAGATAAAAGTAATAAGATTAACGAAATATACCCTTCCATTTTCAATATATCGTCGGGAGAAGCTGCATTATTGTGTCTATTTGGCGAATTGTTACATCAAGCAGATAACAATAATAAGTTGCTAGATATTTCAGGAATTGTTCTCGTTGATGAAGTAGACAAACATCTGCATATAAAGTTACAGAAAGAAACACTCCCCCAATTATTCAACCTATTCCCAAATATTCAATTCATTGTAAGCTCCCACTCTCCATTCCTCAATATGGGCCTTGCAGATGAAGCAATTGAAAGGACTCAAGTATTTGATTTAGACAATAATGGTTTTATCTGCGAACCCAAGAACAACAAGTTATATCAAGATGTCTATGAAATGATGATAAAAGATAATCAACGCTTTGCGGAAAAATATACTGAGTTGGAAAAGGAATTGGCAAAAAACAGCAAGCCAATCGTTATAACTGAAGGGAAAACAGATATAAAACACATTTTAAAGGCTAAAGAAAAGTTAGGAATAACAGATATAGATTTTGAAACTATAGAATGTGAGAATCAGCCTGATGGAGATTCTAATTTGATCGTTTTATTAGAACAATTAGGGAAGGTTGCCCGTAACAATAAAGTAATTGGTATTTTTGATAGAGACAAAGAGGATATTATCAGAAAAATCGAACGTGATGGACAAAATGTGAAAGAATATGGTCATGGCGTCTATGCATTCTGTATTCCTGTTCCAACCAAACGTCAAGAGAAAGGCCAAAACAAAATATCAATAGAGTATCTATATTCGGATGATGAGATAAAGACTGTTCTCGAAAATGGCTGTCGCCTTTTCTTTGGAACAGAGTTTTCCAAGCATTCGTTATTCCATAATACGGAACCATTATCTTTGGCAACTCCCAAGGGGAAAGGTGAAGACAAAATTTTAGAAAATAATGGTGGACAAGCTGTATATGATAAAGACGATAATAACCATTTAGCAAAAAAGGATGAATTTGCTGAAGCCATTAAAAATGACAAGATTCAAATAAGTATTGATAGTTGGAATAATTTTAATCCCATCTTTGATACAATCCGTGACACTCTAAAACGATAAACATTATGAAGGGAACAGCATCACATCTACTGGAATTCCTTGAAGGAGCCAGAAAGAGATTCATCATACCAGTGTACCAAAGGAATTACGACTGGAAACGCGAAAACTGCAAACAGTTGTTCGATGACCTCGTTAGTGTTATTAAGGAAGGGAAATCCACTCACTTCTTTGGTAGCATAGTATCGTATGCTCATAGTAGAGACGAAGTGATTCTTATTGACGGACAACAGCGTATCACCACCATCTCGCTGATTCTTATTGCAATGATAAATGCCATGAAAAAAGGTATATGTGTTCCTGAGGATTCAAGGCTGTCGGAGATACTGGAGGATACGTATATCATAGATAAGTACAGGAGAGAAGAAAGGAAGGTCAGACTAAAGCCCTTCCGAGATGACTGCACGGCTTTTGATAGGCTGATATATAACGACGAGACAGAGTATATACAAGACTCCAAGGTCACCATCAACTACAATTATTTCTACGACAGGATTGTGCAGATACGTGAACTGACACCTGACGAACTATACAGGGCTATCGATAGTCTTGAAATCATTGATATAGAGCTGGAACCTCAGCACGGCGACAATCCACAGTTGATATTCGAAAGCCTGAACTCTACAGGACTTGATTTGACGGAGGCGGACAAGATTAGGAATTTTGTGCTGATGAATTTGGCCCCCAATATTCAAGAACAATTCTACGACAAGTATTGGAATAAAATAGAAAAATGCAGCGGTAATGAGTTGGACGGTTTCGTTAGGAATTATCTGACAATTAAGCAAGGTACTATTCCTAATCAAAGGAAGATATACTTCGCTTTTAAGGAATTTACCAAGCGATATGACGGCATAGAAGAAGTACTGCAGGAAATGCTGGTCTATGCCAACACCTATCGTGACATCAAGGCTTTTCAAGTGGGTGACAAAGATACCAATGAGATCGCCAAACGTTTGGATCTACTGGATATGACAGTCGCCTATCCTTTCTTGATGGCGTTTCTCGTTTATGCCAAAGAGGTGGAATTGCCGTTGACGGAAATCTACAAAGTATTCTCGTGCATCGAGACCTTCATCTTCCGTCGTCTGATGTGCGACTTGCCAACTAATGCGCTGAACAAGATATTTGCGACACTTCATGATGCTGTTCTGAAGAACAAAAAGGAGACAGACAATTACTCGGCTGTTTTGATTTATATCCTTGAAAGTAAGAAATTGTCGAGCGCATTCCCTAAGGACGAGGAGTTTATCAACGGCTTCACGACAAAGAAAGTGTATTCCATGCAGGCCAAGAATAAGATGTACATCTTTGAACGGTTGGAGAATGGAAGTAGCAAAGAGAAGAACGATGTGGTGGAGAATATTGAGGAAGGCATCTTGACGATAGAGCACATCATGCCACAGACGCTAAGTAATGCTTGGAAGCAAGAACTTGGTGCTGAGTGGGAAACCATACAAGAAAAGTGGCTACATACCATATCAAACCTCACGTTGACTGGTTATAACATCAAGTACAGCAATAGGCCCTTCGCTGAAAAGCGAGATATGGAGAACGGCTTTAAGCAGAGTGGGCTGAGGATGAATCATTACATCGCCCAGTTTAACAAATGGAGCGAAGAGGAACTGGAACAGCGAAAGCAAGAACTGTCACGTTTGGCAAAAACTATATGGAGTTACCCAGAAACAGACTTCGAGCCAGAGATGCAGGATGATGATGTTGTCAGTCTATCAGAAGACAATGGTATTTCAACAGGCCGTAAAATTCAGTACTACATTTTCCAAGAAGAAAGGGAGGATGTGGATGAATGGTCTGAAATGATGTGGGCTGTTATCAATAAACTGTTTGCCATCAATCCTGTTCTGTTGTATGAGGAAGCCAAAAGTAACAGAAATGTTTGGTTCTCTACTACTGAGGCAAGTAAGCACTATAAGAAAATAGCCGAAGGATTGTACTACTGCCCATCAAGAAGTAGCACATGGAACAAGATGGCCATCTTAAAGAATCTTTTCCGTCTATATCAGATTGATGAGGATGATTTACAATTTGGATTAAAACCAATCAAACAGTAAGCATTATGGCAACATCTAAAAATAAAAAAAATCAGTTGTTTGAAAAGCTCGGTACTGGATGGGGAGTTTTCTTATCTGCATTAACAATCTTTTCATTAGGTTTTGGAACTGGTTGTTATGTAAAAGAAACTTTATCCAAATTGGAGTCGTTTGAAGACAGAGCTGCATTCAATAATGAATTGTTAGAGTATAGAACACAAAAGGAAAAAGAAATTTTTGAACTTCGCTCTACAATCAATAAGTTACAATCAGATTTGTTTAATGAACAAAATAAGCAGACTCATGAAAAGAAATAGCATACAAATAGCTCTTTTGCTTATCTCAATAGCATTTATTATGTTTCTTCTATATATGAATAATGCACTTACTCATCAAATAGAAGAACGTGATGATATTATTATGAAGATGCAAAAAAGAGACACTCTTATTGATTCTTTACTCATATCTGAACGAACAGATACAACTTCGATAATTGTTTTTCTTAGAAATGAACATGGAAATATAATTAGTTATCAAGAACTCGACAGTCTTTATATGTTCTATAAACGGCAAAATGATATTCAAGATTTCATAATACGTACAACAAAACAAAAATTTCATTTTGACTATAGAATTGCGCAACATGGTGATACTCTATTATTAGATATATGGGATAAAAAATATACGGTTCAAAGCAAAGAGTTTATTGATTTCAATCACGAATAGATAATTTTACACTGTAAGAGAGTGTTTTTAGTGGTAAATGGTTACTTTGCAATCAAAATAAAATATGGCGAATGAATCATGGGGACAGGAACTTGATTCATAGATATGAAGTGTAGAATTCCAAAATAATTGATTATTTTTGCAAACGAAATATGAGTAAGATAACAGCGAAAGAGTGCCAGAACGTTGAGTATAAGCGGAGCTGGAAGGATGAATACCTGAAGTGGATTTGCGGATTTGCGAATGCACAAGGTGCTACCATGTTCTTTGGTGTAGATGACGATTTGGAACTGCATGGACTCCAGAATGCCAAGAGGCTTCTGGAGGACATTCCCAACAAAATCACTACGACAATGGGGCTGGTGGTGGATGTTGACCTGCACGAACAGGATGGCTTAGACTACCTTGAAGTGACGATTGTTCCGTCTAATGTACCTGTCAGTTATAGGGGCAAGTACTACTACCGTTCGGGAAGTACCCTACAGGAATTGACAGGAACTGCGTTGACAGATTTTCTGATGCGCAAACTGAATATCACATGGGATGCTGCTACGGAAAAATCGGCAACAATAGATGACATTGACCCGGAGGCGGTGAAGTATTTCCTGAATGCCGCTATTCGTGAAGGAAGAATCAACAAGTCTGCAAGAGACCTCAGCATAGACCAACTGTTACGCAGGCTTCACCTTATCAATGAAGAGAACGGACAACTGACTCTTGCTGCCCTTTTGCTATTCGGAAAGGATGTTGAGCGGTGGAACATGACTGTTGCTTTTCGGCTTGGTCGGTTCGGAAACAGTCAGGCAGATTTGATACTACAGGATAGAATCGTTTGCCCACTGATAGAAATGCCAGATAGAGTGATAGAGACTTTGCGTAGCAAATATCTCGTCTCGCCAATCCACTATGAAGGACTACAGCGCAAGGAACCGTTAGAAATTCCAGAGGACGGACTGAGAGAAATGCTCTGTAACAGTCTGATTCACAAAGACTATACAGGCACTTTTATACAGATGAAGGTGTTCGATGACCACATTACGCTATGGAACGGTGGAACTCTGCCTCCAGGCTATACGGTAGAGATGCTGATGGAACCACATGAGTCACACCCAAGAAACCGACTGATGGCTAACGTGTTCTATCTGGCTGGATTCATTGAAGCATGGGGACGTGGCTATGAGAAGATACGCGAAGCGTTTGAGAAAGAAAAACTGGAAGTCCCCGTGTTTGAAGAAGTGCGGGGCGGCATGATGGCCACGATAAAGCGTGAGAAGTTTATTGCGATACAGGCAAAGGGCGGTGACGTAGAAAATGGCAAAGATGTCGTAGATGTTGTCATAGATAATGTCGTAGAGAAACTTTCTGAGCGTCAGGTGGTTATATATAAAATAATCAGGAAGTCTGTCGTAGATGGTGTCGTAGAAACCGCCAGTTCTATTGCAAGCAAGATAAAACTCTCTCCTCGAACTATCCAGCGCGACTTAACACGCCTCAAGAATCTGAATGTCATCAAGCATGAAGGCCCAGACAATGGAGGATATTGGGTCGTTCTAATGGATTTGAACGTGTAGGGATTATTAACCCAAGTTTGACCCGCGTGTCAAACTTGGGTTAAACTCATTCAGCCTGTTGAGATGTAAGGGCAAGAGTTATCACGTCTTTGGCTAAGGCGCTCATCTCCTGTGTGGCTTTCTCCAATTTTTGCATCAGTGCCATCGTCTTGCGTTCTGAGAAATTTACGTGCATTTCCTTCACAATCTGGTTATAGATTGTGGAAAGGCTACGGAACTTGGCATGATAGTCGCGTAGTTTCTCGTTATAGGGACGCATCATCTCGTTCTCTTTGAAGACACGAAACGATTCGCCAAAGACCATCGACTTGCAGAAAACGGCCTTGGTGCGAGATAATCATCATCGTCTCCATCGGCATAGGGAGAGTCGAAGACCTCGAACGACTCATAGTGGATCTTGACGTCCTTGAGTCGGTTGCTGGGGATATGTACCGTCTGATAATATTCATTGACAGTGTCAAACATGCTCTGCCTAATGTTTCGTACGGCATAGGAGATGAAGTGAGTTCCGTAGGTAGGGTCGAAGCGATTGGCAGATTCAATCAAAGCCTCATTGCCGGCAGAGATAAGTTCCTCGTAGGGCACGTTATAGGTGCTGAATGCGATAACGTCAGCAACTTGTTGAGCTGTAATATCTTCATCTTCAGAGGGAAGAACCATCTCGTTTCCTATCTCCTCATTATATGCATACGAATTACGAAAAGGAGTTATACGAACATAGTCTGTTTCCTCTGCCCCTTTGATTTTTCCTTCGCGCTTCGAATAGGGTAGGTTGTTATTGATATATTCGTTATACTCGTCAGGATTCTCGCATATACTATCAACCAAAGCGGTGACGTACGTCTCGAGCTTCAAAAGCGCCTTTGATACATTCCCATAGTATTCATCCGGCTTTCTTTCCCCCTCAATGTATTGGGCACTTCTAAGGTCGACATATTTCCTTTCGCCATTCGAGATGAGCATAAAGTGGAAATCATCACAATGAGCCGTGATAATCTGATACCAGTAATAACCGTTCTCGTCTGCCTTCTCCCAACGGTATTTGGGAGAAGGCGCTTTTAGTTCTATCCAAAGTCGACGTTGTTCATCATCCCCCATCACTTCCAGTCTCTGCATCGTCTTCTCTATGCGCAGCATCACCTCGAGTGCCGCATCATCCACAACCACGCCGTTATGAAATCCGCTGTGTTCAAGCATCATGATCTCCTTGAGGTCATTGTACTTCAGTTTTCTTCTTTTCTTCATTGGCTGTTCAGAATTCTTCATGTAGCTTTCTTTTCTATTTGATTGTCGGTGCAAAAATAGTGAAAATATCCGTATGTTATTTCGTTTCATGCGAAAAAGTGCATATTTATACGTATGAGTTTTAAGAAAATCCCCGACAGATTTTTGCTGTCGAGGATTTTCATTTTTGGAAACTCTAGTAGAGTGGGATAGGGCCGTGCCCAAGGCACGAAGTTGTCGTGATGGCCGTCAAGAAGGCCGTGAGTGCAGCTACTACCACCTTCACTGCTACCTCAACAATACGCTTTTTCATTTCCTTTTCAAATCTTTTTTAATTCTGTACTCTTGCCTCTCGCTGGGGTCTGGCACTGACGTAAAGTCGCAAGCGACTTTCTCGTCAGGTCCTGACCATAGCGAGAGGCCCCGCCGCAGTCACCGCCGTTAAGGATTCTGCGTCTGCTGCTCCAATATCCAGTCCTCCAGCGGCGTCACCTTCTTGATGAACTTCTTCTTGCTCGGATCGCTCTCCTCCGGCGTCAGGTCGATCTTCTCCTCCACGCCATAAGTGCTCAGCGAACACTGATCCTTAAAGGTTCTCGAAGTGATGTTGTCATCGCTGACACCCTCAGGACGGAAGCGGATGTGCACGCCCTTCACGTAGGTATTCGCGTTCCACTTACCCTCCAGCAGAGCTGCCCTGGTGATACCCTCCTTGGTGCTCTCAACGGTAGGCCAGAAGATGCCCAGTCCGTCGATCTTGATGGGGTTGCCCTGGGCGATGAGCTCGATCATGCAGCTCGCCATCTTGATGAGCACACCCTCGATGATGTCGCGGCTATACACGCACTGGTGCTCGCTCATGTGCTTGGCCAGACCTCGGAGCGTGATGGTCTCCTTCTCGACTGCCTTGGGGTAGTACTTGCCATAACCGGGGTTGTTGGCGTTGATGTTCTTACGAATGTTAATCAGAAACTGTGGATTCTGTACCATAATAATTTTCCTTTCTTTTTTTAGATAAACATAAGCTTTAAATTCTCTTTGTTCCTCTTCCGAGTCTCCAGCCTGCGCACTGCCTTCATCTCTTCTGAATCACACTGCGAAGGTACAAAAATTATTTTATACCTTCAAATAAAAATATCGCCCAAAAGTACTTATGGTAACTTAATAATACTTATTCGTACTTATACCAATTATTTTTATCTTTTTATGCTGATTTCTCGAATATTTTTCGTACCTTTGCAAAGTGTAAAACAACAACTAAAACATTAAGCACTATGGAACAGTCAACCAGATCTTTTGGCCGGATGGAGCTCGCACAGCTCTATTTCCCCTGCATCCTGCCCCGCTCAGCCTGGCAGAAGTTCAAATCACTACTCGAGGAGATACCCGCTCTCCAGCACCTCACAACACTGCGACGTCGCTCGTACCTTCCGCTAGAAGTAAACATTATTTACCAACACCTAGGGCGTCCGTAAGGATGCCCTTTTTAGGGCGTTTCTGAAGACTTTTGCTCAATCGTAAGCCGAGCACCCTTCCACTATTCAGAAAAGACCCTTCGCATTACGGTGGAATTCCCTTCAATCGGCAGGAGATTGAAAATACTATTAATCAGCCTTCATATTGTAAATAATATTGGTATATAATAACATAGTAACATAGTAACATCTGCGTTTCCCCGTATTCAATCCTTCAAGTTTGCCTAGATTTATAGTATTTATAATATATATTATAATATATATTATAAATACTATAAATTAATAAGCCTCTTACTAATCCTATATTCTCATAAACAAATTTGTTACTATGTTACTATGTTATTATACTGTACAATCAGTTTGCAAAACTGCAACAGGTTGTTGCAGAATTGGGAACCGAAAAACTCCACCAAGTTGGTAGAGAATTTATAGAGTTAAAGAAGAGTGCAACTGCCGAGTAAACCTCGGTAATGTGCTGACGAAGCAAATGGTGGCAGATTACTATGATGTGGACATACGAACAATTGTTTTGCGAGCGACATTTCCATCGAAGTCTCTAAGCATTATTCCATTCTTCCTTAGAGATACATGTTATATGTTCCGTACGTAATTCACCCACCAATTGTGAGGGAACATTCTCTTTGGTCATTATGTATTTAAAACCGCATTTCTCTTGAACTCGCTTCGACTTTGTGTTCCCATCGAAATAGCCACACCACATTTTTTTCATCCCCAAATCTTCAAAAGCATGTTTTTGTAATGCTTTAACTGCTTCTGGTATAAGCCCCTGTCCCCAATACGGAACGCCTATCCAATAGCCAACCTCACATTCATTATTAGGCAGGCCAATATTGCTTTGTGAGCCAATCATCAGTCCGATACTCCCTATAGCTTTGTTTGTCGTTTTCAGCACAACAGCATAAGTTTCTGGAGTTGAAAGAATCGAACGGATAATTTCACGACTATTATCCACGCTTGTATGTACCGGCCAACCGGCAATAGGACCAACCTCAGGGTCTTTGGCATATAGATAGAGATCCACGGCATCCTCTTCATGCCAGGGCCTTAATATTGTCCTTTCTGTTTCAATTATCATACGCGATTGCTTTATATGGTTAGAGTGCATGTCCGCCAGAGACTTTTATGACTTGTCCTGTAATCATTCTTGCCTGTTCGCTTGCCAAAAACAGGATGGTCTCCGCAATATCCTGCGGTTGGATTAGTTTACCCATCGGGATAATCGGTATGACTTCTTTTGCGAAATCATCGTCAATCCATCCTGTCTGAGTCGGGCCAGGAGCCACAGCGTTCACGGTAATGCCATACTTTGCGACTTCAAGGGCGATACTGCGGGTTGTTCGCTCCCGTGATCAGGGCCACTCTGTCCTTTAATCCGTAATCAACCATATCTCTTTATTTGTTTATGAAATATATTAGAGCAATCTGAACTAACAACTTGTAGCCGTGCTCGCTCTGCTCTCTCTTAAATCGATTTTTTCATATACCGTTGTAATTTTGAGTGCAAAGATACAAATAAGCGAGCGAAATACCAAATTATATTTGAGTATTTCCGAGCGTGAGTATCTTTTGCAAAATCCCTAATACTCATCCTCATGGCCGAGGATGACACTGGAGGGCCTGTCCCCATGTGTGATCCCCCACGCGCAGCCCCTTCACGCACACGCCCCAACTTTCCCAGTAACAAACCATCCGCTTCTCGGTAACAAACGAGTAGCTTCTCAGTAAGAAACCGGATATAAACCCTAATTCAGCTTGAACGCCTATTGTGCCAATGTGCCATTGTGCCATTGTGCCTTACGCAAGCTCAGATGGCAGAGTTGTTTGAAAGGACTCCGCAAAACATCACTATGCATATACGGAACGCATATAATGAAGGTGAATTGGAGAAAGAGTCAACCTGTAAGGAATACTTACAAGTTCAAACAGAAGGCAAGAGAAGGGTTAAGCGTATTCAAAAATATTATGACCTGGATGTTATCATTTCCGTTGGCTATCGTGTTAAAAGCAAACGCGGTACTGACTTCCGTATATGGGCACGCAAGGTTTTAAAACAATACCTTGTAAAAGGCTACGCCATTAATGAGTGTCTGAGCTGCATGTGCGAAGAGTGGGATGGAGTGAGAGATGGGGCATTAGGTGGCTTGTCACGTCCTCAACGCAGTCACCGCCACAGAAGTAGACGCTTGACAGCGAACCCGCAATCTCGCTGTATTGATAGCCGTATGACGTGCACCGGAGACCCAACACTTCGTCGATAACGGGGCCGACGTAACGGGAAAAAAGCTCTCTCACATGAAATATTCCTCCAAAAGGAGTGATTTTCTCAGATTTTATGCTTACCTTTGCCATGTCATTGAAGATTTTTTTGCTTGTCTTGAAACGCAGCACTAAGGTAAGTGAAAAATCTGACATGGCAAAATCCTGGGCCGCTCGGCTCTGCCGCTTGCCACAGCAAGAACTTTTTGTTGCTCAGGAACTTATAAACAAAGTTAAACTAAAGTGCTGCGGAATTTAGGGTAAACAGAACAAGACTATGGCAACTATCAAGAAACGCGTCATCGGAGTAGACATCAGTAACGAAAAGACCAGCTACGGCATCGTAGATATACGCGGCAACATCATTGCCCGCAACAGTTTCCCTACTTGGGACTATCCTGACATCAACGCATTTGTCCAGAAACTCACCTCCTCACTGGTTAGCCTTGCCGAGGCTAACGGTGGCTACGAGACCATACGGTCGATTGGCATCAGCTGCCCCAGTGCCAGTCAAATGTCCGGCTGCATAGAGCATGCAGCCAACCTGCCCTGGAAGGGAGTAGTACCTCTGGAAGCTATGTTGCGCGACCAGCTGGGCATAGCCGTAGCCTTAGGCAACGATGCCCACAACACGGCGCTCGGCGAGAAGATGTACGGATTGGCTCACGGCATGAAAAACTTCATCGTCATCAATCTGGGGGTAGGTTTGGGCAGTTGCTTCTTCTCCAACGGCATGGAGCATCAGGGAGCCGCTGGCTATGCGGGTGAAATTGGACACACGTGTCTGGTCGACCATGGTCGACCTTGTCCCTGTGGTCTGCAGGGGTGTCTGGAGGCCTACGTGGCAGCAGCAGGCATCGTGCAGACAGCCCGAGAATTGATGGACGAGCGTGACACCCCATCGCTGATGCGTGACTCTGCTGAACTGACCCCACGTTTGATAGCCGGATATTGCGAACAGGGCGACCGTCTGGCCATTGAAGTCTATCAGCGCACGGGCTACTGGTTAGGCCTGGGGCTGGCTACCTATGCTTCCATTGTCAATCCTGAGGCCATCATCCTTACCGGTGGCATCTCCCATGCCGGTCGGTGGCTTTACGAATCAACAGCCGAGTCCTTCGAAAGTCATATATTCATTAATATGCGACATAAAGTAAAGTTCCTATTCTCTGAACTTGACGACCGTGAGCGCGATGTCCTCGGTGCCAGTGCCTTGGCCTGGGAAGTGCCTGAATATTCTCTGTTCAAATAAAGGATACATTTTTAGTAGTGGTTATTAAAAGACAGACGACATGAAACGAGTTTTTAGTTTTTTCCTGTTTAGTTTCCTGATGTCATTGGTAGCTTTGGCACAAGACCCTCAGGGAGTCAAAAACATAGACCTGCCCGATATGTACCGGCAGATAGACGAGGCTATCAGCCAGTCGCCACGCTATATTGCCG
>JAEEGJ010016515.1_pt1 | contig 16923 bp, 10 predicted proteins | sample 8958761 | NCBI WGS metagenome assembly JAEEGJ01 (sample SAMN16246546, study PRJNA631951) | gut metagenome | biome: gut microbiome; feature: rumen; material: RS-attached | host: Bos | place: Iran: Karaj | collected 2018-10 | reverse complement strand
TCGACCTCCGCTACATGACCCGCTGCGACGACGAGGTGAACTACGTGGACGTGGACATCACTCCGTATATCGAGTGGAAAGAGTATCCGGCCCTTAAGGCCGAGTAGCCGTTCCGCCTTTCATAGTGTGGCAGGAGGCCCCGTCCGGGGTCTCCTGCTTTGTTATTCCGGGCGTTTTTCGTATTTTTGAACGTTGCAAAAACCTTGATCATGCACAGATTCCTGACCGCCATAGCCGCCACGCTGGTGACGCTTTCCCTTTCCGCCCAGACCGAGTACGTGAACCCTTTCATCGGCACGACCAACTTCGGCGCCTGCAACCCTGGCGCCGTGACGCCGAACGGGCTGATGAGCGTCACTCCCTTCAACGTGATGGGCTCCAGCCTCAACGCCTGGGACAAGGACAGCCGATGGTGGTCCACGCCCTATGTGGAAGAGAACAGCTATTTCACGGGATATGCCCATGTCAACCTCTCCGGCGTTGGCTGTCCGGAGCTGGGCTCTGTCCTGACCATGCCCACCACAGGGCCCCTGGAGGTCGATTATCACGCCTACGGCAGCGAATACTCCGAGGAGAAGGCGACACCCGGCCGCTACTCCAACCTGCTGGCCACCGGCATCCTGACGGAAGCGACGGCCACCACCCGTACCTCCCTGGAGCGCTACACCTTCCCCGGCGGGGCGGGCAACATCCTCGTGAACCTGGGCGAAGGCCTGACCAACGAATCGGGCGCCACCGTCCGGCGGGTTTCCGCGACGGAAATCGAGGGTTCCAAGCTGATGGGAACCTTCTGCTACAACCGGAATGCGGTGTTCCCGATGTATTTCGTCCTTCGCGTGAGCAAGGCGCCGGACCGGAGCGGCTACTGGAAAAAGCAGCGGCCGATGACGGCCGAGGCCGCCTGGGATGCCGATGCGGGACGGTACAAACTGTACGAGTCCTACGGCCGTGAACTGTCCGGCGACGACATCGGGTACTGGTTCCGGTATGAGAATCTCGCGGAGGGCGAGCAGGTGATGGTGCAGGTGGGCGTGTCCTTCGTCAGCATCGACAATGCACGCGAGAATCTGGAGGCGGAACAGACCGGCTTTGATTTCGAGGCCGTCGCGGCCGCCGCGGAGAAAGCCTGGCAGGAGCAGCTGGGCCGCGTCCGGGTGACCGGCGGAACCGAGGACCAGAAGACGGTTTTCTACACCGCCCTCTATCACGCCCTCATCCATCCGAACATCCTGGAAGACGTGAACGGAGAGTATCCTCTGATGGAGTTCGGAAATCCGGAGGCCGTGAACAGCAACAAGATAGCGACCGGCCGCAACGGGCAGGCGCAGCTGAAGATGCGCGCCCGCGGCGTGGGCCGCGTCCCCGACGGCCAGCACCGCTACACGGTGTTTTCCCTCTGGGACACCTGCCGCAACCTGCATCAGCTGCTGACGCTCCTCTACCCCGAAAAGCAGATCGACATGGCACGGTCGGTCGTCAGCATGTACCGCGAATGGGGCTGGATGCCCAAATGGGAGCTCTACGGCCGTGAGACCTTCACGATGGAGGGCGACCCGGCCATCCCGATGCTCACCGACACGTATCTCAAGGGCCTCACGGACTTTGACATCGACACGGCTTACGAAGCCTTCCTCAAGAGCGCCGACACCCCGGGCGACCGGAACAGGATGCGGCCCGACGCGGACCCGTACATCGAACGGGGCTATATCCCGCTGGGATGGTTCGCCCAGGATTTCTCCGGGGACAATTCCGTCTCGCACGCGCTGGAGTACTATATGGCCGACGCGGCCCTCGCCCGGCTGGCCACGGCCCTCGGACATCCCGAGGACGCCGCCAAGTTCCGCCGGCGTTCTTTGGGCTACAGGCACTACTGGTCCACCGAGTACGGTTGCCTCCGGCCGCTGCAGAAGGACGGCACATTCCTCACGCCGTTCAATCCCCGCCAGGGCGAGAACTTCGAGGCCGTGCCCGGCTTCCACGAGGGAAGCGCCTGGAACTACACCTTCTATGTCCCGCACGATGTGGACGGCCTGATCCGTCTCGCCGGCGGTGCCAAGGCATTCGTCAAGAGCCTGAACCGCGTGTTCAACGAGGGCCTGTATGATCCCGCCAACGAGCCGGACATCGCCTATCCGTATCTCTACAGCCGCGTCAAGGGTGAGGCCTGGCGTACCTGGAGCACGGTGCAGGACCTCCTGGCCAAGCACTATCACAACGCTCCGAACGGCATTCCGGGCAACGACGACACCGGCACTATGTCGGCCTGGGCCGTATTCTCGATGATGGGCTTCTACCCCGACTGCCCGGGCGACCCATCCTACACCCTCACGCTGCCCGCCTTCGACCGCGTGGACATCGACCTTCCCGGCGGCAAGACGCTGACGGTCACCAAGTCCCCCAAGGCCATACCGGCGAAAAGCACCTCCGCCCGCCTTGGCAACCGGAAGATCTCCGACTTCCGCATCACCCACGACACCCTCGTAAACGCCGGCACCATCAGTTGGCAGTAGGACGGGGCAATTCCCCTTGCAACAAGTCGGCAAAGAGGCTGCGGGCGTATAGGATACCTGCCGTAGAAAACAGTTTATTCGCTTCGTCCGTAGGGAGGAAAAATCCGCCTTCCTGCGTGAATACGCAGATGTCAAAAGCGTAGAAATCAACGCCTTCGGGGCCGTCGGTGATTCCACCGCACACGGCGATGGATACCATTTCCGGCCGGGACAGGCGGACCAGGTTGTAGATGTGATAAAGGCGTCCCGAACAACGCTCAAGAACGTCATTCAATACCGAATCAGACTCCTTCCGGACAGCCCGGACATCAAGGTCGTCGCACACAAAGGCGACAGGTTCAAACTGTATCATCTGTTTTCCTTTTTTGCAAAGTTCGGGAGGCCGGGCGAGACGGCCCAAAGATGGCAAGGCTTGCCGTGTCGGATTTCCGGCAAGCCTTGCCGTCTTTTTGCGGGCGGTGTTGAAAAAAAGCGTATCTTCGCATATGATGAGCAGTATGGAAGCGCAACTGTGGGTTCGGTATTGCCTGGAAGGCGGCGGGGTCCTGGAGGATCCGGCCGTGGACTACCTGGCCGAAAGGGTGGACGAAATGGACGCGGCGGCGCTGCTGGAGGCGATGGCGCTCCTGCAGGACCGGCTCCGGCGATTGGAGCCGACCTTCGCCGAACGCATCCGCGTCACCCGCGACTATCGCATCTTCCTGCCCGACCGGTTCGACACCGAAATCCGCCTGCGGCCCGTCGTCAAGACGGTCTTCCTGCTGTTCCTCCGCCACCCGGAAGGCATCCGGTTCGCGGACCTGCGCGAATACCGGGCCGAACTGACGGACCTGTACGCCGGCATTTCCCACCGCGACGATCTCGAGGAGCAGCGGCGCATCATCGACCGTCTCATCGACCCCAAGGCCAACTCCATCCACGAGAAAGCCTCGAAACTGGCCGCCGAGCTGTCCCGGTATTTCCGTCCGGAGCAGTTGCCGGCGTACACCCTTTCCGGAAAGGCGGGAGCCCCGAAACGCATTTCCCTGGACAGAAACTTGGTGGAATGGGAGTAAACCCGGCTGTCCAGATACGACTATAACATATGAAACCACAAGCACTGATCCTCGGGATCCTCACCCTGGCAGCCTGCGGGAATCCGCCGCAGGAGCAGACCGCCAAGCTATACACCGACCGTCCTCCGGTGGAGGAACGCGCCTTCGTCTCTCCCGCCGTGGACGCGGCCGTCGAAACCATCGCGGCGCAGATCACCCATCCCAAGCTCGCGGAAATGTTCCGGAAATGCTTCCCGAACACCCTGGACACCACCGTCCATTACGCCGAGGACGAAGACGGCCGCCCCGACACCTATGTCTATACCGGCGACATCCCGGCCATGTGGCTGCGGGATTCCGGCGCCCAAGTGTGGCCGTATCTGGCTTATGTCAATGAGGACGAAGGCCTCCGCAAGATGATTGCCGGCGTCATCAACCGCCAGTTCAAGTGCATCCTCATCGACCCGTACGCCAACGCCTTCAACGTGGAGCCCGTCGGCCCGGCCGACAAGACGGATTATCCCGAGCCCGGCCCGTACGTGTTCGAGCGCAAGTGGGAGATCGACTCGCACTGTTACCCGGTGCGCCTCGCCTACGCCTACTGGAAGAAGACCGGAGACACGTCCGTCTTCGGGGACCTCTGGATGGATACGGCGAAAACCATTCTCGCCACCTTCAAGGAGCAGCAGCGGAAAGAGGGGCACGGCAGCTACATCTTCCTGCGGGAGACCGACCGCCAGCTGGACACCAAGTGCGTGGTGGGCCGGGGCAACCCCGTGAAGCCCGTCGGCCTCATCGCATCGGCTTTCCGCCCTTCCGACGACGCCACTACCTTTGAATTCCTCGTCCCGTCCAATTTCATGGCCGTCAAGACCTTACAGAAGATGGCAGAAATCCTGGAGACGGTCAATGGAATGCCGGAGATGGCCGCCGAATGCATCGCCCTGGCCGCGGAAGTGAACCAGGCCCTGCACGAGCATGCCGTCGTCCGGCACCCGAAATACGGCGACATCTATGCCTATGAGGTCGATGGTTTCGGCTCCCGCCAGCTGATGGACGACGCCAACGTTCCCTCCCTCCTCGCCCTCGGCTATCTGGATCCGGAGATGTTCGACGACCCCGTTTACCTGAATACCCGCCGTTTCGTCTGGAGCGAGGACAATCCCTACTTCAAGCGGGGCGCGGCCGGCGAAGGCATCGGCGGTCCCCATATCGGGACGGAAAGCGTCTGGCCGATGTCCATCATGATGAAGGCCTTCACGGCGCAGGACGACGATGAAATCCGCGCCTGCCTCACCCAGCTTCTCCGCACCGACGCCGGCACCGGCTTCATGCACGAGTCCTTCCAGAAGGACAATGCCGACGACTTCACCCGCCCCTGGTTCGCCTGGGCCAACACCCTTTTCGGCGAGCTCGTCGTCAAGCTCGTGAACGACGGTAAAATCGACCTCCTCAACAGTCTGCCAGAATGAAAAAGTTACTGATAATCACCGCCCTCCTTGCTGTGGCATGTACGAATCAAGGCCACGATGAACTGGTCACCGACCCGGTGGAATACGTTTCCACGCTCGTGGGTTCCCAGTCGGACTTCACCCTTTCCACCGGCAATACGTACCCGGCCATCGCCCTTCCCTGGGGCATGAATTTCTGGACCCCGCAGACGGGCCGGAACGGGGACGGATGGGCCTATACCTATGACGCGCACCACATCCGGGGCTTCAAGCAGACGCATCAGCCCTCGCCGTGGATCAACGACTACGGCGCCTTCTCGCTGATGCCGGTGCGGGACGCCTCCAAACCTGGCGAGAACGAGCGCGCCAGCGTCTTTTCCCACCAGAGCGAAGTTGCAAAGCCCTATTACTACAGCGTTTACCTCGCCGACCACGACATCAGGACGGAAATCACCCCGACCGAACGGGCCGCCGTGATGCGCTTCACCTTCCCGGACAGCGAGACTTCCGGCGTGGTCATCGACGCATACGACGGCGGTTCCTACGTGAACGTCCTCAAAGACAAGCATACCGTCGTCGGCTACTGCACCAACAACCACGGCGGCGTGGAAGGAGACTTCAAGAACTGGTTCATCGTCCGGTTCGACAAGGAGATCGCCACCTTCGACATCTACAACGGCGACGCGCTGGAGTACCCGGAGGACCGGCCCCGCGAGCACTCGATCGCCGTCGTGAGATTCGCCACCGTCCGCGGGGAGAAGGTCAATGCCTGCGTAGCCTCCTCCTTCATTTCCGCCGAACAGGCCGAGCGGAATCTCGCCGAGGTCGGCGAACGTCCCTTCGACGAGGTCTGTGCCGATGCAAAAGCCCGCTGGAACGACATCCTGGGCCGGATCGCCGTCGGCGGCGGCACCGTGGACCAGTACCGCACCTTCTACTCCTGCCTGTACCGCAGCGTCCTGTTCCCCAGGAAACTGTATGAAATCGACGCTGAAGGGAATCCGGTCCATTACAGCCCCTATAACGGGAATGTCGAAAAAGGTTTCCTGTACACCGATTCCGGCTTCTGGGACACCTTCCGCGCCCTGTTCCCGCTGCTGAACCTGGTCTATCCCGACGTCAATGCGGAGATTCAGTCCGGCTATGCCAATGTCGCCCGCGAGAACGCTTTCCTGCCGGAATGGGCCTCCCCGGGCCACCGTGGCTGCATGGTGGGCAACAACTCCGCCTCGGTCGTGGCCGACGCCGTCGTGAAGGGCGTGAATACCAAGGATTTGGAGGTCCTGTACAACTGCATCGTCCACGGTACGGAGAACGTTCACCCGACCGTCAGCTCCACCGGCCGCCTGGGCCACGAATACTATAACACGCTGGGCTATGTCCCTTGTGACGTGGGCATCAACGAAAGCGCCGCCCGGACCCTGGAATATGCCTATGACGACTGGTGCATCCTGCAGTTCGCGAAAATCCTCGGCCGGCCGCAGGAAGAGCTGGACAGATGGGCCGCCCGCGCGAATAACTGGAAGAACCTTTACAGCGCGGAAGACCGCCTGATGCGGGGCCGGAACGCCGACGGCACCTTCCAGAGCCCCTTCAGCCCGTACCAGTGGGGCGGATGCTTCACCGAAGGCAACTCCTGGCACTATACCTGGTCCGTCTTCCATGACGTACAGGGCCTGGTCGATGCCATGGGCGGCGAAGAATCCTTCACTCAGATGCTGGACTCCGTGTTCGTGGTCCCGCCCATCTATGACGACAGCTACTACGGCTTCCGCATCCACGAGATCACCGAGATGCAGGTGGCCGACATGGGCAACTACGCCCACGGCAACCAGCCCGCCCAGCACATGCTCTACCTGTATGACTGGGCCGGACAGCCCTGGAAGGGCCAGCGGCACATCCGCGAGACGATGGACCGCCTGTACCGCGCCACGCCCGACGGCTACTGCGGCGACGAAGACAACGGCCAGACATCGGCCTGGTACGTCTTCTCCGCCCTGGGCTTCTATCCCGTCTGCCCCGCCGGCACGCAGTATGCGCTGGGAACGCCGCTGTTCAAGAAGGCGGTCGTAACGCGCCCGGACGGAACTTCCTTCACCATCGACGCACCGGAAAACAGTGCCGATGCCTTCTACGTGCAGTCGCTTCTGCTGAACGGGAAGGATTGGACGCATAACTATGTTGAACACGGCGACCTTGTCCAGGGCGCCGAACTCCGCTTTGGCATGGGCGCGGAACCCACGATGGACCGCGGCACCCGGCCCGAAGACAAACCTTATTCATTCAGTCAGGAATAACATGAAAATCCAAGGAAAACCGCTCCCGGGCATGCCCTGGGAGGAAAGGCCGGCAGGATGCAAGGACGTCCTGTGGCGTTATTCGAAGAACCCCGTGATTCCGAGAGACTTGCTCCCGGACAGCAACAGCATATTCAACAGTGCGGTGGTTCCGTTCAAGGGCGGATATGCCGGCGTTTTCCGCTGCGACGACAAGAACCGGCGGATGACGCTCCACGCAGGCTTCTCCAAGGACGGATTCAAGTGGGACATCAAACCGGAGACGATCAAGTTCTCCTGCGACATTCCCGAAGTCGCGGAGTGGGTCTATGGGTATGACCCGCGCGTCGCGGAGATCGACGGCCGCTTCTATGTGACCTGGTGCAACGGTTACCATGGACCTACCATCGGCGTGGCCTGGACCGACGATTTCGAGACCTTCCATCAGGTCGAGAACGCATTCCTGCCGTACAACCGCAACGGCGTGCTGTTCCCGCGGAAGATCAACGGCCGGTTCGCGATGCTTTCCCGTCCGTCCGACACGGGCCACACGGCCTTCGGCGACATCTTCTACAGCGAAACCCCCGACCTGGAGTTCTGGGGGCACCATCGGCACGTCATGGCGCCGGCTCCCTTCGAAGTGAGCGCCTGGCAGTGCATGAAGATCGGCGCCGGTCCCGTCCCCATCGAGACGGACGAAGGATGGCTCCTCCTCTACCACGGCGTCCTCCGTTCCTGCAACGGTTATGTCTATGCGTTCGGCAGCGCCCTGCTGGACCTGGACGAGCCCTGGAAGGTTCTCGCCCGCAGCGGACAGTACCTCATCAGCCCGCGGGAAATCTACGAGCTCACCGGCGACGTTCCCGACGTCACCTTCCCCTGCGCCGCCCTGCACGATCCGGAGAGCGGCCGCATTGCCGTGTACTACGGCTGTGCCGATACGGTTACGGGCCTTGCCTTCGGGTATATCCCTGAAATCATAGCGTTTACCAAGCGCACAAACATCCTTTAGATTCCTTCGTTTCGCTCGGAATGACAGTCAAGCTATTACTCGTTTTGGCCCTCCAGGCCCTGCCTCTCCCCCGGATGGTGGACATCCCGGCGGGAACGTTCTGGATGGGGACCGACAACCCGCCCATGGAGGACTGGGACGAGGCGCCGCGGCGGGAGGTGAAGGTCGATGCGTTCCGCATGAGCGCGACGGAAATCACGAACGCGCAGTATGAGGCGTTCGACCCGACGCACAAGCGGGGAGAACAAGGATTCTCCACCGGGGATGACGAGGCGGTGATCATGGTCTCCTGGGACGACGCCATGGCCTACTGCCGATGGCTCACCGAGCAGACAGGCAAGTTCTATCGCCTCCCCACCGAGGAGGAGTGGGAGTACGCCTGCCGGGCGGGAACGACAACCGCATATAACACGGGAGACACGTTCCCTGAGAGTCAATGGAAAGTGCAGAAGAATACCCGCGACAAGGAGCATGTTTCCTTGCAAGTAGCTCAGTTCGAGCCAAATGCGTGGGGTCTGTACGATATGCACGGAAATGTGGAAGAGTGGTGTCACGGATATTATGAAGACACGGATTTCCGTTCCGTCCGCGGCGGGAGCCACAACACGCCGGTCCGATATCTCCGCAGCGCCAACCGGTCCGCCAGTGTCCAGTCCGACCGGTCCGTCCTGCTGGGATTCCGCGTGGTGGAGAGCCCCAAGTCATCCGTGCGAGTCTGCGGAGGGCTTGCCAGACATCAGGCCGCTTGGGTAAAGCTGGTCAAGAGTACCCGGAAGCCGGTCTTTCTGGAACCCATTCCCTACATCCTCCCCCCGACGGACAGTCTGACGCCTTTCTATGCCCATAATCACCAGCCTGCCGTCACCTGGACCGGAGAAGGGACGAATGTCCGCTCCCTCGACTTGCTCGCCATCTGGTTCTCCACAGACGACGAAGCCGGACGGGAAATGGTCGTCCTGCAGTCCCGTTTCAAGAACGGACAATGGGAGCCGGCGACGCTGTTCGACAAGGTTCCTGACCGGAACATGACGGGGAGCGCCTTGCTCACCTTGAAGGGCCGGAGAATCCTTCATTTCCAAGGCATCGGCGATGCCGGGGAATGGAAGGATCTGGCCCTGGGAATGCGTGAGAGCACGGATGGCGGCTATACCTGGACCTCCACCGAACTCATCGGGCCCGAACACCGCGTCCGCCACCAGGTCGTCGCCGGACCCATCGTCACGAAAGACGAGCGGATCCTGCTGTGCTGCGACGCCGGACCGGACGGCGAGGCGGGAACGGCCCTTCATGTGTCCAAGGACGGCGGAAAGACGTGGGAGGACAACGGCAGCACCATCGCCGGAATCCACGCTGGCATCGTGGAGCGCAAGGACGGTTCCTTGATGGCCTTCGGGCGGGGCAATGCCATCGACGGTCACATGCCCTGCAGCATCTCGTATGACGGCGGGCACACATGGACCTATAGCGCCACGGAGTTCCCGCCCATCGGCAGCGGCCAAAGGCTGGTGCTAAAGCGGCTGCAGGAGGGACCGATCATGCTGTGTTCCTTCGGTGAGAACGGCCTGTTCGTGGCGCTCAGCTACGATGAGGGAGCCACCTGGCCCGTGAAGAAACTTCTCACCGACGGCAAGACGCGCGTGCTGGACGGCGGCGCCTGGACCGGCACCTTCACCATGGACGCCACCCACGCCGAACCCAAGGGGTATCTCGCCTGCACCCAGACGCCGGACGGGATGATCCACCTGCTCTCGAGCCGGGTCCATTACCGTTTCAACCTGAAATGGGTCGAAAAAGTGAAAAAAATACGGTAAGGCCGGTGGGTCAGCTACGACTTATAAGTGTTGACCCATAAACACATGACACAGGAAACCCTTTTCAGATATTTCAAGGGAGAAGCCACTCCCGAGGAGGAAAGGCAGATCGGAGCCTGGCTCCTGGAAGAGCCCGGTGCACAGAAAGAGTTTGAGCAGGCACAGTTCCTGTTCGAGGCCTCTGCCCTTTACGCTCCCGAAAAACCCGTCCGCAAACGTACGACCTTCAGAGTCATTCTCCGGTATACCGCCGGCATCGCCGCCGCGGCGCTTCTGGCCGTCGCCACCGGGCAGCTGGTCCGCAAGCAGACCGAGGACCGGCTTTCCCACGAAATGATGGCCCTCTCCACCCGTCCCGGCGAAAGGGCTGAAGTCACCCTCTCCGACGGAACCATCGTCACGCTCAACGCCGACACCCGCCTCGAGTATCCCGTCACCTTCCGCGGTGACGAGCGTCGCGTACGGATCGACGGAGAAGCCCTCTTCCGTGTCCGGCATGACGAAAAGCATCCTTTCATCGTCTCTACCTTCGCTTCCGATATCCGCGTACTCGGCACCACCTTCAACGTCCTCGCCGACGAGCATTCCCGTCTGTTCGAGACCACGCTCAAGGAAGGACAGGTCCGGGTGACCAACCTCGCCAACCTGACCGACGTCCATACGATGACCCCGGGAGAGGTCGTCTCCCTCGTGGACGGACGCCTGCAGAAATCCGTCCTGCAGGATCCAGCCTCCCTCTGCTGGGTGGACGGGCTCGTAAACCTCAAGGCCGACAGCTTCGAGGCCCTCATGGCGCGTTTCGAAAAGGTGTACGGCGTGCACATCATTCTCAAGGCATCCCCTTCCATCGAAGGCCTGAGCGGAGAGCTCCGCATATCGGAAGGCATCGAACATGCCCTGAAGGTGCTCCAGCATGTAGTGGATTTCCAGTACGAGCACTATGAGGGCAATATTCTGATCAAACAACCCAAATAACACAAACACACAAAACATGAAGAAAACAGCATTCTGCCAAGTCCTGTTGGCGCTGCTGATGCTTCTTGCCTGCGGCGGACCGCTCCGCGCGCAGGGGACGCTCGTTTCCCTGGACCTCCGCGAGGCCCCGCTGGAAACGGCGATCCAGCGCATCAAGCAGCAGACGGACTATCTGTTTGTCAACATGAACGTCGACACGAAGCAACCGGTCACGGTCCATGTCGAACGCAAGGGAATCGAAGCCGCGCTCGATGCCGTGTTCACTCCCATCCATGTTGACTGGAAGATCGAAGGGACGACCATCGTGATCGCCCCGAAGGTCATCCGCGAGGCTCAGCCCAGTTCCCGGACGGTCCGCGGCCGCATCCTGGATGCGGCGGGCGAGCCCGTCATCGGCGGCGCCGTGATGGTCAAGGGGACCACCATCGGCGCCAGCACCGACCTGGACGGAAACTTCGAATTCGCCCTTCCCGCCGGCTACGAAAACGGCTCCCTGGAATTCTCCAGCCTGGGCTACCGGTCGCTCGAGCTTCCCATCGGAACCCGCAACGTCTTCAACGTGACGCTCAACGAGGAAAACGAGGTCCTGGAAGGGACCGTCGTCACGGCCCTCGGCATCCGCCGCGAGCAGAAGGCGCTTTCCTATAATGTGCAGGAGGTCAATGCCGACCAGCTCCTCACGGGCAAGGATGCCAACTTCGTCAACTCCCTGAGCGGAAAGGTCGCGGGCCTCGTGCTCAACGCCTCTTCCGCCGGCGTGGGCGGTGCCACGAAGGCCGTCATGCGCGGCGTCAAGTCCATCAGCAAGAACAATAACGCCATTTACGTGATCGACGGCGTGCCGATGACCGCCACGGTCCTGGACGCCTCCACGGAATTCGGTTCCTCTGGCCAGACCGACCCGATCGCCGACATCAACCCGGAGGACATCGAGTCCATCTCCGTGCTGACCGGCGCGGCCGCAGCCGCCCTCTACGGTTCCACGGCCGCGAACGGCGCCATCGTCGTCAACACGAAGAAGGGATCGGCCGAAAAGACCCAGATCACCTTCTCCTCCAACACGGAACTCTCCCGCGTCGCCACCCTCCCGCTGTTCCAGAACCGCTACGGCACCGGCGACTACAATTCCGCCGAGGGCTCGGTCGTCCGCAGCTACGGACTCCCGCTCGTCGCCGAGAACAATTATGGCTACGATCCCCGGAACGACTACTTCCAGTACGGCCTGACCGGCACCGAGACCGTCAGCCTGTCCACCGGCAACAACAAGAACCAGACTTATCTGTCCGCTTCCGCCGTGAACAACCGGGGCATCGTCCCGAACACGGCCTACAACCGCTACAACGCCAAGTTCCGCAACACCACCAAGTTCTACAACGACAAGGTGACGCTGGACGTCAGCGCCGAATATATCCTCCAGGACCACCGCAACATGCGCAACCAGGGTCTGTACAACAACCCGATCGTGGGCGCTTACCTGTTCCCGCGCGGCGGAGAGTGGGACGACATCCGGCTCTATGAGCGCTGGGATTCCGCCCGTAAGCTCTACACCCAGTACTGGCCCGTCGGCGACGCCGGCATCACCATGCAGAACCCGTACTGGATCAACTACCGCAACCTCTCCACCGAGTCCCGCAAGCGCTATGTCCTCGGCGGCAGCCTCTCCTGGGACATCACGGACTGGCTCACCGCCTCCGGCCGCGTCCGCGTGGACAACAGCGCCATCACCGACGAGAGCAAGAACTACGCAAGCACCAACACCCAGCTGACGGGCGGTTCCCTGAACGGCTCCTACAGCACGGCCGAGATGAAGGACCGGCAGACCTATGCCGATGCCCTCCTGTCCGCGGACAAGCGCTTCGGCGAGTGGTCCCTCAGCGGCCAGTTCGGCGCCTCCGTCAAGGACATGTATTTCTACTCGATGGGCCTCGGCGGCCCGATCGCCGACACCAAGCTGGCCAACAAGTTCTTCCTGGGCATGCTGGACCAGAGCCAGATGAGCCCGTCCCAGAGCGATGCGCACCAGCAGGTGCAGTCCATCTACGGACAGGCCGAAATCGGCTGGAAGGGCGCCTATTACCTGACGGTGACCGACCGCCGCGACTGGGATTCCGCCCTGTTCGGCCCGCTGTCCACCAAGCATTCCTTCCATTATCCTTCCGCCGGTCTGTCCGTCGTCCTCTCGCAGGCCTTCGGCATGCCGAAGAGCGTGGAACTGCTCAAGGTCCGCGGTTCCTACGCCCGCGTGGGTTCCGCCTTCGAGCGCTTCATCGCGAACCCGCAGCATTCCTATTCCGTCAGCACCGCCTCCTATGCGACGAACGCCTCCTACCCGCTGGCCCTCAAGCCGGAGTACACCTCCTCCTGGGAAGCCGGCCTGCAGGCCCGTCTCGCCGGCGGCCTGAGCCTGGACGCCACCTGGTACTACACCCACACCAAGGACCAGACCTTCGACGTGGCCCTTTCCGCCGGTTCCGGCTATGACAAGGCCTACATCCAGACCGGCGACATTCTGAACACCGGTTTCGAGGTGGCCCTCGGTTACAGCCACACCTGGGGGATCTTCACTTGGAACAGCAACTATACCTTCTCCACGAACCGCAACCGGATCGTCTCCCTGGCGGGCAACGCCGTGAATCCGGTGACGGGCGAAGAACTCAGCATCGAGAACCTCCCGAAAGGCGGCCTGGGCAACGCCCGGTTCTATCTGACGGAAGGCGGCACCCTCGGAGACCTGTATTCCCGGGCCGACCTCAAGCGCGACAGCAACAACGCCGTCTATGTGGACGAAAAGGGCGGCATCGCCACCGAGAACCTCAGCACCCTGGATGACATGATCAAGCTCGGCAGCGTGCTCCCGAAGGCCAACATGGCCTGGCGCAATGACTTCCGTATCGGAAACGTCAGCCTCAGCGCCCTCTTCTCGGCCCGTCTCGGCGGCATCGTCTATTCCAACACCCAGGCCAAGCTGGACTGGTACGGCGTTTCCGCCCAGTCCGCCGACGCCCGTGACGCCAGCGGCGTCCTGGTGAACGGAAGCGACCTGATCGACGCCAACAAGTGGTTCACCGCCATCGCCGGCGGCGACACGGTTCCCCAGTTCTACACCTACTCGGCGACCAATGTCCGTCTCCAGGAGGCTTCCGTGGGTTACACCATCCCGCGCAAGGCGCTCGGGAACCTGTTCGACGTGACGCTCCAGATCGTCGGCCGCAACCTGTGGATGATCTACTGCAAGGCTCCGTTCGATCCCGAGTCCGTGGCCACCGCCACCAACACCTTCTATCAGGGAATCGACTACTTCATGACGCCGAACACACGGAACGTCGGCTTCAACATCAGACTTAACTTCTAAGGAGGGCCCAAGAGATGAAGAACATTTTCAAATACAGCCTGATTCTCCTTCTTGCCGCCGGCTGCACCGCCCGGTTCGAAGAATACAACACCGACCGTTTCGGCGCGTCCAACGAGGAGCTCCAGCGGGACGGCTACAGCACCCGTTCCTCCCTGGTGGGCCTCGCCGACGGAATCATCGCCCTGGACGTGAACACCACCCAGTTCACCGAGTGCCTCCTGGGCGGCCCGATGGCCGGCTACATGGCCGACGCCAACGCCGGCTTCAACTATACGATCGGCAATTTCAACGCCCAGAACAACTGGACGAAGGTCCTCATGGAGGACTTCCCCAAGCGGATCTATCCGAACCTGCGGCAGCTCAGGCAGGTCACGTCCGACGAGACCATCCTCGCGGTGGGCGACGTCATCAAGGTCGCCGGCATGCACCGCATCGCCGACACCTACGGCCCGATGCCTTATTCCCAGATCGGGGAAGACGGCGCGCTCCAGGTGCCTTTCGACTCCCAGGAGAAGGCCTATAAGACGATGATGGAAGAGCTGGACGCCGCCATCGACGTCCTCACCGCCAACCGGACCAACAACTTCAACGCCTCCTCCGACGTCATCTTCGGCGGAAACGTGGAGAAATGGTGCCGCTACGCCAACTCCCTGAAGCTGCGCCTGGCGATGCGCATGAGCTATGCCGATCCCGCCTATGCGCAGCAGAAGGCCGAGGAAGCGGCCGCGCACCCGATCGGAACGATGGCTTCCGCGGGCGACATCGCCCAGCTGACCAACTTCGGCAACGACGGCAATCCGCTGTATGTGGCCGTGAACTACAACCGGGTGTCCACCCATGCCGACGGCACCCCCTGCATCACCACCGGCGACTCCCACGCCGCAGCCGACATCGTCCTGTACATGAACGGTTACAAGGACCCGAGACGGGACGCCTATTTCACCCGCTGCGAGTTTGACGGTGTCGATTTCGTCGGCCTCCGCCACGGCATCATCATCCCGAACCACGCGTCCGTGGGCCATAAGTATTCCGGCGTCAAGATCGACCGGTACAACAGCCCGCTCGTGCTGATGGCTCCCGCCGAATCCGCCTTCCTGAAGGCCGAGGCCGCCGCCGTGTTCGGCTGGAACATGGGCGGCAGCGCCAAGGATTTCTATGAGCAGGGCGTCCGTCTCTCCTTCGAGCAGTGGGGTGCGGGCAGCGCCGACGCCTATCTCGCCGACGCCGTCTCCGTCCCCGGCACCTATACCGATCCGGCCGGCACCAACTCGTACAACAACGCCCTCACCACCCTCGCCGTCGCGTGGGATGAGAATGCCGATGCCGAGCAGAAGCAGGAGCGCATCCTGATCCAGAAGTGGATCGCGAACTTCCCGCTGGGCAACGAGTCCTGGGCCGATATCCGCCGCACCGGCTATCCGCACATCCTCCCGGCCACCGACGCCGGCAACAAGTCCCTCGGACGCGTGCCCAACAGCGGCCCGTCCCGGATGCCTTACCCGGCAGAGGAGCACACTTCCAACGAGAAGTATCTCAGCGAAGCCATCGCCAATTTCCTGGGGGGCGAGGACAACTGGACCACCCGTCTCTGGTTTGACTGCAAGAACAAATAAGCCATGAAAGCCATCAAATATATCGCCGTCACCGCTGCCGCCCTCGCCATCGCCGGCTGCAGCAAATGGACCGAGCAGGAGCCGGTGGAGGTCCTCTACCCGACCCTGAAAGACAAGAACCCGGCTCTCTACGCGCAGTATATGGAGTCCATCCGCGAGTACCGCGCGACCGAGCATCCGGTCCTCATCGCCAAGTTCGACAACAAGCGGACGGCACCCGCCGGCCGTGCCGAGCATCTCAACTGCCTGCCGGACAGTGTCGATTTCGTCATCCTGAACAATCCGGCCGAACTGTCCGAGGCCAACATCGCCGAGATGAAGGAAATCAAGGAGGAAAAGGCCGTCCCGACGCTCATGGAAATCAGATACGACGCCATCGTCAAGGAATGGGAGGATATCCTCGCCGAAGAGACTGAGCCGGTCGAGACCGATGAGCAGGACCGCTTCATCGCTTTCGCCGGAGAAAAGGTGCGGGCCGCCCTCGCCGTCGCCGACGAGTATGCCTATGACGGCATCAACGTCGTTTTCAACGGCAAGAATCCCGCTTCCCTGTGGGAAGAGCAGCAGGTCCTTGTCAAGGCGCGCTACGATGCCTTCCTCAAGCCCGTCACCGACTGGGCGGGAGACGCGAAGATCCTCTTCTTCGAAGGCAATCCGAAGCATCTCCTGACCGACACGGACATCCTCGCCCGCGCGAAGTACATCATCCTCCCCTGCGAGAGTCTCCAGACCGGCCGGGCCTTCGACTATACCGTTGCCGGCGTCATGGACAGGAACGTCCCCGCCGACAAGTTCGTCATCGGGGTCACCGCCCTGGACGTGACGGACGAAACGGCCGTGAACGGCACCTTCACCGGCGGCATCTCCGCCATCGTCGGCGCCGCCCGGT
>JAEEGJ010016514.1_pt1 | contig 16923 bp, 6 predicted proteins | sample 8958761 | NCBI WGS metagenome assembly JAEEGJ01 (sample SAMN16246546, study PRJNA631951) | gut metagenome | biome: gut microbiome; feature: rumen; material: RS-attached | host: Bos | place: Iran: Karaj | collected 2018-10 | reverse complement strand
TCCAATACGTGCGCGAGCACAACCTCAGCGCCACGGCCGACATCACGGCTGAATGGCGTTCGGTGGCTAATAACGGCAGCCTCAACCGCGGTGAGCAGACCCGCGCTGTGGTGGGTCCGCTTTGCCAAACCCTCTGGAACCAGAACTTCCCTTGGAACAGCCAGTGCCCCGAAGACGAAACAGGTAGCGGCGGCCATGTCTACGCTGGATGCGTAGCTACGGCTATGGGCATGGTGATGAAATATTGGGAATGGCCGGCCCAAGGCGTGGGGTCGCACACCTACTACCCCCAGGGCTATGCCCAACAGAGCGCTAACTTCGGTGAAACCGAATACCATTTCGAATTGATGCCCTTGACATTGGACTCCACCAGCACCGAGGAAGAATACTTTTATATTGCCCAGTTCCTGCATCACTGCGGCATCGCCGTCGACATGCAATATAGTGGCGACGGCAGTGGTGCCTACTCGGAGGATGTGCCGAATGCGCTGCGTAATTATTTCCGCTATACCTGCGACAACCACGTCACCAACGACAATTGGTGGCCAGGCTGGGGCTACAACAACGAAGAATGGGCCCAAATGCTGAAGGATGGCGGTTTGGACGAAGGCATTCCGCTTTATTACAGTGGTCAAGACGACAACTGGCAAGGCGGTCACGCCTTTATTTGCGATGGCTACGACGAGAACGACTATTTCCACTTCAACTGGGGCTGGAGCGGTCGCGACAATGCCTGGTGTCCCATCGGTGCACTCAACACCACTAAATACGCCTTCAACCAATCGAACGGCTTCACCGGCCATATCATCCCGCAAGGCGACCAATACTTCAGCCGTCCCGACAGCGTAGCCAATATGCAAGCCATCGAGAACGCCAACTTCAGCAGCGTAAGGCTGCAATGGACCAACCCGACACTCACCGTCGAAGGCAGCGACTTGACCTCCATCACTTCGGTCACCATCCGCCGCAACTTCGAGGTCATTGCTGAATTGACCGATGCCCAAGTGGGTGCTGATATGGAATATGAAGATAACGGTCTTGAACCTGGCCTTTATGAATATGCCATCTTCGTCACCAACGAAGCCGGCATCAGTCGCACCACCTATCGTAAGATCCTCGTCGGCGAGAAGTGCAACGTCGTCTTCCAACTCCATGACGACGGCGGCGACGGTTGGAAAGGCGCCGCCATCAGTGTGACCTCCGAAAGCGGCCAACGTATCGCGGTGGTTACTATGACCCAAGGCTCAAGCCTGCTCATCGACCTGCCCTTGCTGAAAGGCAACCTCAACTTCATCTGGAACCATGGTTGGTATCACACCCAAGCACAATACGACACTGACTTTGAATGCTCCTTCACCCTCCTCGACTATGACGGCAACGAACTCTACACTTCAGCAGACCTTGAAGACGGTGTTTTCATGACTTATGAAAACAACTGTGAGGAAGGCCCATTGACCTGCTATCCCGTGCAGAACCTTCAAGGCGAATACCAATGGCATGATGACGAAGAGTATGGTGCCTATATCTCATGGGATCGCCCCGACATCACAGCCAACCTGCATCACTTCAAAGTGCTTCGCTCAACAGGAGCCTACAAGGACGAGGTACTCGTCGCCGAAATTCCTTATGATGGCGGCAATAGTTATGAATACTTCGATAATACATACGAGTTGATTCAAAGCGAATTCGTCTACTACTCTGTCAACTGCGTTTATATCCGTGGAGAAGAGCAATGCGAATCGGAATGGTGGGATGTGGGGTTCTGGATTACCGATATCGAAGAGAATTCCGATGAAAGTATCAATGTCTACCCCAACCCAACTAACGGTCTACTCAACATTGAAGGCCAAGGCACGATGCACATCACTGTGAGCAACCTCTTGGGACAAAAACTGCAAGAAGTGACTGCCGAAGGTAGCATTGTCCTCGACCTGAGCCGCTTCGAATCGGGTATGTACCTCGTTCGCATTGAGACTGAAGAGGGCGTGACAATGCAGAAGATAAATTTGAGGAAATAGTAAATATTTTTAATGATTTGCTGAGGACGACTCCTGCTGGGGTCGTCCTCTTTTTGTATCCAGTCGTATCAATGTTTGGTCATATCCTGCTGCATAATCCAACGAAAAAGATGAAAACCTTATCGTCTAATTTTATCCTTTTGGTCTAAAAATCATGGATTATAAATCCGCTTATACTTGATTATAAATCCACATAACTACCTGTCTAATAAGATGAAAATGCTCTAATTTTGCAGCTGGTTTTATATGCCCTAAAAAGCGTGTCTCCTATTCAGTAGACACAAAGGGCATTTTGAAGTACGATTAATTTGGTTTTGAGGAGACCTTATAGGGTCATTTTCAACGATATTGGCAAGTCAAAAATAATTAAATATCTAAAAAATGAAAATGAAAAAAAGTACTACACACACAAAGGCTGGCATGATGATGTCGGCCAAACGCTATGGAATGCGCCGCACCTTGCAGTTCACCTTATTATTAATAGGGTTCCTGACAGGCTTCGGCATGATGGGAGTATATGCTCAAACTTTGACCCCCATACCTGCGGGTTTGAAGATGGAAAAGATATGGCAATCCGATGACCCCACGGGGCGTACCGGAAACATCCTTGTTGAAGCCTTCGTGACGGGCCACTCCGTCGCTACCCACGTGCCTACTGACATCGTCCTTGTTTTGGACGTTTCGGGTTCTATGGATGAAAATTTAAGTTCATACGACTACAGGCCAAGACCCTCACAAGGATACAGCTACAATAATTATGGCAATAACACTTACTATTACTATTATGAAGGCCAGTATCATCAAGTAGTAAGAGATCGAAACTGGGTGTGGGATTGGTTTGAAAGTGGTTATAGATATAACCTTCATTTCAATTACAACAACACGACATATTATTTATATGGGACTGGAATACAGACAACCAACCCGAACGTAGAAGGTACAGGAACCACGATTTGGACAGGTGTGCTTTATGAGAGATATTATCCTACAAAAATGGAAGCTTTGCAAGAAGCAGTCAACCAGTTCGTGGATATCATTGCTGAGGATGCTACCACTTATAATGTGGATCACCGCATCAGTATCGTGAAGTATGCCAGTAACGCCTTTTATACCTCTGAGCCATCCTTAGCCGAAGGCAATCACAGGGGGGCTAACAATAACAGCAATTATAACTATACCGAGGTCCTCATCAATCGTAGAGATCCGAAAACCGAAGCCACTTATATTAAAAACCAAGTAAACGCCCTACAAGCTGGCGGTGCTACAGCTTCGGATTATGGTATGAACAAAGCCAGATATTTGTTGGCCAGCATTCCTGCAGACGAATTTGAAGAGCGCACAAAAGTGGTGGTAATGTTCACCGATGGTGAACCCACATATCAAAACACTTTCAACACTACTGTAGCTGGCAACACCATCGGCTTCGCGCATGACTTGAAACATAGTTGGACCAACAACGGAAACACCTATGAATTCAATGCAACCGTGTACTCAGTTGGTGTGTTCGATAACGAGAGCACTAATATAAATACTTACATGAACCGTGTCTCTTCCAACTATCCTGATGCAACAGGTTGGGGTAACGGTAACGGAGGCACCCAAGCCAGTACAGATTATTACTTCACGACTGATTCGGCTGATGGCTTAAGTGACATCTTCGAAGCCATCGCCGGTGCCAGTGGTGCCATGTCGCTGCCGGCCAGTTCCATCGTTCAAGACATGGTATCGCCCAACTTCCAATTACCCCAAGGTGCAGCTGGTACTGTAATCGCCTATGCGCCAAAGTGCACTAACTATAATGAAACGACAGGTGAATATACTTTTGAAGACATTAATGACGCAGGCACGCTAACAATAGGTAACATAACTGTTGATGGCGAAACGATAACAGGTGTTGTCACAGGAGGTACTGAAAACAAGCTGCCAACGAATTTTGTAACAGTTATCGGCAAGACTATTCAGATGAGCGGATTCAATTTCTCACATCACTGGTGTGGATGGATTGAAGATGATAACGGGAATAAGACGATCCACGGACGAAAGATTGTCATCAAGATTCCGGTTGAAGTTGAAGAAGGCATGTGGGGCGATGGCATCCAAACTAACGACCCAGAGCACTCTTATATTCAAGTTGACGACATATATTACGGTCCGTTCAACGATCTTACCGTCAATGTTTTGGGTGACGTATGGACGGAGGTAGTAACAAGCGAGCCTTCTGGCTATAATCGTATGGACATTGACACGCCAGAGGAACTGGCTTGGTTCATCAGCGAGGTGAATGGTCGTATCCATTATAACAATGAGACCAACAACGTTGCATCCAACACCTCCCTCAGTGGCCGTCTTACCGCCGACATCGATATGAGCGCCCACAACTGGGTGCCCATCGGCGCTGGCTACAAATGCAATGCAAACAACCAATATTTGGATGCGGCTGGTAACGTCGTTTCCCAACCTACCGTCAAGTTGGCCTATGAAGGCGTATTTGATGGTAATGGTCATGTGATTACGGGTCTGAAGAACAACGCCGACAAATGGTATAAGATTGCTGAAGGCCAATACAACGAAGTGGTTGTGTATCCTGGTATGTTCTCCAATGTGAAAGGCACCGTCCACGATGTCTTCATTTTGGATTCTGATTTCCATGGCAAAGCCCACCAAGTTACTGGTAAAGGTAGATTCATTCACCACGGCATCCTCGCCGACACCTTGACGGGTGGCACCATCTATAACTGCGAAGCCGCTGGTAGCATGACTTGCAATGATGACAATGACAACGATGTCAATTTGATTTACGGTGGCTTGGTCGGCCTTAACAACGGTGGCACCATCCATTCCTCAATGGCCATGGCCAACCTCACTGGTTACACCATGGGCGGTGCCGTGGGTGAAAACCGTGGCGGCAGCTTCAAGAACGGTTTCACCAATGGCGAATATCATTATATTGGTGAAAATGGTGACAACGCAAAGAAAGTCGGCGGTCTTGCTGCCACCAATGCTGGCACCATTGATAACTGCTATGTACGTTTTAAACGCAGTAACGAAAACCTTGACAAAGCCACATTCGACCAACTTGTCGCTAGCAATACGGGAACGATCACACATTGCTATACACAACAACTGGTAACATGGTCTCGTCCTAGCTCTCAAAGCGTAACCACCGAGGTCAACACGAATAACACCGTTCCGACAAATATTATTACTCCTAGTGGTAATCTTGAAACTTCGTATACGCTCTCCGTTAACAGAACTTACTATAACATGTTCACCAACGACAACATGATAGGTGGCTCTTGGGGAACTATGACCATTGGAAGCAATACTTATAATGTGTATGAAGAAGGAACGCCTTTGGTGGATGCGTTGAATGCAAACAAGGGTGACGGCGCTTCATGGAAACGCACCACAGCTGGTGCATACTCCAATGGCGCTGGTGATATCAACGAGGATTACCCGGTGTTGCAACTCCCAGGCTACACTTGCTTGGCTTCCACCAAGGGTATTACCATTGATTATGCTCATAATCTCTCCGACATGCTGCACCGTCACAACAGTGGTGCCTTGAATGAGAACACCGGTTTGGGCAACAGCTATAAGAAGATTAACCATGCAGCCATCAACGGCGGCACCATCAATCTGTTCGCCAATGAAGACAACCGCAGCACAGCCAAAGTTCAAAAGGAGCAAAGCACAGACGATAACGTTGTGGTCTACATTGACGAGAACATTTCTCTGTTGCAGGATGCTGGCGGAATTATTAATGCCTACACAGGTCAAACCCTTCAAGCTTTCGGCAATACTGCATTGCAAGATGGTGACCGTTGGCACAATATCAGTTCCTCACTTCAAGACAGCGAATTCGGTTGGAATTACTCAAACAATGAGCAGGTGGAACACAATTGGGAACCCAATCCTTGCGGTTGGATCCTCAACACCTCTGATGAGGATCACTCTTTCTTCCCCATTGACTTGAGCTCTTGGCAACGTGGCGACTTCTACTGTTTCTATGAACCCCAATACCACTGGCTCAACTTCCGCCGCAACAAGCTGAGTCACTGGCACATGGATAATTACGAACTTAATATTCCTTATCCCGATCAAGAAACGCAATTTATCCAAGGCAAGGGTTATTTAGTAACCGTAGACATGTCCTATTGGTGGAATTATGATCTCAATGGTAATACTATTAGCAAACAAGCCCAGTTCATGCAGAACCGTGGCACGCTGAGCAACGGTGATATCGACATTGATGTCACCTACACCGCAGCCAACGAATGGACTGGTCTGGCAGGTTACAACCTCCTCGGTAACCCCTATCAGAGCTTCCTTGACTTCGATGCGTTTTATTCTGATACTGATAATTCAACGCTTCTCTCCAATAGTAAATTTGCGAATACCTATGCAGTATATGATCCCAACCAGAATCAATATGTCCAATACATGCCTGAATCATCAACAGGTTCAAAAGCAGCCGGACGTTGCATCAATATGCACCAAGGCTTCTTCATCCAAGTGAACGCGAGCGGCCCGGTTACCTTCAAGAACAGTATGCGTACCAATGAGGCTCAGCCCAACTTCCGTGGCGAACAGCCTGCCTTCCCGTTGATCAACTTCATCGTGACCGATAGCGAAGGCAACACTGACCTCGCCATCCTCGAGGTTAACCGCGACGAGAACGACGGCGCCAAGAAACTCCGTATGGGTAACGCTACTGGCCGAATCTTCTTCCGCTATGACGACGAGAAGCTCGCCATCTTCTTCCGCGACAATGCCGAAGGCAGCCAAAGCCTCCACTTCACTGCTGAGGAAGACGGCAACTTCACCCTCAACTGGGAGAGAGCCAATGACAACTTCAGCAGCCTCACCCTCATCGACAACATCACCGGTGTGAAGACCGACATGCTCACGCATGACCACTACACCTTCGAAGGCCGCACCGACGACTACACCTCACGCTTCAAGATTGTGTTCGGCACCGTCAACAACGAAGAAGAGGAAGAAGAAACTACTGTTGAGACCTTTGCCTTCTTCAATGATGGCAGCCTCATCGTCAACGGCGAGGGCCGTCTGGATGTCATCGATGTCCTCGGTCGCATAGTCTACTCCGCCGAGCTCACCGACACGCAGAACACGGTCAACCTACCCGTCAACGCCAAGGGCGTGTGCCTGTTCCGCCTCACCAATGGCGACAACGTGAAAGTCCAAAAGATGTTCGTAAGATAAAATGGTAACGGAATAATCAACATAACACGAGATAAAACTATGAAAAAAAGAATAATTGCAATCGCAACCGTACTGATGATGGCCGCTGCCCCTGCCATGGCTCAGGTCTTTATCGATGATGAAGATTTCAACAATAGAGCTAATACTGACGATCCTTCGATGTATATCGACAACCCAGGAATTTTCAACTCGGGTGAAGACTGGTACTTACCCATTGGCGAAGGCGTATTCGTCCTTGCCGGTCTGGCTGGTGCCTACCTCATCGGCAAACGGAAAAAGGAATCGTAAGATTAGATTTTCCAATAATAATAGTGCCCCTGAAACGGGGCACCATTGATTCATTTGTATTTATTTTCCGGGACGGCTGTGACAGTCGTCCCTTTTTTATTCCCTACGGAATTTGCTTACCACTTCAAAATCTTCCTGAAATCGTATTCCTCGGGATTGGGTAGATAAGCCTTGGCGGCTTCGTAGTCAGCAGGGCTGATGTACTGCAGGCCATCGTTGAAAATTAACTCGGCCTTTGGACCATTCAGATTGACCAGACGCGGCTTAATCTTGCCGTTCTCGTCTTCCACGTCCTTCAGATACAACGGCATGATTTCGCCCTTCGGGTTGGTGGTGACCATGGCACCGCTCACGCCCTTGTCGAAGAGTTTCTTCACGCCATAACCCAACAGCGAGCAATAGGTCAAGTCGTAGCCATTCGGCTCAACACAACGGATGCCGTAGCCGATTTCAACGGGACGACTCTTCACGTTGATGCCCAAAGCCTTCAGACGCTGCTGCAGCAATAGGTTGAAGATATGGGCCTTACTGACGTTGCCCAGCTCTGGATGGCCGTGCTCGTCGTAGGTGAAGGCCACACCCGACTTCTCAATCTCCTCATCGCTCATGAAATGGAACACACCCTCGCTGATGATAACCACACCATAGTTGACACCCAACAGTTTACGCTTCACGATGGAACTGACCACCAACTTGATGATGGCATCGAAGGTGACCTCTGCTTTGTTGAACATTTCGGGGATGACCACCATCGGGCAGTGGCAGGCTGAGGTCATACCGAAAGCCAAGTGACCAGCCTCACGACCCATAGCGGAGACCACAAACCAGTTACCACTGGTGCGGGCATCTTCGTAAATGGTTTGCACCAGATGCACAGCGGCATCCTTAGCGGAATAATAGCCAAAGGTCGGGCTGCCCTCAGGCAACGGCAGGTCATTGTCAATGGTCTTGGGCACATGGATGTTTTGGATGGGGAAGCCACTGCTGGCCAAGAACTTCGAGATGCGGTTAGCCGTTGAAGCGGTGTCGTCGCCGCCAATGGTGACCAACAGCTTGATGTTGTTCTTCACAAAGAACTCAGTATTGAATTCCTCGTTCTTCGGTTTGTAACGGCTCATCTTCAAGGCCGAGCCACCTTGTTTCAAAATGGCATCGGCATAGAGGAAGTCCATTTCGACCACATCAGGATTGGGTTGGAAAAGGTTCTTGTAGCCGTCGTTGAGGCCGAGGACGCGATAACCGTCCTTGAGGAAGGTTTTAGCCACAGTGCTAATCACCGTGTTGATTCCGGGTGCCGGACCGCCGCCGGCAAGGATTACGATGGATTCTTTCATATATTTCGAATTTAAAGATTTAAAGATTATTCTATCACCAACTCATCACAGAAGATCCAAGCCTTCTGTCCGGCACCAACATGTCCCTCGGGGCAGGTGCCGATGGTCTTGGCCACCATCTTCACATAGCGGGCATTCGTGCGCGGACGCACGGCCATTTCTTGTATAATCGCACCATCCGCGTCAATCGGCACATCGTTCTTCACCTTACCCACGCTGCGGAAGTTCTTGCCATCGTCGCTGACGAAATACTCCACCTCAGTAGGCATCCAGATCCAAGAGTAGACCTCCTGCAAGAAGCTGCCTGCCAAGCGGTTGATTCGCTTGGGTTGACCCAAGTCGACGGTGGCGATAAGGTCGACACCATAATAGCCTTGCCATGAGCCTGTGCGGAAGTTCTCGCCACCACGCAGGTGGTCAATCAAGGCCTTGAGGCCGCCAGCGGAATATTGCTCGTTGTACATATTCACGAGTTTCACGCTGCGGTTGGCGTCAATCAAGTAATACTGTGCGTCTATGGGCTGGCTCCAACGGCCGTCCTGCAAGGCAGCGGCACGTATTGTGGCATTCTCCTTCAGGCAAAGTGGCTGTTCAAATACTTGACCGTTCTCTCGCGGGTCGCTGCCGTCCATGGTATAGTAAATCTTCACACCTTCCACAGGATGACTCATGCTAACCATAAGGCTGTCGAAGAAAGTGTCGGAATCCGTGTTGATGGTCGGGACAATGACGATGTTATCGCCATTTGTGCGCACCACAGGACAATTCTCAGGTTGTGTTGCCCATGTGGAGTTAGATTGGTTGGTCATGGTGAACTCCAATGTGCCGCCATTAAACACCTCCTCAAAGGTGATGTAGCTACGCTCCAAAGGCTTACCGTTCAGTTTCACCGACTCCACATAGCAGTTCTTGTCGCTCAGGTTCTTGGCGATGACCTCAAACTGCTTGCCGTTTTCGAAGGTCAGCCTCATGTTCTGGAAGCGCGGCAGGCCTAGTACATAGTAACCCGATGCAGGTGTGGCGGGATAGAAGCCCAAGGACGAGAGCACACCCCAGGCCGACATCTGACCGCAGTCCTCGTTACCGGCATAGCCATCGCGACGGTCGGTGTAGAAGTCATCCAACACCTTTTTCACATAGTATTGCGTCTTGGCGGGCTTGCCGACGAAGTTGTACATATACACGGTGTTGTGGCTCGGCTCATTGCCGTGGGCATACTGCCCGATGAGGCCCGTGATGTCCGACTTCTCGTCGCCCTTCGTGGCCGAAGGACCCTCAAACAGGCCGTCCAGCTTATCGCCATAGGCCTTGTCGCCGCCCAGCAGCGCCATGTGGTCCTTGATGTTGTGCTGCACATGGAAGCTGTACTGCCACGAGTTTGCCTCGGTGAAGTGACGGTTCACCTCCGTGGGGTCGAAGGGCGTCAGCCACTCTCCGTCAATCTTCGGGCGCATGAAGCCCGTCGAGGGGTCGAAGATATAGTGATAGTAGAGCGAACTCTCGTAGAACTTCTTGGCAATGTCCTTGTGTCCCAGCTTCTCCGCTACGGTAGCGATGCACCAGTCGTCGTAGCACATCTCCAGTGTCTTCGATACCGACTCGTCCTGCTCGTTCGAGTTCACATAGCCCAGCTCGTGGAAGGTGTCGATGCCGAACTCCTTCTTGCGTGTGCTCTCCTGCATGGCCTCGAACAGCTCGTTCATCTCGTCGTCAGGCAGGGTGATGCCCTTCATCAGCGCGTCGGCGATGACGGAGACGGAGTGGTAGCCAATCATGCAGTTCGTCTCGTTGCGCTGCAGCTCCCAGATGGGCAGCTTGCCGCACTCGCGGTAGATGCTCAGGAACGAGTATAGGAAATCCTTCGTGCGCTCCCTTTCGATGATGGTAAACAGCGGGTGCAGGGCGCGGTAGGTGTCCCACAACGAGAAGACGTTGTATTGTGCGTGCTCCTTGCTGACGTGCACCTTGCCGTCCATGCCGCGATACTCACCGTTGACGTCAGAGTAGAGGCTGGGGGCGATAGCCGTGTGGTACATAGCGGTGTAGAACGATGTCAGCTGTTCCTGGGCGGTAAACACGGTGCCGTCCGTGGCGCGCTTGCGGTCTGCCGCTTCCACCTCAATCTTGCTGAGGTATTCGTTCCAGGCGGCCTTGGTGCCCTTCTGCAACGCGTTGAACTGATGGGCAAACTGCTTCGTGCCCTTGCTCTGTGCCAGCTCGGCGCGCAGGTTCAGGCGGGCATTCTCCTCCGAAACGCTGCTGATACCCACGCGCACATAGACCTCCTTCTTGTCGCCGAAGCTCAGCAGCGCTTTCACGGGACGCGTCTTCGTCTCCCCGCGGAAGTTCCACGTCATCTCCTCTAGGCGCGAGTCGACGATGGGCTCCGAGAACTCAGCGTAGAAATAGACGGGGTGGTCGTTGGCCCAGAAGTGGGTACGGCGCAGGCCGCAGACGGTGTACTCGTCCACCACCTTCACGGTTGCATCGATGAGGTATTCGCGTAGCGTCAGGTCGATAACCATCTGATGGTCCTTGCCCTTGTCCTGATAGGTGTAGTGGTGCATGGCTCCGCGCTGTCCCGTCGTCAGCTCAGCGCTGACGTTCCAGCGGTCCAGGTTCACGCGGTAGTAGCCCGGCGAGGCCACCTCGTTTCCTCCGTCATGGCGGTACTCCGACTTGAAGTCATCGGCTTCGATTTTCTCCTTCGTGTAGCCCGATACAGGCATGAACGTCACGTCGCAGAGGTCGGCGCAGCCCGTGCCGTTGAGGTGCGTGTGGCTGAAGCCGTAGATGCAGGGCTCGTCGTAGTGGTAGCCCGAGCACACCTCCCAGCCTCCCAGTCCGTTGTCGGGGCTGAGCTGAATCATGCCGAAGGGGTAGGTGGCGCCTGGGAATGTGTGTCCCGTAAAGGCGGTACCAATCATCGGATTCACATACTGTGTCAGGTCGGCCGTTTCGGTCTGCTTCGTGCAGCTCAGCGTGCAAGCCAGCGAAAGAGTCACCATCAAAATGGTCTTGAGTGTTGCTTTCATCATCATTCCTGTTGAATTGTTAACTTTTGAGGTATAAAAAGATAAGTTCTATGCTATGGCTGTTGTTTCAGTTGCTCGTATTTTGCTATATAGTCCCTGGCGTGGGGGGCGTTCCACTCCGTCATCTGGTCGATGCCCTCGCGCTCGACGACTCGCTTGAACAGCACGTCGGCGCCGCTCTCAAACGCCTCCTGCGGGGTGCGCTCCAGCTGCAGGAAGCAGAGCGGGAACTCTGCCTTCTCCACGCGCGCCAGCAGGTCGGCGTCGTCAGCCACGGCAGCCTTTGCCTCGGCAAACAGGCGGCGTCCCTCGCGCACAAAGTCATCGGTGTACATGTTGCTCGAGGGGTTGACATAGCAGGGCACGTGGATGCCTTCGCGACGCAGGATGCTGTCCTCCAGTGCCAGGTAGCTGCGTATGTACGGCCCTGCAGCGCCGTAGTAGCCGTCGGTGAAGTCACGGATAATCGCCTCCACATCGTCGTCGGGGTTCCACATCAGCTTCGAGAGCAGATAGCTGCGCATCTCCCTGAACTCGCACGACACCGTCTGGTAGTCGCCCTCCTCCAGGATGCCTATCGCGTGGTTGTCGCGGAAGTCGCGGATGTGCGACTGCAACGTCTTCCAGTTGGCGATGGGCAGGCAGTAGAGCGAGAAGTTCGTCACGTAGTCCCAGATGTAGAGGTGCGGCGCAATGGCGCCCCACGCCTTGAGGTCCTCCAGGAACGTGCGGTTCTGCTCACAGCCGTCGTAGTCGTGCAGCAGGCAGCACTCGATGCTGCAGAGGCGTATGACCACGTTCTCACGCGGGACGATGTCCTTCGGGGCGTGGCGCGTGTACTGGTAGGCAAACGTGCCGATGAACTTGTCGGGAAACTCCTCCTTGACGGCGTCTGCCACCTGGTTGACAAACCACACCATCAGTCCCGACTGTCCGCCGTACTGCTCCGCCAGGGCGTTGCACGCGTCGCAGGTGCAGTAGCGCTGGTTGTCGTTCTGCTCCATCGAGTAGATGAGGTAGTCGGGCTCACGGCGCATGACCTCGCGCACCTTCTCGGTGCAGATGCGCAGCACGTCGGGGTTTGAGAGGCACAGCTGGGCATAGTCGCTGCGGCGCTCTCCGTCAATGAGGCTGAAGTACTCGGGGTGCTCGTTGTAGTAGGCTGCCGGTGAGAGGAAGTTCCCCATGGCATGCACGCCCCAGTAGCCCTCTGCCGTGCCGGGGATGGTCCCTCCCTTGAGGCCCGGCAGTCGCACGAAGTTGTTCCTCAGCCGTGCCGAGTAGGCCGGTATCGTGCGCACGTCCAGGTAGCAGTTGTCGCGGATGCGTATGCCCGGCGCCTCGTGGTGATAGAGCTTGCCGAAGCGCCATGTGGCGCGTTTCGGTGCCACGCTCGCGTCCTTGGCATACCAGCGGCAGCCCAGCTCTTGCTCCAGAAACGAATAGACGCTGTAGAGCGTGCCGCGCTTCGCCCCGCCCCAGAAGAGGATGTCGCCCCCCTTGCTGCACCAGGTGAAGGCGTCGTCCCTGTCGTCGGGCCGGCTTGCCTCGGGCACCAGCGCCTCCACGAGGGGGTTGAAGCCGACTATCAGGCGCCTCCCCGTCGTGCCGTCGGTGAGCGTGCCTATAGGGATTTCCGCGCCGCACACCTCCCCCAGCCAGTGCTGGAGCTCGGCAGCGGCATACTGCTCCGATGCCGGAGCGTCTGCATCCACCACGATGGTATAGTTTGACATCTCCCTGTCGAACAGCACGTGACGTCCCGTGCACCCGCAGAGGAAAACCAATAGGAACAGAGCCAGTTTTTTCATTCTTCGTCAGACTTATGTGTGATTGCTGTTTTTCCATGCAAAGATAGGGTAAAATTGCGACATTAGCAATTTTCGCAGACTTTTTTTGTTCGGGCGGCTGGGCCACGCTGCGAAAAACGCAAATAAGTTTGCATTTCCTCTCGGCTTGCACTACCTTTGTCCCAAAACTTATTGCCATGAAGACGAAACTTCTCCTCCTCCTCTCCCTGCTGCTCTCTGCCGTCTGCTGGGCACAGGACGTGAATAGCGACTACTGGGCTGCGACAGACGCCCTGGGCCGTAAGGTGGGCCGTTATGATGATAGGCACCCTGAGAAACAAGTTATCCTTTTCTACTGGACATGGCACGAACGGGACGACCGGCCGGGGAGCGAGGTGAAGAACATCACGGACATCGTGCGCGCTCATCCCGAGGCGATGCAGGATGCCGACCATCCGGCATGGCAGCGCCAGCCTGGCTATTTCTGGTGGGATGAGCCGCTCTTCGGCTACTACAAGACCACCGACCGCTGGGTGCTTCGCAAGCATGCCGAGTTGCTGGCCGATGCCAAGGTGGATGCCGTGTTTTTCGACTGCACCAACGGCTCCTTCACCTGGGACGCCTCGACGGACTGCCTGCTGGAGGTGTGGAGCCAGGCGCAGCGCGACGGCGTGAACGTGCCTCACATCGGTTTCCTGTTGCCGTTCGGCTACTCTGATGCCTCGCTGAAGTCGCTCCGCCATCTCTACGACCGGCTTTACAGCAAAGGGCTCTACCGCAGCCTCTGGTACTACTGGGACGGGAAGCCCTGCATCATGGCCTATCCCGATAACCTCACCGACAGCCCTACCGACCGTGCCATACGTGACTTCTTCACCTTCCGTCCCGGCCAGCCCGACTATGTGAACGGCCCTGACCCTGCCCATCCCAACGGGTGGGGCTGGCTCGAAAACTACCCTCAGCACGGCTATGTACCTACGCCCGACGGGGGCTACGAGCTGGTGACGGTGGGCGTGGCGCAGAACGCCTGTCCCGAGACGGGAGGCCATTGCAGCGCCTTCAACCTCCCCGGTGCCCATTCGCGCAGCTACTCCGCCAGGCATGGCTTCGACCCCCGTCCTGAAGGCTACCTCTATGGGTGGAACTTCGCCGAGCAGTGGGACCGCGCCTACGAACTCGACCCCCGCGCCGTATTTGTCACGGGCTGGAACGAATGGATAGCCGGCCTCTGGACGCCTGCAAACAGCCCGTGGACGGGCGTCCCCTTCTCGTTTGTCGATGAGTTTGACTGGGACCGCAGCCGTGACATCGAGCCCGTCCGCTCGTGGGGCGACAGGGGCGACGTCTATTACCTGCAGCTGGTGGACCGCGTACGCCGTTTCAAGGGGACCTCGTCGCAGCCGCAGCCCACGCCCCCGCAGCGCATGGCCTTGGGCGACTGGAAGGCGTGGGAGGACGTCCGGCCCGTGTATGCCTCCTACCGCGGAAACACCATGCACCGCGATGCCCAAGGTTGCTGCGACAGCCATTACACCAATGTCTCAGGGCGCAACGACATCGTGGAGGCTCGTGTGGCGCGCGACGCTACCTACCTCTATTTCTATGTCCGCACGGACGCTGCCCTGACGCCCTCGTCCGACCCGCATTGGATGATGCTCCTGCTGGATACCGACCGCAGCAAGCTGACGGGCTGGCAGGGCTACGACTACGTGGTCAACTACCGTTCCCCACGGAAGGGGAAGGTCTTTGTGCAGCGCAGCCGTCAGGACAAATGGCTCTGGGACGACTGTGGCGAGGGACAGATGCGTGTGGACGGTAACCGTCTGATGCTGCGCCTCCCCCGTGCCGTGCTGGGGCTGGCGCCGGACGAAAGGCTCGACTTCGAGTTCAAGTGGAGCGACAATATGCAGGACGAGGGCAACGTCATGGACTTCTATGTGAATGGCGATGTCGCTCCTGGCGGGCGTTTCAACTACGTCTTCAGCGAGGCCCGATGAACGGCAGAAGGCGCAAAGGAACAATCCAACGTGTCGTAAAAAGAATCCCCGCTACTCGTCGCGAGCAGCGGGGAAAATTCATCGTATCGAAAAAGTAAGTTATAAATCGGCTTGTTTTTTCGTTATGGCTGCGTTATCTCACCAGCACCTTCTTGCCGTTGCGGATGAGGATGCCCTTCTGCGTTCCATCCACGGGACGGCCCTGCAGGTCGTAGAAGCGTTCGGCTGATTCGGCATCCAGCGTGGCAGACGTGACGCCTGTCTCGGTATAACGTACCTCCTCGCCTACGGGCTCTTCCTCTATCACCTTGAAGTTCTTCCAATACTCGGCCTTCTCGTACAAGTCCTTCGTGCCCTGGGGGACATGCAAGGTGCAGTTGTAGTTGAATGTATTTTCATCGATTGGAAAGGGCTTTATCGCATGGCAGTAGATATGGGCTGAATTTGGCATATCCTTGAAGGCCCTATCGCCAATCCTGCTTATGCCTCCAGGCAGGGTGATGGATTGCAGCCCTGTGCATTCCAAGAAGGCCTCAACCCCTATGTACGTGATGGCCTCGGGGAAATCGATGGATGTTAATCTCTGACATCTACGGAAAGCATCCATATCTATTTTTTTGAGTTTCTTAGGCAGCTTCATCTCCATCAGGCTCGTACAAGCCTGGAAAGCAGATGCTCCAATGCGCGTAACATTATCGGGAATATCAATATAGGGTAAAGAGGTACAAAGGGCGAATGCCCACTCCTCAATGCTTGTTAGGCTGCCTGGAAGTGTGACGGCAGAAAGGTTCGTACACTCTCTAAACATACTATTCGCTAACGTCTCAATACCTTCCGGAATGACCATGAAGGACAGTCTGTCGCACTCAGCGAATGCACTACCTTCTATACGGGTAACGCTTTCGGGGATATTGACATGGTCGAGGTTCTTGCACGCCATGAAAGCACCGCCATCGATGTATGTAATCGTATTCGGGAGAGAAATCGACTGCATATAATAACAGCCCTTGAAAGAGCGCTGGCCGATACCTACGACCGTATACGTCTCGCCCTCGTAGGTCAGTTCTTGGGGAATGACCACATGAATCGGATAGTCACGCTCAAAAAGATTATAAAGCATTCGGTAAGTGATGGAGCTGTGTACATCATCAGGCCATACGGTGTTCGCATACCCCTCATGCAGCCGGTAATACGTGCTGTCAATAGATACATACCGGCCTTTGGGCTTATGCGAC
>JAEEGJ010016512.1_pt1 | contig 16923 bp, 27 predicted proteins | sample 8958761 | NCBI WGS metagenome assembly JAEEGJ01 (sample SAMN16246546, study PRJNA631951) | gut metagenome | biome: gut microbiome; feature: rumen; material: RS-attached | host: Bos | place: Iran: Karaj | collected 2018-10 | reverse complement strand
AGCCGTTAGATATGATGCCGACGGGTATATTCGGATCTTTTATTATCTCAAGGCAGTACTTTAAGTTTTCTTCCGTATCCGTTGAGGATTCCTCGAGGATTATGCGGTCATTGTCGATGTCATACTGCTGTGTTAACCACTGTCTGATGCACTCTGCCTCGCTAATCTCCTCATCCTCTCCCTGTCCGCCGGAGGCGATGATCTTTGTGTCGGGATTGGCTTTGGCATATTCGGCGGCTTTTGATATGCGCGTCTTTAAGGGATTCTTCGGGACTTTGCCGCGAAGGCCTGCACCAAGGACTATGACATATTCAAGGTTGGGGGTATCGGGCGCTGTCATGGCGCCTATTATCCTGCTCTCTACGAATACAAAGAAAGCAAGGCACAGCGCAAATACCCCGTAATATGCCCACCTTACCGCCTTCGGGATGTTAAGCCGCTCTTTTTTCTTAAGTTCGTGCACAAGCATCCATATCCTTACAAGGCAGAATGCGGTAACGCACGGCCAAAACCACAGGAACGTAAGCTTAATCCCGCCATATGCAAGGCATATGAGCGCATATATGACCGTAAAGGCCGCTATCAGTATATATATACAAAGACAGACCGCCTTAAAGACGGTCTCAGGCTTATTTAATCTTTGAGACATAGTGTCCACTCTCTTACTGTCATTTATTTGCCCTGTTTCTTATAACAAAACCTGCCACTATCAATAATATGCCTATTGTTCCCCATAAAATGATATTTATCGGAGACACAACCGCCGCAATGATTATGATAAGGCCCAATATCCATAACAATATATGCATATCTTACTCCTCCGATCCTCCTAGAACCTGTTCCCGCACTTCGGGCAGAACTCGAAGTCTTCATCCGTTGTATATCCGCAGTTCTGGCATCTTTTCACGCTGTATCCCTGATTCATGACTCTTGTCAGGTCTTCCTGGCGGATCTGTACATCCTCGCCTCTTGCGATACGTTTTCCCACTTCGGGATCAAGCTCATAGATGCTGTTGCAGCAAGTTGTCTCCACAAAATAGCGTTTTCCCCACTTAAATGTCGGGATAAAAAAGAGCGACAGAACAGTATATGTCATAAATACCCTGAAACTGCCGTATGCACCACATATGGGACAGGTCATGACCTGATTATGGTCAAAATCCTTTCGTCCATTTGTGATCCCCATGATGAAAAACATGCATATACCTCAGTCAAATCTCGTGCCCATGCTGCTATCAGTTACAAACTCCGTCTTACAGAAACGGTCTCTTACCGTGTTTACGGCATAAGCGGTTACCAGTCCGTCTGGCTTCATGTCGTTGATCATTATCCTCTCGCCTTCTCCGGCGTTGAAAATAATATGGTCGTATCTTACATTGTTTTCCTTCAGAAACCGCATTGTATGTGGCTTTTCATAATCACTTCTTGCAGTCAGGAAGATGATCATGTCCCTTTTCGGTATGGACTCGAGGAATTCCCGCGCCCCGGGAAGAAACTCGTCTTTCCCCATTATGTATGGTCCGTCGTGGACCAGAAGTGTCCCGTCAAGATCCAGTATCCATGTCTTGGGCATTGGCGATATCCTAAGCTGCCCCGGTTCTAATTCCATTTATTTCCCTCTCTCTTGCTTCGATCAACTTGCGATATTATGTTCCTGCGTTCAAACCGACAAATGCCTTTGCAACACTGCTTTGCGTATATCATCAATCTCCGCCTCGGCTTTTAGCATATGCACCCTGCAAAGCGGTAATGACATACTGCCGTTCTCATCTTCAACAGAAATGCTCAAATACACACCCGTTGGAACCATACGGTAATGAGCGTTTGTCCTAACTATATCGGTAATGCTGTCAAGTTTGATCACAGCTCCGTTTTTTATATAAAGATAATGACTGCCAAGTCTAAACTGGTCTTTCGCAAAGGGCTGCGCTGAAGCAAAGTCATTAAACATTGCACATCCGTCATCTTCAGCAAGATATGAATTTAGCATTTTTGAGGATCCCACTCGATATCTATAGACAAGCCAGCAAAGAAAAGCAAACAATGCGGTAAAAAATCCACCTATGACTACAGCCAGCAGTAGCCCCTCCCCGAGAGTTGCAATAAGAAGAGTAATTATCACTCCCTCAAGAACAGTGATTATAACGGGGGCTACTCCAAGCTTAGGCTTACGCATTACTTTGCAATAGCTATATAAGGCTTGTTCTTGCTGCTTTAGATGTTGCTCGTTTATTATCATATTAGCATCAGATTCCTGATTTAATTGTGACATCATTTTTTACACCTCCTGTAATACTCTTCATTTAGAATTGAAAACACTCTTCTGCCTTCGTAATGGTCTTTTCTCCAAAAGAAATCACGAAATACGCCTTCATAAGTCAGGCCGCACTTTTCAATCACTCTTCGTGATGCTTCATTTTCAGTACGACAGTCAATCTCTACTCTATTGAACTGAAAATCTTTCGTGGAATCCCTAAGCTCGTATTTAGTTGAGATGTAGCGATCAAAGGTATCATTGATAGTAGCCTTGCCTTGGGCATATAAATCCAGCCAGTCAATCTGATCTCTTTGAAGCTTCTGCTCCTTTTCCCGGAGTTCTGTCAGATCATTCGCGTATATGAACTTCCTTCTCCCTAGGGAATCAGTGTAGGAATACAATTTATGATTCATTAACCAGCTTCCCTGTCATATGCTCAGGAATGAGTTCAAGGCACTGTACTCTCGGCAGAGCATTTTTCAATTCCTTTTGTAAATACTCTTCATCATCCGTGAACTTTTTTGTGAGATTGGTACAGATTTTTATTGCAGTATCCTCATCCTCAACAAGCTTGATTCTGCCAAATACAATTACGCTGTTAATATTTAAAGCCCAATCGTCGTCTTTCCGATAGCCTTCATCCCATGTACAGAAGCTTACTTTGTCGCAGGCTTTAATTGCATCAATCTTATATCCTTCCTTAGCTCCATGAAAATATATCTTCCCATCCTCTTCACAGTACCACTGGTTAATGGGCAAACCATACGGATAACCATCCTCACCAATAAGGGATAGTACACCGCGCTTTGCATTTTTTAGCACCTCAATGCACTGTTCATCTGTAATCTGTTGCTTAAATCTTCTCATCTTTCTAAACATAGTACACCTTAATCCTTTGCTAATAATTTTAATCCTGCAATTCCAACTACAATTAAAATAACACATATAACCTGTGGAACTGACAATTTCTCATTAAAAAGAAAAATCCCAAGCAGCGTAGTACCCACGATTCCCATGCCTGTCCACATAGCATAAGCTGTTCCCAAAGGAAGCTGCCTAAGTGCGATTGACAAAAACACTGCACTGGCTATATATCCCACACCGGTAATGATTGATGGGATAAGCACAGTAAATCCGTTAGACATTTTCATTGTTACCGCCCATGTTATTTCAAGAGCTCCTGCAATAAACAGATAGATCCACTTCATTATATAACCTCCATTTTTTATATCATAGGAAAGCAATTTCCTATGATATAAAAACGCCATTCCCCTACCTGCTAAGACCTAACGGTAAAGGAATGACGTTAATCCCACTACTCGGTAGCAATGGGCGCCTTTTAATATCAACTATCCTGATGTTACTTAATAATATCGGTTCTGTCAATCTAAGATATCATACTTACTGGATTTTAAGATAATCCTCTTCTGCCACCGATTCACACCATTCATTACTTGTCTCCTCGCCTTCTATCTCAATGGCAAGATGTGAGAACCATGAGTCAGCAGCTGCACCATGCCAGTGCTTTACATTAGCATGTATATTTACTATGTCTCCGGGATGAAGTTCTCGTGCTTCTTTTCCCTCTTCCTGGTAAAATCCTCTGCCTCCGACACAGATAAGCATCTGTCCTCCGCCACTCTTTGAATGATGGATATGCCAATGGTTCCTGCATCCGGGTTCAAAAGTCACATTGTAAATAGGAATCTGTTCTGTAGAAACCGGTGCAAGATAGCTCTGTCCGTCAAAATACTGAGCATAGGCATCATTTGGATCCCCTATGGGGAAGAAAATAGTATTCTGATAACGATCCTTGTCTGTATTCTCAGTGACAGGCTCATTATATACTTCTTTTGCCAGATTAAATACAGCCCATGCCTTTGGCCATCCGGCATAGAAAGCCACATGCGTGATAACAGCAGCCATCTCTTTTTGAGTAACGCCATGATTTTTAGCATTCATGATATGATATTTCAGACTGCTGTCTGTGATTCCCTGAGACATTAGAGCCACAACTGTAATGATACTCCTCGTCTTTACATCAATGTCCTGATTATTCCAGTTTTCGCCAAAAAGAATATCGTCATTAAAATGTGCAAACTCCGGTGCAAATTCTCCAAGTTGATCCCTTCCTGCTGTCTGTACAATCTTTTTGCTCATGTTCCTCACTCCTTCTATTCAAGATCTAATTCTTTTAACCAGTTCCTTATCCGATGATACTTCAGCACATCCAACAAGCCCTAATACAGTAAATGCTGAGATAAGTAGCATTGAAATTATTTTCTTCATCAGGCACCCGTTCTTATTTTCTTATGAAATCTTTATCCTTATCCGGCATACTGTTGTCAGAGACATACCTTTCTACAGTCATATGAAGATCATATTTTTCGCGAAGCTCCATGATAGTATGCATCATAGGTGAAGCATGATGGACATCAATAGACTCCTGATCTTCCCAACTGTCTATCAGAAGAATTGTCTCAGGGTCATCCAAAGACTGATAATACTCATACTTAAGATTTCCTGCCTCATTTCGTATTTTTTCAACGGTTCCGCTTTTTGTCATTTCCTCTACAAATCTTTTTGCAGCACCATCTGTTCCTTTATAACGTAAGTTAACTGTAATGCTCATCATAAGCCTCCAATCACAGATTTTCCTTAAAGAAGTTCTCCAGCTTGTCAAAAGGAATATAATCCTTATCTCCGCCATCATATAGATCAGTATGTACTGCATCAGGGATTATCATTAGTTCCTTGTTATCTGCATACTTACTGTCTTTGATCATATCTGCATAAGCATCCTTAGAAAAATAGCAAGAGTGCGCCTTTTCTCCATGAACAAGTAAAACAGCGCTCCTTATCTCATTAGAGTACTTAAGGATTGGCTGATTAACAAAAGACTCACAGCCAATAACATTCCATCCACCGTTGGAATTAAGGCTTCTCTTGTGATAACCTCTGTCAGTCTTGTAGTAGTCATAATAGTCTTTTACAAAGAAAGGTGCATCCGAAGGCACTGGATCTACTACTCCACCGCCAAGCTTATATTCGCCAGCCTTAAGGTCTTCAAGTCTCTGAGCACACATAGCTGCTTTTTTCTGATATCTCGCTTCTTCACTGTCCTCGGAATCAAAATATCCCTTGGCATTTACCCTTGTCATGTCATACATTGTCATAGCTACCGTAGCTTTAATTCTTGTATCAAGAGCTGCTGTGTTTACAGCCATTCCTCCCCAGCCACAGATACCGATGATTCCGATCCTATCAGGATCTACCATTTCATTTAGTGATAGAAAATCAACTGCCGCCATGAAATCTTCTGTGTTGATATCCGGAGATGCCATATATCTCACATTTCCTCCGGACTCTCCTGTGAATGACGGGTCAAATGCTATGGTCAAAAAGCCTCTTTCTGCCATTGTCTGTGCATAGAGTCCTGAGCACTGCTCTTTTACTGCACCAAAAGGTCCGCATACAGCAATTGCAGAAAGTTTACCTTCTGCATTCTTTGGTACATACATATCTGCCGCAAGAGTGATTCCATATCTGTTTACAAATGTAACTTTGCTGTGGTCTACCTTATCACTTTTCTTAAAGGTCTTATCCCACTCGGTTACAAGGTTTAGTTCTTCTTTTCTGATCATTTTACATTCCTCCGTTTTAATCATTTCTCTTTTTGAATCTGTCGTATCAAAAAATCCATGTTGTCTACTTTTTTCTGGCTGTCATGAAGTTTATCCATGAGGTGACATCGGCATTTCCTGAGATCTCGAAGAAGTGTATCTGTATCCCCTTCTTCATACATCTTTTTCATAAAGCTTATTTCTTTCTCATTGCAGCCCATGTCTGAAAGGCTTTCAAGAATCTTTTCTGTATCCATCTTTTTTGCTCCTTCTGATTTCATAGTAAACCCTTGACCGGATTTTCGCTAATGAATAAAATAAATATCATGATATTCACTTTTGGAATAACACATGAATTGTCAGCTTTAGGGAGGTTTTCATGGAAATAAAAAATCTCAGATACTTTCTTGCAGTTGCAAGGGAAGAAAATATGTCAAAGGCTGCTGAGCTGCTTCATGTATCGCAGCCTACTCTTTCAAAGACATTAAAAGCATTAGAGGAAGAACTTGGAAAAAAGTTATTTGTCAGGCATAGCTTCAGTATTTCACTTACTGATGAAGGGATGCTTTTGCGTGACCGCGCTCAGGATCTTGTGGCCATGTCAGATAAGATCGAACAGGAATTTAACTCCCTGGATGATATAACAGGTGGAGATATATTTTTTGGACTGGCAGAAAGCTATCAGATCAGATACCTCGCCAGAGAGATTTATAAGTTAAAAGAAAAATACCCTAATTTCACTTATCATATAACAAGCGGAGATACTGAGCAGGTTACTGAAAAGCTTGATAAGGGCATTTTAGACTTTGCTGTACTATGTGAAACACCTGACAGCAATAAATACGAATATGTAAAATTTCCTGAAGCTGATGTGTGGGGAGCAATCATATCTTCATCCCATCTCCTTGCAAAGAAAAAATCCATTCGTGTCTCCGACCTGACAGGACAGCCTCTGTTTGTCTCAGAGCAAAGTTGGAACAATGAAATCAAAGCATGGGCCAAAGACAGATATCCTGAACTAAAGCTTGAGGGTTCCTTTAGACTTTCTTATAACGGCTCTGTATTTGCAAGAGAAAACCTTGGAATACTTCTTACATTTAAAAATCTGATAAATACTGAAGGAACTGACATGGTATTCAGACCGCTTTCACCTGAACTAAAATCAGAGCTGTATCTGATATGGAACAAGTATCAGACCTTTACTCCTATTGCGGAAAAATTTCTGGAGCAGATAAAAAAGACTTTCAAGTAATTTTCATGAAGGTCACAGCAGTATGAAGCTATGACCTTCTATGCTTTCCATTAGCCTTATACTTCTCCTTTAACATTTTCTGGTAATCTTCTCTGGATATCTTCCCTTTAAGCATTTCACCAATAGCTTCAATTCCTAAATTACCAATCTTAAGATTCTCAATAAGAAGTGTTGCGTTCGTTTGGCGAAGCATATCAATCTGCGCCGCAGCCTGTGCAAGCCATTTGATCTCATCATATTTTCTTGCCATAGCCTGTTTCTCCTCTATTATTATATAGTTGCATGCGTACCACAAATGTGATACACTTAAGTCATGAATAAAGATACCTGTTTAATTTACGAAGGTGAGTTTTATAAAGTCGAGTGGTATTTCGATGACAAGGGTATCAGTCAGGCTTATGAGTACTTTTTGAAAGCGTCTGCTGTTCAGAAACGTAAGTTTCTTATCCTTGTAAAGAAACTTGCCGACTTTGGTACCATTTACGATAAAACCAAGTTCCGGAATGAAGACGATGATATATACGCTTTTAAGCCTCAGCCGGACAGATATCTTTGCTTTTTCTTCACAGGAAAGAAGATTATTGTCACAAATGCATACCATAAGAAATCAGATAAGCTGCCTCCAAACGAAAAGTCCACTGCGCTAAAAAACATGGCAGCGTATAAAAAGGCAGTTGATGAAAAGAATAAGAATGGAAAAGGGGAATAATGCAATGAAATCCACTTTTGATGAATTTATAACTGATGATCCCAAGCAGAAGGCTTTGTTCGACAAGGAATATGATGATTTCCTTCTCTCCGAGTTTATCATACAAAAAATGGAAGAAGAAAATCTCTCAGTCCGTACACTTGCACAAAAGGCTTCTGTCTCTCCTACCGTGATTCAAAAGCTTAGAAACAATGAAAACGCCGAAAAAATCACCTACAGCACTTTTATGTCAGTAATCCGATCTCTTGGATACAAAATGCGTCTTGAAAAACTATAAAATATCTTCCCCCGAATAAGCACTCTGCCTATCCGGGGGATTTTTCACTCACCTGTAATAAATCTTTACGCTTTATGCCAATCTTTATGTATATTCGTTTACCGTGATAATCTTGCTGCTTCAGTTCCTTAATCTCGCCAACTCTTTCAACTGTTATCCCGTCCAGACAATTCAGTTTCTAACAAAATTTAGGCTGTACCATTACATTTATTCCATACGGTTTATAATTAGAATAGATTGCATTAGATAAAATCGTCATTCCATCTATTACATCATTCCACTGACTCTTTGGACGTTGTCCCTCTTTTACATAAACTGCTGCTTCCGTCAGTCCATCTTTCCATAAATTTACAATAACATATTTATCATCTCTTTCGATCGTGGAATGAATACCACCTTTCTCTTTCGTTTTTAATAATGCTTCTGTTTGTGCCATAAGAATATCAATCTGCTCATCAGTAGCTATAGAATCCTTATTTTCCTTACTCAAATCAGATTTCATTAATGAGTCTTTTTCGTCTGCCAGCTTATCCTCTTGACCTACCTGTAAAAGCAACTTCATTTGCTTTTTGAAAAAGCTCTTTACTTACAATCGGCTCATGAGTATTTTCTACTATAATCCACTCACTTTCCGGAGTCCTCTTTTGATGGTGAGATTCCACCTCTAAACGCTTAAACTTATTGCTTGCTGCCATGTATCATCACTATTGATTTGATTTGTAAAAGCATCCTCATGCTTCCCCATGATTTCCCTGAATTCTTCATAATTACTTGCAGTATTAGCTATTACTAGCCCTTGTTTTTTAACGCATATGTCTTCCCTAGGTTTGACATTGTTTTCATAAGTGGTTCCTGAATTCAGAACCAAAATCTTGCTCTCATTTTCACCACTCTCAGGATACAAATAGAAAGCCTTTTTAGAATCAAACCTAAGCATATAGGCTAATACCTGTAGATAATCCTTATTTCCGATATTATCTATGGGTTTATATTTTGCATCTGCAATCACTCGAGCATCCGCATCCCTGCTAATAAAGTCAGGATAAATTCTTCCTGCACCTCCGGCAAAAAGCCACTGTCCACCACTTCCAGCTTTATTCATAGGGTGATAGAACCATTCACCTATAAGTTGGTTTACATATTCCTCCCAGAGCCATGCACCATCAAACAGTATTCCATATACTTTCCGTTTTCCTATTCCTGCCTGATGCTTTTCATTCTGAAGTATCAGAATACAAAGACGCTGCAAATAACGATATTCATGATAATAGGCATGGCGTACGGTTGTCTTCTTATTCATGGTTATTATGTTGTTTGCATTCTTAAGGTCAAAATCCGGTGTCACATCTACAACAATCTTTACCTCATCTTTCACCTTGGATAATATACCATAGCCATTAGGCTTACTCTTTATATATTCTATAGTCAGTCTTACCAACTTCATTAGATTATTATCGTAAGAGTATTCTCTCTGGCTATAAGCCACATTACCAACAAACGGAGTATTCATGCGAATATGCCTAGCCACATCAATGGAGCCCTTAAGATTGGCATCGTTATACTCATTTCTTACATAGCTCTTATATGGGCCTTTTCGCATTGCAGCTGTCAGATATGATGGAAAAAGATAAAGAAGCAGTGTAAACATTTTGTCATTGTTATCTGCATCAGTATTCAGATTAACAACATTAGGAAAGTCTATTACCCGCTCAAGTAAATACTGGAAAAAGTAATCGTTATCCTCTGAACCAAATCGAGAACCAATTATTAGTCGTTCTTCTCCGCATCCTAAAAATCCCATAACATTCCCGGTATGATACTGGCCATTAATGCTTTGAAGAATCATCTGTTCACGAGTAAGATCATTGGATTCTGACTTCAGATCAGGAAAAACAAATACTCCATCTCTTTCCAATTGTTCCAAGGTCTTATCCGCTACAATTCTAGCAATATTATGAACTTCATGAAACTGCTCTTTTTCCGCAAAAGAGTTATCCTTGATTCTGAATGTCCCCATCAGTTTCTCCATTATCTGCTGGTGTATATCCATAAGCCTTTTCAAAATTGCTCATAATCTCTTTTTCGTTATACATTCCTTGGATATAGTCACTTAGAAGCGGTTTTAGACAATCCGTCCAAAGCTCATTGGGGTTCATTGTCTTAAGTTTTAAGAAATATGAAGCTCCTATCTGATAGTTTTCATTAAGATCCTCAACCTTTACTATCTCATTATTAAGTGCAGTCATACGCTGAATCGCTTCATTCTTCAATTCTTCATCATTAAGATCATCCAGCATTTCCAATTGGTCTTCTGCTTTAATCTCAATAAACCGAAATCTTCTTCTCATAGCAAAGTCAAAACTATCAACAGACCTATCTATATCATTCATTGTGCCAATAATGTACACGTTATCCGGAATATAGAACTTCTCATTTGGATTTATATGCATATTGGCATACTGAGTTGATACTTCACCGGCTCTACCTCTATAACCTGGATCAATAGCAAAAAATAGTTCTCCAAGGATTTTTGAGATTTCGCCTCGATTAATCTCATCAATAATAAAAATATACTTTTTCAGCTTTTCAGGTTCAGTATCTTTCCTAGATACCTTTTTTCTTTTAGCCTTAATCTCCTTGTATAACGTAAAGTCATACGAGTATCCCTGAGTCGCGAATTGTTTACCAAAGAATTTTGTAATATCTGTTATCTTCTCAAATGATTCTTCTGACTCAAGCATTGCTTTTATTTCATCAATGTTCAGAGTCAGCTTATCTACCGTCACATTCCCCGGAATAGAAATAAAAATATGTTTATCATCCACATCTGAAATATAGAACTTGCTTCCCTTCATTGTTTGAAATTCAGTAGTTCCAAATTCTATCTCCGAAAAGAAATCATTAATGGCCTCCTGTGCTGATAACTCTTGATCTAATCTCTCTTTTGCTTTCTGAGAATCCTCATAATTCTTTCTGGCACGATCCACAAACCGCTTAAATATACCATCTTGGAGTTCGAATCCCATAGTCCCATCTTCGTTCATTTTAGGGCGTAATCCTTCTACAAAATCAGAATAATCATAGCTGGGATGGAACTGTACAAACTCTACCTGTTTCTTCTGTTCGTCCGTTAACGCATCATACTTATCAACATAGCCATTGCTAATGATATCTGCTGCTACTTCCTTAGCTAGATATGATTTTCCTGTACCAGGTGCTCCTCTGAATATTATGTTCTTAGACTCAAGCAGAACCCTTGAGTAATTATTGGCATAACCTTTGGATTCCTGGTTCAATTCTTCCTGAATTACAGCTTCTTTCTGCTCCTGCTCTGTTTCCTTTTCGTCTTTCTCTCTATAAATAAGGACAAATTTATCTCCTTCATCGCCAAAGCGTTTTAGGCATTCACGCACAAATATTATTGTGGAAAAAACATTCCAGCAGTAAATTACAAACTGCGGACCATCTTGTCTTCGATAAATAAGATATTCTATCGTTCTCTTATATTTCTTGTATTCTTCAACTGTCGAAAAGATGCCTCTATATATATCCTTATCTGGAGCATACTGACATATTGGAAAGTTCTGCCTGTCGGAATCAGACATTGAGACAATCTGCTTTTCAAAAATCTGGCATGCAAGCTTTGGCAATGTCTGGTTTGTGTTCTTTCTCTCACCTTTTGCGTATTGTCTCCTGATTGGATCCGAATCAGCTTTTTGGAAATAAGTATCCAATGGTTTATAGTTATCACCCATACCCAGGTTGTTAATGCTAAAGCGCTCATCTGATGATGTAACCGAATCAGCTGTTATGGTTAGTTCATATTTAACCTGCGCTTTTTCTTCTATAGTATATCCATGATTAATAAAGAAGTTCTTCGCCTCAGTAGCAATAAAGCTATCGGTTTTAATCTCTGTGCCATTTGCAATATGCTCTGCCACTGCAATTACATACTTAGGCGGATACTTCTTTCCATCTTCTGAAACAAGCTCATATCTAGTACTCTCATTGTGCCATGGAACACCATTCTCATCAATGTATTTCAAAGCATCCTTAATATTCTGGTCTGAAATGCTCGGAATTGCCATAATACCTCCCTATCATAAGCTTATCTTTTACATATAACTTACTGTTTCTGTAAGATCCTTCCTGCTGTTATGATTATCAAGCGGTCCTGCGCCATCTGCCGCATATCCAAGGTCAAGCAGCATCAAAATCTCTTCATTCTCAGGCAAACCAAGGTCTTTGGCGAGCTTATCTGGGTCAAAGAAATTTAGCCAGCAGCTGTCTACCCCGACATCAGCGGCAGCCAGCATGAGATGTGTTGCCACAATTGACGCATCCTCCACTCCGGAATCTCTCTTACCACCCGGATATGTAAATACATTGTTTTTATCAAATGTTACAACAAGAACAGTCGGTGCTCCATAACGGCAAGGCGTTGCCTTATCGATCTTAGCCAGGTTCTCATCAGTCTCAACAACATAAATATGCTGTTCCTGAAGATTCTTTGCCGTAGGTGCAAGCCTTCCGGCCTCAAGGATGTCATTAAGCTTTGCCCTGTCTACTTTTCTTTCACTGTATTTCTTACATGAATAACGGTTCTTTACTACTTCTTTGAATTCCATGGTAACTCCCCTTTCTTTACTCGTCTTCTTCCCATCCCTTGCACACATCGCACCAGCCCTCGGCTCCGGTAACAGCTTCAAGCTCTGATGGTGTTACCTTAACAGAAGTAAATTCATTACCTCCTGCAGGATGGACATATTCAAATCTCTTCATGGATACATCCAGCCAGATAGGGATGTCATCAGCATTTTGCTTACTCCCCTATCATTTCAGAAGCTTGGAAAATTCCAATGCCTTCCCTACATCACCGTCAACCTTAAGTTTACCGATAGTAAAAGCTGCTACAGGATCTAACTTGCCACTGATAAGCTTATTAAAATCATCTGACTTGATTGATATAGCGCAGTTCCTGTCATGGTAATCGTAAGGCTCTATATTGATCTTGTGATCCTTAACTTCAACATAGAACACTCCGGGATCTTGATCTGTCAGATTCACCTGAACAGCAAGAAAATCCACATTTGAAACATCGGCATTTTCTGCCAGCTTTCTAAGTTTAGTAACTACTGTATCACGCTTCATATTCGTCCTCCTCAGAAAAAAACTGTCTCTGTTACCATTATATAGTTAGTAGCGCTTACTCTGCATATGTATTTCCCTATGGCTGATGATAGCCTGGGGTTATATCAGAATTATCACCTAATATACTTCCATATCCTTGCGTTTATTCACAGTTGGGTTTGCGGCATTTAAACCTCAGTCTAAGTCCTCCTTTTACCCATTTATCTCTAAAACAACATCACCATTACCAAGAATCTCTGTCAGCTCTTCCTCAGATAGATCAATATGCCCAAGCTTCGTATATGCCCAGGAATTTGAGCCATAGAAAACAACAATTTGATTGCCCGAATAAAGCACAATATCCCCAAACTCTGTTGCGATCTGCTTGTCATCCCGGCTTATGCTCTGCCCTATCGAGCCAACCTGCTCAAAGCCACCATACATTGACATATCTACTTTGAGAGGACAAATTTCCTTCAGTTCCTTTACTGAGGCATTATCTTCCCATGTAACCGGCATTTCTTTTCCATCAATAGAAAGTGTCATAGCTGTCTCTTTTGCCTCCTCTGTAATAACCTCTCCGGTCCAGTCGATAATTCCGCCAAACTCAAAGACATTGGTATATCCCATATCAAAAAGCTTCTGTGCTGCCTCTTTGCTGCGTCTTCCACTCCTGCAATAAACAAGAATTACCTGTTCAAAATCAGGAAGTTCCGATGGCATTGAATCAACAATTCTTTCGTTAGGAATACATATAGCTCCTGGAATATGTCCTTCATCATACTCATCCTGACGCCTGACATCCACAATCGCATGACCATCATCAATATCCATCATCAGCTTTGCTGTTTCCTGATCGATCTGCGTATAGCTGTCTTTATCGTTCTTTGACGCAAGAAAAACAGATGTCGGTCCATCAGCGCCACCGATGATTGTTACATCTGATTCAGTTTTAGCTCTGCAGCCTGTAAATACCATGGCTAGCGTAAGTATCGCCAAAGCTAAATTCCTTCTTTTCACTTAATGATCCCCCCTCAGTCAGTTTCTATGCAAACACTCCAAAAGAGTATCTTGGTCTCCTATTCTGTTCCATAGTCGTAACTCCCACCAAGGCCAAGAAGCATTATTCTGTTTCCAAGTCTTTCTTTGGTTCTGAGGAAGTCGTATTCCTCGGATTTCATTAGCTGTTTAAAATCCATTATTGTAATCTATCCTCTGTAAGATATGATCTCAGTACTTCCATAATTTCTTTGTTACGTTCAAGCAGGTTGTAAATGCCATCTTCAGACAGAACGCCTCTTTTCAGATCCTCAGGGAAGAGTCCCTGTTCCTCAGCCTCAAGATCTTTTCTCCACTGCTTACTTCCATAGTAGTCAGAAAGCTTCTGTATATCATCCTGCATATGCTGCAGATCAAAGATGCTTGCCTCCAGAGTGTTAAGTGTCTTGGTTGCCTGCTGGAGTATTGATTCCATTTTGTTAAGATTCGGCGGAACATTATCTCTTTTCAATCGCTTAGAAAAATGATTTTTCTTATGATCATATCTCTGTGCTGCATTCTCCGGAAAAAGAAGTATGCCTCTACTCTTTAATAGTTCTGCAACACGCGCATGTGCCTCGTCGTCTGAATAACCTTCCTTCATCTGTTCCTTATAGATAACATACATCAGGTTGGTGCATCTGGCTTTCGAATTCTTTTTGAGATCTTCAAAGCGTTTCATTTTGGGTGGTGATTTCTTTTTGCTCATGTTAGTGACAATCCTTCTTGTTTTTACAACTAAATCTCCAGCTCTTTCTTTGCACAACACTTTTTATACTTTTTTCCCGAGCCACATGGGCATGGATCATTCGGATAGACTTTATGTCCAACTTTTTCTCTATCCTCAAACATTTTTATTCTACGATACTCTGTCTTTAGGCTTTTGAGCTGTTCTTCCTTGCTATCATGCTCTTCCTGCTGCCTGAGCACAGCCTCAACAAGTATTTCTTTCTCCTTAGTATAAAAGCTTAGTTTTGCCTCATCATCCAGTTTTGCAAGTTCTTCACTTTCCTCGGGAGACAACTCTTCTCTTCCGGATTCCTCTTTCTGTTTATTAGCTCTATCCACGATATGCTGCAAGTTTTCTCCATACTCTGTGTAAGCATCTAAAAGGCGCTTAGCCAAATCCGGATAATTACTGAGTTTATCCATCAGTTCATTCAATTCATCATTTGCATTTACACTATTTGAATCCTCATTTTTCATTTCTCATTTGTTCCTTTATTAACCTACAAATTTCTTGTGTCTCGTTGATGCACCTTTTTATTTTATCAGACTGTTTATAAGCTGACTATTAGCAAACTTGAGCTTCTAACAACACTTTGATAGAATTGCAGAAAATAATCAGTCCCATAAAAATACCAACTGCATCTTGTGGTCTCCCTGATTATTAAGGTAGAAAGTTGCAATATATGGTATGCTTATTCTCATAAATAATTACTAAAGGAGTTCTATTCCTATGAAAGGCATTACAAAGGCTGATTGGAAATTATTCATGGAGAAGGTTCCTGAATGGCAGGAAGCCTATATGGAAAGACTATTAAAAGAATACGTCAAGCTTCTTCAGAGCAAGAAGCCTGCATCCACAAAATTCTGGGATCTCGATAAACGAATCAAGAAGGACAAGAAGAATCCCGGTGTTCAGATGCAGCTTGATAAAGGTAAAGCTATTTTTGACATTGTGACCATGATAAATCTTGGAATTATCACACAGGAAGATCTCGCCGACTTCAGCAATGATTTGAAAGAATCGGTCCAGGAACTGATAGACCGTAATTATGGGAAATGGTAAAAAGTTAGAGCTATTGATGTGGTGTAAAGCCACTTCAATAGCTCTTTTTACAATTGCTTATTCATCATCTCCGCGTCTCTCCGTACATATGTCATCAAGCCATGGTTCCTTGGCATCTGAGTCAACGTTCGCTGCTTCCTGCAATTTCTTAAGTGCTCCGGCTCGGTAATAATCTGCATACTCCCGCTTGGGATACATCTTTGTCCATCCCCCTCATTATGCTCAAAGTCCTCTCATTGGTTTGCATTACTTCTCTGCATTTATAATCGGCGATAGTTTTCCCTTTTCTGCTATCAATGAAGTATCTTCCGTTTTCGTCACAACAAAACTCCAAGTCAGTACCAACCGGCATATTATAAACATCCAATACTGCAGGTTCGAGCTCAACTAATCTGTCAAAATCGACAATCACATTATTTTCCGGAATATTGATGTATTCTTCAGTATCTGTATCTCCGATAGCTCTCCATCCGTTATCTACCAAATTTATACCATTTTCTCTAAACATCCATTTTAATTTAGACGAACCATCATACAAAGACTTTGTTATAATACAGCCGCCTAGATTATTCGTCTTAAGCGGCTCCGATTTTTTCTTGAATTTATCATATAATCCCACAGTTATTCACCTCTATATATTCCGAAGTTATATGCTCGATTTATCCTTAAAAATTCCTTTATCACGTTTTCTCTAAATACTCAATTATTTTTCCATGAGCTTTAGCATATTCAATTTCCGATCTGGTGCTATCCCCGATATAGCCGCCAACATTGATCACAAAAATACTGTCAGCCATATCTATCTTATGCTTATGCATATCGTCAAGCATCTTCTTAGTCTTTGT
>JAEEGJ010016507.1_pt1 | contig 16930 bp, 8 predicted proteins | sample 8958761 | NCBI WGS metagenome assembly JAEEGJ01 (sample SAMN16246546, study PRJNA631951) | gut metagenome | biome: gut microbiome; feature: rumen; material: RS-attached | host: Bos | place: Iran: Karaj | collected 2018-10 | reverse complement strand
AAGGCCATGGGCGGGGACAAGCGCTTCGTCGCCAACCCCGACGACCTATTCGGCAGCGATCTCCCCGAGTATTGCTACGCCGACAACGAAGATATTACCGAGGATTGCCTGCTGGGCGGATATGTCCACGGCAACGAACCCAGCCATCATATCCCCTACCTCTATGCCTGGACCTCCCAGCCCTGGAAGACGCAGTATTGGCTGAGGGAGATAATCGACCGCTTCTACAAGCCGGAGATACGCGGCCTGGGCGGCAACGACGACTGCGGGCAGATGAGCGCCTGGTATATTTTCAGCGTGCTGGGATTCTATCCCGTGTGCCCCGGCACCGACCAGTACGTGCTCGGAGCCCCCTATCTCCCCTATGCCAAGTTGCAGCTAGATAATGGCAGGACCTTGGAAATCAAGGCCCCCGGCGTGAGCGACAGCAAGCGCTACGTCAAGTCCGTCAAGCTAAACGGCAAGCCCGTCAATAATATGTATCTTACGCACTCTCAGCTGCTGGAAGGCGGCACCTTGGAGTTCGTGATGGCCTCCAAACCCAACAAGCGCCGTGGCATCGCGGCGGACACCAAACCGTATTCGTTATGAGAAGAGTCCTTTGCACGCTGGCACTGCTCTGCGCAGTGAATGCCCTGGCCCAGGAACGCCTGGTGGATTATGTGAATCCCTTCATCGGCACCGACGGCTTCGGGAACGTCTATCCCGGGGCGCAGATCCCCTTCGGAGGCATACAGATAAGCCCGGATACCGACGATTTCGACTATGACGTGGCCGCCGGCTACAAGTACAAGCGTTCCACCATAATGGGATTCAGCCTTACGCACCTAAGCGGCACCGGCATTCCGGACCTGGGAGATTTCCTCTTCGTGCCCGGCACCGCCAAGGAGTCCCGCTTCAGCCACGAGCGCGAGAGCGCATCTCCCGGATACTACGGCGTGGACCTGCTGGATTACGGGGTGAAGGCCGAGATGACCGCCGCCTGCCGCAGCGGAATCCTGCGTTTCACCTATCCTGCCTGCGATTCATCCTATGTGGTGATAGATCTCGACCATACCCTGCGCTGGAAGTGCGAGTGGTCTTCGGTGCGCCTGCTGGACGAGTACACCATAATCGGCAGCAAGGTAGTTGCCGGCTGGAATCCGGACCGCCGCGTGCATTTCGCAGCGCGCTTCTCCGAGCCCATAAAGGATTTCCTGATCCTTCAGGAAGGCAAGCCGGTAATCTATAACACCAAGCGCTTCCGCAGTTCGCTGGAGGCCTGGGGTCGCGGCCTGAAGGCCTGCGTGAAGTTCCCTACCCGCGAGGGGCAGCAGGTGGTCGTAAAGGTCGCCGTTTCCGCCGTGGGCACCGACGGGGCACTTAAGAATCTATCCGAAATCGAGGGCCTGGGCTTCGAGGAAGTCCGCAGCCGGGCGGAGGAGCTCTGGGAGAAGGAGCTCGGCAAATACGAGCTTGACCCTTCCTGCGACCGCAGCACCAAGGAGACCTTCTACACCAGCGTCTATCGCACCGCCCAGCATCCCTTCGTATTCCAGGACGTGGACGGCCGCTTCCTTGCGCACGACAAGACCATAGGACAGGCCGAGGGATTCACGAACTATACCACCTTCTCGCTCTGGGATACCTACAGGGCCTTCCATCCCCTGCTGAACCTGGTGAACAAGCCCCTGCAGGCGGACATCGCCAACTCCATGCTGGAGCACTACGACAAGAGTGCGGAGCACATGCTTCCCATCTGGAGTTTCTACGGCGGGGAGACCTGGTGCATGATAGGCTATCACGCCTGCTCCGTGCTGGCGGATATGATGATGAAGGGCGTGCCGGGCTTCGACTACGAGCGCGCTTTCCAGGCCATGAAGGCCACCGCCACCAATCCCCACTACGACTGCATCCCCGAATATACCGAGCTCGGATACGTACCCTTCGACAAGGAGAAGGAGTCCGTCTCCAAGACCCTGGAATATGCCTACGACGACTGGTGCATAGCCCAGGCCGCCAAGCTGCTCGGGCACGAAGAGGATTACGAGTTCTTCCTTAAGCGTTCGGGCAACTGGAAGAACCTGGTTGACCCCGAAACGCTCTACACCCGCGGGCGCGATTCCGAGGGCAACTGGCGCACGCCTTTCGCCCCCATAGCCTATCAGGGGCCCGGTTCCGTGAATGGCTGGGGGGATATCACCGAGGGATTCACGATGCAATATACATGGACGGTTCCTCACGCGTTCGACGAGTATATGGCCATAGCCGGGAAGAAGTTCCTGCGCGACCGTCTGGACAGCATCTTCAAGCTCGAGATGAGCGACGACATTCCGGGCGCCCACGATATCTGGGGCCGCATCGGAGGATACTGGCACGGCAACGAGCCCTGCCATCATGTGCTGTATCTGTACAACAAACTTGGTAAGCCGGCCGAGTGCCAGAAGTGGGTGCGCTATGTGGCTGATCACTTCTACGGCAACACTCCCGACGCCCTTAGCGGCAACGACGATTGCGGGCAGATGAGTGCCTGGTATCTGTTCAACTGCCTGGGATTCTATCCCGTATGCCCCGGCAGCAACGAGTACGAGTTGGGTTCACCCTGCGTCCCCGGCGTCAAGCTCCACCTTTCAGATGGCGGTGTGCTGACCGTGCGCACACGCAACTGGAGCCCCTCGAACGTGTACGTGAAGGCTGTCTACCTCAACGGCGTCAAGCTCAAAGGCACCACCATCCGCTACCAAGACATCAAGGACGGCGCGGATTTGCTGTTTGTGATGAGGTAGTTTGTCAGCTGTAATTATTTCGTAACCAGATATCGAGGAACTTGTCCGGAATCAAGAATACTTTTTCGTTCTTGGGTCCCTGGATGTCATAGGTTATCAACTGCATATCCAAGAGCGTCCTCATCGCCTTCTGGACCGAACTTGGGGAAGAAAGGGCGTGCTTCTTAACGAAAGCGCCCGATGTCAGACGGCTGGCCCTGCCAGTTTTTGCAATCGCAATCAGCAACTGCTTGGCAGATATTCCCATACGGGCCAAGGTTTCACCATAGACGTAGGTATTCTCTTCCAGAATGCTTTTGATGGCGGAATCGATCCTATCGCAGGTAACTTCGCTCCCTTCTTCGGAATAAGAGAAAATATCGTGGAATACCTTGTGCATATAGTATGTACAACCGTCCAAAAGGTCATAGCAATAATGAGCGGTTTCAACGGATATCCGTATGCCTGCATCTTTGAAATTCCTGACCACAAAACCGGCATATTTCTCCCTGTCGATCCTTTCCAGATGCAATGGCTTAGCACTATTGTAGAAAGGCCGGGCGTACGAAGAAAACATCTGCTCAAGTATGTGCCGGTTGCTTCCGGAAAAGATGAAGCAACAATTGTTCATGGCCTGGATGTGAGTCCTGAGCAGAGCCTCGACGTTCTTTTCGGGATATGAGGCAATCTGCTGGAATTCATCAATGGCGAATATGCAGCGTTTGTCCGCTTTTTCCAGGTACGAGAATATCTCCTCCAGAGTTAGTTCCGGACTGTATATGTCCCCCAGCTGCAGATTGACCTTCGGAGCACCGGTCACGGGATCGACGCTGAAACCGGCAGCGATGGACTTTATGGTTCCGAGGAATAGGGACAATGCCTTCTTTTCTCCCGGGACAAGCGTTTTGTAAATCTCCCTTCCCAGAGCAAAAACAAGTTCCTTGAGTGTCGAGGTCGAAAAAATATCACTATAGAAAGTATAGTATTTGCCCTTGATCACATCCTGTTCGAAAACGTGACGGATGAGCTGTGTCTTCCCCATCCTTCGGGAAGAAGTAAGCAGGATATGACTACGGTTCTCAAGAGCGACGATTATCTTTTCCGTCTCCTGCTCCCTATCGCAGAAGTACCTCTCAGGTATTAAGCCGGTTATGAAGAAAGGATTGATCATTTGATTTTGTTTTTCGCAAATATATAAGCTTTTACGCAATTATCCAAATTGGATAATCCGTTTTGGATAATTTTGCCGTTATTTGTCAAAAAAGAAGCCGGCCCATATGGGTCGGCTTCTTAATATGAGAACTAGAATCAGTTGCGTACTAGCAGGAATCCAGGATTGTCAGCAGTATTGACGTTGCACTGATGTATTACGTCGTATGATGTGGTGTTGACAGATGCGAAATCCGATGCGGTAGGTGTGGCCGACTTACAGGCGCAGAATGACATTCCCAGAACGTCCTTTCCGTCCATCTTTCTCCAGTCGGCTTTTCCGTAGTGCATATTGCTCAGGTCATCAACCGTGAACCACAACCATCCATAATTAGTGCCGCCGTTGAACGGGAAAGGACAGAAGTTGTAAGAAGTCCAACCACTGCCAAGTTCGGGCAGCATGACAAGGTAATCGTATCCAGCCTTGCCGGTATTTACCGCCTGTGCCTTGTTTCCATTGAAGAAGATACCGAAACGATAGCTCTTGGCATCATAATCCACCTCCGCATACGCTTCTGCAACATAGGTCTTTACAAGACCGGCGACGGTGAGGTTGTTCGTAATATCCTTTGAGCCGTCATTGGCTGTAGTGCCTTGTGTCGTAGTTCCAATGGTAAGAGGAATAACCTGTGCGTTACTGTTAGCTGTGAAGCCCAGATTCTTGTTTGAGGCAAAGAGCTTGGTAGTAATTGTCCAGGATCCGGCAAAGTCCTTGACCTCAACCTGAGTGACCGTCAGCTTACTGCCGTTAGTGAACTCGATAGTTGCGGTACGAGGTTTACCGGTGGTGTTGGCTTCCCAAGTAACAACCTTATCCTTTGCACTGTAAGTAAGGAAGGCTTCGGTCTTGTCGGTCTCATCGCCAAGGATGGCACGATAACCGGCGACATCCTTCTTCCAGATTTCAACCACTTCCACATGATCGGGCACGCGGACCTTTACGTTAACGACGCAGGTAGCAGTCTTACCTCCATCGACGGTCGTTGCCGTGATGTTTGCCTGACCCTTTGACTTGGCAGTAACCTTGCCTGAGGCATCGACGATGGCAATATCTGGTTTATCAGTAGTCCATGTAACTGCTTGGTTGGACGCAGTCCCAGGTGATACCGTGGCCACAAGAGTGATAGCTTCATCTTCAACCAATTCGACAGAGTCCTTGTTTAAACTAACGGATTCAACAGGCACAGCCGTAACTGTTACAGGGCATTCGGCCGTGAACTTACCGTCGCTGGTAGTAGCAGTAATGGTGGTTGTACCGACGTTCTTTCCCTCAACCAGACCTTGGCTGGTCACGGTGGCGATATTCTTATCCTTGGTTGCCCAAGTGACTGCTTTGCTCGTAGCATTATCCGGTACAAGGACAGCTGTCAACTCAGCAAAAGCATGGTGTTGCAATGTGAGCGAAGCAGGAGAAATGGAGATGCCCTCGGCTTTAACCACGTTGGCAATCTTTTCTTCCTTCTGACAGGAACTCACGGCAAATAGCACGAATATGGCTGCTATTGCGAATACAAATAATTTTTTCATAATCGTTCTGTGTTTTAGTCGGCCCAATGTGTGTTGGTCTGTCTCTCATCCACAGGAATATCAAGCACCATCTGATCGAGCGAGAGAGTGCCGGTCTTCCAATAGTGATTGGTTGAACTGCTGCGGTCGACGGTAATTCCCCAACGCTTGTTATTGTAGAATTCGCGTCCGCCTTCGAGCCAAAGTTCGACGCGGGTCTGGAACTGAACCATCTGAAGGGCGGTCATTCCGGACATTCCGCTATAGTTTGCGCAAGTCAGAGTGGGCTGTCCAGCCTTAGTGCGAGCCTTGAGCAGAAGATCAAGTGTTGCCTTGGCATCGACATCCTTACCATCCTGCGCCTGAGCCTCCGCGAGCATGAGATAAGCCTCGGATGCACGGAAGATAATGTTATCGCATTCCATGTGGTTGGTGCGCGCGCTACGACCCTTAGCAATTGTTGCAGCCCATTTCAGGTTGGCATACTTAGGAATAGTGCGAGTATAGATCTTCGTGCCCGCATCATCCGTGATGTAGGTATAGGAGCCTTCGTCGGTAGTGAAGCAATCCTTGCGGAAGTCGTTGTTATCAAGCTTCTCATAGAGACGGTTGTCAATACAAGGAGCTTCCTGGCTGTAACCAGCGTAACCGGGCGCAAACACGTTAGCAAAACTGTTCATGTAAGTGTTGGCATTCGAGCCGTTTACAAAGCCCATGATAACCTCGGGGTTGTTCTCAAGAGTCTGGAAGGCATTGTTTTCGGCCTTCAGTTCCTTTGTTCCAGTGCAATATGCATTCAAATCACCAGCCTTTGCTCCGTAATTAGCTTCAGCAATGAGAGTCGGGAAGTGATCCACGATATCCTGAGCTGCGGTTTTGGCTGTTGTCCATTCGCCAGCCTGGAGAGCGGCACGAGCAAGAAGGAACTGCGCTACGCCGAGATCGATATCATCCGTCACAGCGGTGTAACCTTTGTCCGCATCATCCGCTCCGGCTTCGGTAAGGAGCTCAACAGCTTCTTTAAGGTCGGTAAGGATGAAATCGTAGGTTGCAACGGCAGAGGAGATAGGAGCCGGGGTATTCAAACCGGAAGTCTTATAGATAGGCATTCCTTTCCCGTCCTTTCCTCCTTGCATGTATGCAGGTTGGAAACGTTCCATGAGCTGAATATAGGCATATCCACGCAGAGCGAGGGCCTGACCACGGAAACGAGCAATTTTCTTGCTGGTCTTGGCCGCATCAGCGGTCATGAAGCGAAGAACCTTGTTTGCTGCAGTAAGCTGAGCGCCGCCCATGGCGAAGTAAGGCCAGGTGACACGGGACAGTCTGTAAGTAGCTTCTGCATCGATCTTGTATGCAGTGGCGTGTGTAGAGGTGGCGGTAGCTTCGGTTCCGATTAGAGCATCATTGCCGCGCATGCACATCAGGAAATCCTGATCTACCTGGGAGTTCATATTCATATCAGAATAACCACTCCAACTTTGGCCGGCAATATTGAAGTTGGTATTAAGCGTGTTACCAACACCGGAAATAATAAGGTCCTTGGCCGCATCGTCGTCACCTTCAAGGATTTCAGTTACTTCCTCATCCGTAAGCTTGTTTGGATTCGTCACATCCAAAGTGTGACAGGAAGTAAAAACAATAGCTGAAAGGGCTAGAATATTGAGAATATATGTTTTCATAACTAGAAGTCAAGATTGATACCGATGGTAAAGGTTCTCATCGCAGGGAAGATGTATTCATCTACGTCGGCATAACCGCCCTGGATGGACATTGCAGGATCAACCGCAGGGGCTGCTGAAAGCAGGAAGAGGTTGTCTGCAGAAGCAAAGACACGCATACCGCTTACTGCCTTGACACCAAGTTTCTGGAAGAAAGCCTTGGGAGCAGTATAGCTGACCGTGATATTCTTCAGACGAAGATAGGATGCGCTGAAAAGTGCCCTATCGGTGAAGCTCCAACTCTGGTTGGCGGTGGAAGTTCCGGAGAACTTAGTGCCATCACCAGCAGGATACCACTGCATAGGGAACTCTGCGCCAGTGTTACCCGGAGTCCAGGTATTACCCTTAACTCTCTTGGAAACATTCATAGAGCTATACCATGCCGAAGTATTCTTGGTAGGGTTATACAGATACTGTGCGTAGTCACGGAGGAAAAACTTACCACCGAGCTGATATGCAAACTGAGCACTGAAACTCCAATTCTTCCATGTCAGACTTGTGCTGAAACCACCGACAAGTTCGGGAAGAGCATCGCCGACTTCCTGTTTGGTAGCCTCTGCGTAGTTGTTGGTCTTGACCTTGTCGCCGACCTTCTTTCCTGCATACCATGCACTGCCACCAGCTGCAACCCTGTCAGCATCTGCATTGAGGTCTTTCTGCTGAATGGTCTTCCAATAGAGAGGCAAGCCATTTTCATCTATGCCGGCATAACTATACATATAGAGGTTATACCAGTCGCGACCTACACCGCGGAGGAAAGAATGCTGTGACTGTCCGCCGACACCACCTGCCGCCAAGGACCAGCTTTCACCACTACCAGCCTCAAATGTGCCCTTAGGAAGTCCTTCAACCTGTGCGGGAACTGCATCAGCAGGCAGACCAGTTAGAATAGTGTTGTAATGGGTGGCGTTAAAGCTAACATTCCACCTGAGATCGGAAGTGCGGATAACATCGGCATTGATATCAATTTCAATACCGCGGTTGGTAAGTTCGGCGCAATTCTGTTTGATGGTCTTCTGTCCGGTTGCAAGATAGGACAGAGGTTTGTTGAAGAAGGAGTTCTCCGTAACCCTGTTGAAGTAGTCTAACGTGATGTCAACCCTGTTGAAGAGTGTGAGATCAAGACCGAGGTCGAAAGTATTTGTGTTCTCCCAGGTAAGCAGGGTGTTCTTCATAGAGTCCATAGCCATCTTGGTCGTTACAGGGGCACCACCAGCTCCTGTAGTCTCAGCATAGGTTGCGCTGTAAGTCCAAGTGTTGTATGTATCATAGCGACCAACGCCGTTCTGATTACCGATAACACCGTAGCTGGCACGGAGTTTTCCGTTTGTCAGCCAGTCGTGAGCATCTTCCAGGAAGGATTCCGAAGAGAAACGCCAGCCCGCTCCTACACTCCAGAAGTTACCCCAGCGGTTTGCTGCACGGAACTTCGAAGATCCATCACGACGGAAGGAGGCGGAAGCATAGTATTTTTGGTCATAGATATAATTGGCACGACCGAGATACGACATCATACGCTCGACACCCAGCTCATAGCCATAAGAAGGAGCAGAACCTGTCCATGCTCCGAAACGTCCTACGAAGTTGCCGGTTTTCAGGAGGCCGGGATAGAGTTCCTTGTAGGTGCCCCAGCCCACGTACTGCATCGTGTAATCATTGTATTCAGTAAGGGCAATGGCATCCACGTGGTGCTTGCCGAAGTCCTGGACATAGCTGATCCTGTTCTGGATATTGTAAATCTGGTACTGGTACAGACGTTTTCCCCAATAGCCCTTTTCACTCACATAGTTGGATCGTCCTGCAGTGCCGTTATGATAACGGGTCATCATATTGTTGATGAGGTCATAGGAGAAGTCGAACCTGTAGGTAAAATGCTGAAGGAATGGAATTTCAGCATATGTACGGGTATTGAGAGTGCTTACAAGATCCTGACGGATATCGTGTTTGAGAGCATACCAGATATCGGTGGCACCATAGTTTGCGCCGGTAGGGCCAAAAGGAGAATAGCAGTCACCAGCATAAACATTGCGTATCTTTTCACCGTTTGCGTCATAAATAAAGTTGCCGTTTTTGTCATGAGCATAGAACGGGAACATATCGTTTGCACCGTTGACGAAACGAGGAATGGAGCCCTGAGTGGAACCAGCGTTACGGGCGCCCCATGCTCCACCCATATAGTCAGTCTTCGAGCGGGTGAATGCCACGTTAGCACCGACCTTGAGCCAAGGGAACAACTGAGCGTTGACGTGAGCACGGCCAGTAATACGGTCGAACTTGGAAATGGGAACATAGGAAGGATCGGAGAGATATCCTCCGGAGAAGTAGTGATTCTCCTTTTCATTACCACCACTGGCGGTAATATCGTATTGCTGACGGAAACCAACCTTGAAAATTGCATCCGAATAGGTGTCCGTATAGAGAAGTTTAGCTGCAGGATTCAACTTGCCGTCAAGACCTACAAGATACGCACCTTCAGGAATGGTACCGGAAACCGTAGCATCGGAACCGGTATGGGTGATGGAATCAAAATTAAGTCCGGGAACACTGTAAGCAAGGTAGTTACCAAGAACATTACGGCCGAAATTGGTATTGCTTCCTATGTAATCGAAAAGGTGCTGGCTAGCAAACTTAGCAGCTTCTTCATGGCTGACATTAGGAGTTTCGATGTTGGTGTAGTATTGACCAGTAGTGTTGTCCAATGCAGGTCCTACGGATCCGTTGGCCGAGAAACGATAAGAGTTGTAGATGCCCTGCCACACATACTCATAGAGATCTTTTGCACTGGTAATCTGTCCATTAGCATAAGTACCAGGAGTATTGACACCGAACCTTGTCTGGAAATTGACCTTGGTCTTTCCGGCCTGTCCCGACTTTGTGGTGACGAGCACGACACCATTGGCGCCACGGGAACCGTAGATGGCAGTTGAAGCAGCATCCTTCAGAACGGTCACGGACGCGATATCCTCAGAACTAAGCTGAGAGAGAGGATTCTCATTCTGAGCGGGAATGCCATCGATTACGATAAGTGCATTGGAATTACCTGCTTCTGTCGAACCGAGACCGCGAACGCGGATACCGGCATCGACACCAGGCTGTGCATCGACGATGGAGTAAACCAGACCCGGGATTGCACCTTCGAGAACCTTGGTGGCAGAAGATGTGTTCTGGGCGGCAATAAGCTTGTTGTCAATCTGGGTCAGGGAGCCGGTGAGGTCTTTTCTCTTAGCAGAGCCGTAACCTACGACAACCACGTCATCCAAGAAAAGAGCGTCTTCCTCAAGAACAACATTGTACTGACCGGCTCTGTTGACAGTTACCTGCTGAGTGGCATAGCCGATGCTTGAGAATTCAAGGACAGCACCTGACTTCACGTTGGATAGTTTCCAGTTACCGTCCAAGTCTGTAGTAGTGCCTGCAGTCGTTCCCTTGATGAGAACTCCGACACCTACGACGGGTTCGCCTTTCGAATCGACCACCTTACCGGTGACGATATTCTGGGCGAAGGCTTGCGCTCCTAAAAGAAGGAGGGCAAGCGTTACCATAATGAAACGTTTTACCATAAAGAATAGTTAATAATATAGGTATAGTTTTGTGTTGGTTAGCAAGTGTTATATGCAATATTCGCTAAAAGTTTCAACTAAAACAAGTGTTGGGCGAAAAAATTGCCACGCGCGTGGGGCCGTGTGCGTGCACGGTCACTCCAGAACCCTCAGGGATACGCTTTTAAGCGACTTTCCGTCGGACGACGGGCCGACCATCAGCGTGAATTCCCCGGGTTCTACCTTCCACTCTTCGTCCAATCCCCAGCAGGAGAGCATATCGGGTGTGATCCCGAAGCTGAGTTCCCGGCTCTCCCCTGCCTCCAGCCAGACTTTCTGCACTGCTTTCAGTTCCTTCACCGGCCTGGTTACCGAGCCGTACTCGTCGCGTATGTAGAGTTGCACGGCCTCGGCGCCGTCCATAGGTCCGGCGTTGCGCACTGTCACTTTCAGTGTCACGCTGCCATCGGCATCCATCTCGTCCGCACTCAGCACCGGTTCTCCGTATTCGAAGCTGCTGTAGCTCAGTCCGTATCCGAAGGGATAGAGGGGGCCCTGCTCCGCGAGCGCGAAGTGCCTGGAGTACTGGGAGTGCTTATGGTTGTACACGCACTGTATCTGTCCCGCGTTGCGGGGGATGGTCACGGGGAGTTTTCCTGAGGGGTTGACGAGGCCGAAGAGCACTTCGGCGACTGCGGTTCCGCCCATCTGACCGGGTTCCCAGATATATAGGATTGCGTTCACCGAGGGGCTGGCGGCGGCCCAGGAGAGGCCGAGGGCGCGGCCGCTGGTGACTACCAGTATGGTCGGGCGGCCGGAGGCTGCCACGGCTTCGAGGAGTTCCTGCTGGCGGCCGGGGAGGTCGATGTTGTCGCGGTCGCAGTTTTCGCCGCAGGTGCGGCCGAAGGCGGAGTAGCGTTGGGAGTTGTCGCCAAGTACGAGTATGTTGATGTCGGCCTGGCGGGCTTTCTGCGATGCTTTGCGTATGCCGGCGTCATCTATCGCCGTTACGCGGCCTCGGAAAGACATCGTGTCTATCTTCGCAGCGGGGCAGATTTCCCGTATTCCTTCCAGCACCGTCACCACATCGTCATCCTCCTGCGGCACCACCCAGTCCCCCAGAATCGTCTGACTGTCGCAGCACGGTCCGCACACAAACAGCCTAGGTCGCAGGTACTCCCCCTTCGGGAGTTCGCCCTTCGGGCTCACCCCACCCTCCCTTCGGGACGGTCCCCCCGCTATCGAACCGCGGGTGTTACGTCCCTCAGGGGGAACGCCCGCTGCACGCAGCAGATCTGCTAGCGTACGCCGTTCGATGCTACGGAAAACAGTTTCGCCGTCCGCAGAAAAAATATCAGGAATGCTGCGCCCCTCGCGCCTTACAATCTCCTCGTCCAGATCGATAAACTCCAGACCGGCAGAAAGAGAAGCAGCAAGACGCCCGATGGACGTTTTGCCGCAACCCATAAAACCAGTCAGGACCCAGATCATCAGAACAAAGTGGGCTCTTCAAGCACTATCTCTCCGACAGGAAGGCTCAGATCCTCATCCGGCAGCACTATCTCCACCGGCTCGAGATCCACCGGCTCGCTCTCCTCGGGCTCCTCCTTCACCAGAGGCTCCGCGAATTCCACCTTCTTCACCGTCTCACGGTCGTGGCACTTCTTGCCCTTGGCGGAATAACCCTTCTTGCCTATCCACTCCTCCGCATCGATCAGTTCCGGCTCCTTATGGGCGGACTTGCCGCCGAAGATGCACTTGTACTGAGGATGCTTGTCGCAGCTCAGGTCCACCAGGTAGGACTTGGGAGAATCCGAGATGAAGGAAAGAGGGGAGTTGTCGCTCTCCACGAAGGAGAAGCGCTTCACATAGAAGGTTTTGGAGGCGCCGTCGTAGTAGAGGGCGGTGTAGGTGAGGTTCGGATCGAACTTGCAGATGCTGAGCACATCTCCCTGATACTTGTTCACAAGATCGAAGGAGGTGGTGTAGAAGGTGCCGTTCTTGAACACCGCGAGCACCTTGTCTTCGCCCTCGAACTGGCCGAGATACTGCCCGCGTCCGTCCTCGTTGAGTTTCTGGATATCGGCGTCGTACCAGATATCCTTGCCTGCTATGGTAGATACGCCCTTGCTCTTGAGAGTGATGCGGGCGATGGCGTTCTTGGTGACCAGGTTGCCTCGCGCGGTCTTGCTCTTGATGGCCAGCTGGGCGAAGTCGTACTCCAGGCTGGTCTTCTTGAGTTTCGGTTTGGGCCTGAGGGCTATGCGCACGGCTTCGGCCTCGCCGTTATGGTTGGCGCTGAACCACATTATCTGGGAACCGGCGGCACCGGTGGTGATGTCATATTCCTTGTCGCGGGTGATCGAGGTGATGGCGAAGCGCTTGGCGTAATAGACCGAGGTCTTGCCTTCGCGGTAGATCACGTTGTAGATGGTCCTGGCATCCCCGCGGTTGAATACTCCTACATAGAGCAGGTCCTTGCCGAAGAAGGCCTTGTCCTCCACCTTGGTGATGCGGTACTTGCCGTCCTTGCCTATGACGATTATCTCGGAAAGGTCGGAGCAGTCGCAGATGTAGGTGGCATTGTCGTCGCGCTTCAGGCCAATTCCCACGAAGCCCTCCGCAAGGTTGGCGGAAAGCTTGGCGTTGTTGTTGATGACCTTGGTGGCGGCGATGGTCTCGAAGCCGGTGAGCTCCGTGAGGCGGGGGAAATCCTTGCCGTATTTGCGCTTGAGCTCCTTGAACCACTCTATGGTGTAGTCGGTGATGTTGTCGATGTCCGACTGCACGGCCTTCATCTGCTCTTCGAGCGAGGCGATCTTCTCGTCCATGGCCTTGGTGTCGAACTTGGATATCTTGCGCACCGGCTTGTCCACCAGGCGGTGGATATCCTCCATCAATATCTCGCGGCGGAGCATATCCTGATACTCCTTCATCTTCTCGAAGATATCCTGCAGCTGGTCCTCCCAGGTCTTCTGGTCCTGTTCGAGTATCTTGTAGATGCGGTTCTCGAAGAAGATGCGCTCCAGGCTGGAGTAGTGCCAGTCGTCTTCGAGCTTGGCGAGGCGTATGCGCAGCTGGCGCTCGAGAAGGTCGCGGGTATGGAAGGTGTCGTATTCGAGTATGTCATCGACCGTCAGGAACTGCGGCTTGTTGTCCACGATCACGCAGGCGTTCGGGGCTATGTTGGCCTCGCAGTCGGTGAATGCGTAGAGGGCGTCGATGGTCTTGTCGGGGGAGACATCGTTGGGAAGATGGATGATGATGTTCACCTTGTCGGTGGTCATATCCTCTATCTTCTTGATCTTGATCTTACCCTTGTCCTTGGCCTTGAGAATGGAATCTATGAGGATGTGGGTGGTCTTCCCGTAGGGAATCTCGGTGATTGCGATGGTATTCTTGTCGAGTTTGTCGATGCGGGCGCGCACCTTGACGGTGCCGCCGCGTTTGCCCTGGTTGTATTTGCTGCAGTCGGCGAAGCCCCCGGTAGGGAAGTCGGGGTAGATCTCATAGGGCTTGCCCTGGAGTATCTTCACCGAAGCATCCAGCAGTTCGTTGAAGTTGTGGGGGAGTATCTTCGAGGCCATACCCACGGCGATGCCTTCGGTTCCCTGGGCGAGCAGCAGAGGGAAACGCACCGGGAGCTCGGTAGGCTCCTGGTTGCGGCCGTCGTAGGAGTTCATCCAGTTGGTGATCTCGGGGTCGAAGACGACTTCCTTTGCGAACTTGCTGAGACGCGCCTCGATGTATCGGGGTGCAGCGTTGGAATCTCCCGTAAGGATGTTACCCCAGTTACCCTGGCAGTCCACGGTCAGGTTCTTCTGGCCGAGCTGCACGAGGGCGCCCAGGATGGACTGGTCACCGTGGGGATGGTACTGCATCGCCTGGCCGACGATGTTCGCCACCTTGGTGTAGTTGCCGTCGTCCATCTTGTACATCGCGTGCAGCACGCGCCTCTGGACGGGCTTGAGACCATCCACGATATGCGGCACGGCACGCTCCAGGATTACGTATGACGAGTAATCCAGGAACCAGTCCTTGAACATTCCGGACAGTTTGTACTTGCGGCTGTCGCTGTCCAGCAGGCGGTTGAACTTGCCGCTGGCCTGTTCCTCGCCGCTCAGCTCCACGTCATCGCCGTTCAGCTCCACGTCATCGCCGACCTGATCGGCGATCTCTTCATTCTGAATATCTTCGTAGTCTTCGCTCATAGTCATTCGATTAGTCTTCGTACCCGAACTTCCGCAATTCCTTGCGGCTTTCCCTCCAGTCCGGATCTACCTTGACCAACAATTGCAGGAATACCTTTTTCTGGAAGAAATCTTCCATCTCTATCCTGGCGGCGGTGCCCGTCCTCTTGAGGGCGGAGCCACCCTTTCCGATCAGGATGCCTTTCTGGGAATCGCGCATCACGTAGATGATGGCCCCTATGTCGTAGCGGTCCTCTCCCTCCTTGAAAGACTCTATCTCCACCTGGCAGCAGTAAGGGATCTCGTCCTTGTAGTTCAACAGGATCTTCTCGCGGATTATCTCCGAGGCGAAGAAGCGCAGGTTGCGGTCGGTGAAGGTGTCTTTGTCGTACCAGGCGGGGGATTCGGGCAGGCGTTCCACTACGGCGTCCATAATGGCTTCCACGTTGAACTTCTCCTGGGCGGATGCGGGGATCACCAGGGCGGCGGGAACCTTCTCCTGCCACCACGCCATCAGCTCCCGGACCTTCTCCTGGCTGCTGACGTCTATCTTGTTGATGACGATGATCACCGGGCACTGGAGCTTGGACAGCTTGTCCACGTACTCCATATTCTTGTCCGCCTTTTCCACGGTGTCCGTTACATAGAGTATGATGTCGGCGTCGCCTATTGCGGTATCGACGAAGTTCATCATATTCTGCTGGAGCCTATAGACGGGCTTGAGTATGCCGGGAGTATCGGAGTAGACTATCTGGAAGTCCTCCCCGTTCACTATACCCATAATGCGGTGGCGGGTGGTCTGTGCCTTTGCGGTGACAATGCACAGCTTCTCGCCCACCATCGCGTTCATCAGCGTGGATTTACCCACGTTGGGGTTGCCTATTATGTTGACGAATCCCGATTTGTGCGCCATTATACGTACGCTCCCATTTTAAGGATGTTCACTTCTCCTTCGGTAAGATAACGCCATTCGCCCTTCTTCAGGCCCTTCTTGGTGAGGCCTGCGAAATAGACGCGGTCGAGGGTGCGGACTTCGCAGCCGACGGCTTCGAAGATGCGGCGCACGATGCGGTTCTTGCCGGAGTGGATCTCGATGCCGAGCTTGCGCTTGTCGTCGGGATCTATGAATTCCAGGGCGTCCGCCACGATCACGCCGTCGTTGAGCTCGATACCGGCAAGTATCTGGGCCCGGGCTTCGTCGGTCAGAGGCTTGTTGAGGACGACCTGATAGATTTTCTTCTTGTCGTAGGAAGGATGGGTGAGGCGTTCGGATATCTCGCCGTCATTGGTGAACATCAGCACGCCGGTGGTAGCCTTGTCCAGACGGCCCACGGGATACACCCTGTTGGGGCAGTTCTTGAGCAGGTCCATCACGGTCTTGTCGGCGTGAGGGTCGCTGGCGGTGGTGACATAGCCGCGCGGCTTGTTCATCACGATATAGACTTTCGCTTCGCCCTTGAGGGTCTCGCCGTTGAACTTGACGACATCGTTGAGCACGTTGACCTTGGTTCCGAGTTCGGTGACGACTTCACCGTTTACGGTAACTACGCCGGCCTGGATCATAGTGTCAGCCTCGCGACGGGAGCATACTCCGGAGTTCGCGATGAACTTGTTGAGGCGGATTTCCTCCTTGATTCCGGTGTTGATCGCATCGAAATCGGAGAATTGTGCCTTGGGGCTGGCGGCAATCATGCGGTTTATGCCTTCGTTGGCTGCCTTGTTGGGGTTGTTCCTGGGCTGCCTGTTCATTGGTTTACGGTCGCCGTAGCTCTTGCGTTCGCCGAACTGCTTGCGGTCTCCGTACTGTTTGCGCTCGCCATACTGCTTACGCTCGCCGAAGGGTCTGCCTTCGCCGTAAGTCTTGCGATCGCCATAAGATTTACGTTCTCCGTACGGTTTGTGGTCCCCGTAGGATTTGTGTTCGCCATAAGCCTTGCGTTCGCCGTAGGGCTTGTGATCACCATACTGCTTACGCTCGCCGAAGGATCTGCCTTCGCCGTAAGGCTTGTGCTCGCCATACT
>JAEEGJ010016504.1_pt1 | contig 16931 bp, 32 predicted proteins | sample 8958761 | NCBI WGS metagenome assembly JAEEGJ01 (sample SAMN16246546, study PRJNA631951) | gut metagenome | biome: gut microbiome; feature: rumen; material: RS-attached | host: Bos | place: Iran: Karaj | collected 2018-10 | reverse complement strand
GCCCCTCGTGGCTCTCGTCCACATAGGGGGGATCAATCACGAGAAGGAAGTCACTCTTGCGCAGGAGGAAGTGGATAAGGCGCAGGCGGGTACGGTCACTAAGCATTTCTCTCCTCCTTTGTTACTCCGTCTCCGTTTCCTGCTATCGTGCCGTTCTTGGCCCTCTCTGCGAGTTTGGCGAGGTTCTCCTGTGCCACGGCCTCCAAGTCCCAACCCATCACCTTGCACAGGCCCGCTAACTGCCACAGGATGTCTCCTGCCTCTTTGCGCAGGGCCACTCGGTCAGTGAGGATATTGGCCTTGGCGGTGAAGAAAAGGCGGTTGGGGGTTTCTCCCGAGCCGATGCCCGCCTCGCCCTTGCGGACGTGCTTTGCCACCTTGGAGGCAAATTCTCCAACCTCTCCCACAAGGTTGAGTAGCATGTAGGTTTCATTTTCGCAGGTCTCCATGCAGGTTGTCATGGCCTTCTGCTGATACTCATTGAGCGTTAATTCTGTCATTTTTTTCTTCTTGTTTGTTATATTATATCAAATAAAATCCCGATATTCTTTTTTCAGCATTTCAATCCTCCTCTCCACCTTCTCCAAATACCAAGGGTTCATCGTTACCCTCGTGGGCTTATGCTCGTATTTTTGGTGGCACTCCCAACACAAGATGCTAACGTTTCTGCAATCGTGTGAAAGTGGCGCGAAAGCACCCCTCGAAAGGATATGGCTCACATTGGTTGCCCACGGGTGGGGAATCGGCTTTCCGCAGTTCTCGCAGACGTGGGGAAAGTGCTTTATGCAGTAGGCATAGAACTTGGCGTTTCCTTCATCGTCATTTTTGCCGAATTTCTCCCGTTGGATTTCTCTCCTCAGCCCGATTTCGAGGTGGTATCTCTTGTCATACAGGCAATCAATCCCCCTCTTTAACAAGGCATCGTAGTCCTCTCTGTTAGTAATCTCCACCATTCAGTAAGTCCTCCAATACCTGCTTGGCCGTTACCACGTCATTGTGGGCTTGGCGTATCTTGTTAAGTTGCTCCTGCGAGTACGGGACGGGCGCACCTGCGCACCATGAGCGGTAGTTGATAGTCTTGGGGCACTCCAACATGGCGAGGTCGTAGGAATAGTCCCACCACTTTTCAATCTTGCCCACCACCTGCTCGGTGTCAACGTCAAAGCGAATGTCCGAGAAGTCAAGGAACATATCGCCTATCTCTGCGGTTTCTCCCACTCGGTCAGCAACCCAACCCTCGAAGTTGAGGTCGTGTTTCTCGCAGAACCTCAGCACGTATTCCATGCAGAGTTTCTCGTATCTTTGTTTTCTCTCCTGCGTCTCTTTCATAGTTAAACGTATTTCCATTTATATCCACCTACCTTTTCCCTCTCTCCGCGACAACAAGAACTGATACTTGTTTGAGGTAATCCAACCTCACGAGCCGCCTCTGATGCAGAGTGGTATGTCGCAAGCACAGACCCATCGTCTCCAAGCATAACAACGGGATGGCCGTTTGCTATTGACAACTTCTTTTTGTGGTTGCCATAATTATTGTTATACTTGTGGTCGCACCATTCAAGGTTCGAGGCGGCATTATTAAGGCAATTTTCGTCCTTGTGGTTTACACACGGAAGGTTGTTGGGGTTTGGGATAAACGCCTCTGCGACCAATCTATGTACAGACACGTTCTTCTGTTTCCTGTCCTTGTACAATACAACGAATTTATATCCGTGTCTTAACCAACACCTCAAAATTCGTTCTTTTATCGGCTTATCCCCTTCGCCACGCCTCGGAACAACCCTCTCAGTAGAGAGCACACGACCCAAAGAACTTACCCTGTAAGCACCATCGTAACCAACGATGTCAACCCACTCCTCGTGGGGGTTTTCAATAATTTTTTCCATAATTCTGCGTTTCTTTGTTACTGCATCTTTGTGAAAGAGAGGAAACGGGAAATGCAGAAACCGCTTTTGGCTTGGTAGCGAGCCGAGCCTATCCTCTCTGTGACACAAAGATAACGAAAAATTATTGAAACTAAAAGGGGTCATCTATAATTTTGTAGTAATTTTCAGCCGCGAACTGCTTGATAAAATCTATGAACTCGCCACATTCGCATTGGTCTAACTCCTCGAACTCTTTTACCCTGCGAACCCACCGCCCATTTTCTCGCTTTTACTCGTAGCATATCGGGCAAGAACACCTTAAAAACACATCCGTCTCCTCTTTGCTCTTATGTTCTCCCGCCTCCATAATGGCGGTTTGCATTTCGGGGACTATGTACCCAAAATAGTAGTTACGGGTTCTCTCCGTGGGCTCTACGGCCATAAGTTCCACCCTCACTATTGCCACCTTCCCCTTGTGGGAGGACAGGAACTCTTTCAGAGCGTCCCAATGGAGGTTTAATTCTCCATTCTCGCCTATCCTCCCCATGAGGGTTTTGTTCCTTACTCTCATGCCTTAATCTTCCAATAGATATGGCACTCTGAGAGGGCGTTCTGCACCTCGTGAATGGCGGTCAGTTTGCCGATGTAGCGGAAGTCCTGCCCGTTGCGAATGTCAACGTCCCAAGAACCGCTCTTGTTCTGATGGGCCACAACACTCTTGGTGTCCTCCTGCCGATAGAAGTTTTTCTCCCCGTTAAACTCCTGCATCCCGAACTCGTTGGCGAGGAAAAACTCGTCCGTCAGTTTGATAGGCTCGAACAACTCCGTGTAGTGCATTTCGGAAATGCCCACTCGGATTGCGTAGCCTTGGTTCTTCGCATCCTGTACGAAGTTACCGATTTTCAAAACTCGTCTATCCATTAGTATTCGTGTTGGTGAATGATTTCCAAGTCGGCATTCTCCCCAAAGTGCTCGTACATGTAGTACATGATGTCGGCAAGGGTTGTTTCTCCGCTCTTGGTCTTGATTATTGTATCACTCTCCGTGCAGAGGTCGAACTCCCAAACGTCCTTCCCGTAGCCGTTGCGGACTTTCTTTTTCCCAAACTTGCGGTAGGGGTTGTAATCGTAGGGAATCTTGAAGTGTTGGAGAGCACCTGCAAGAGCAAACCCGTTTTTACTGCTCGTTATGTAGTGTATCATGGATTGCCCTCTGTACCTTTTTCGCTCCCTCCAAGGTGGGGAAAAGGTTGCCCGCCTTGCGCAGTTCTCGTGCGCTATCGGAATCGAGGTCAACCTTATCCACCTCGAAGAATGCGTTAATGAAGTAGGCCGCTTTCATGGCTTAACAACAACCGCCCTTGTGTTCCTCCAACTGAGCGAGACGCTCTTTGAGCATCTTGATTTCGATGGCATTGTAGTCCGTGCTGAGGATTTCCTCTCCCTTGCGGAAGATTTCAACCTCAACCCGTTTCTGCTCTGCCACGATGTCAAGGATGCAGGCCGAGAATATCTCAACATAATTGCGCTTGACAATGAAGGTAATGCAGGCGGGTTGCAGGCCCGTTGAGAAGGTGTTAATCACCTCAAAGCCCTTGTTATTCAGAGCCTCCTCCAAGTTGCGAGAGGAGGTAACAATGTCGGAAATGAGTTTCCACTCGTCTGATGTAAATTGTCGTACCATAGAGTTTTTGTTTTGTTATGCGAATATACGTAAAATTATTAACAATTCCAAGGATTTCTCCTACTTTGTGCGGAAAAACGCAGGGTTGCGCATGGTGACGAACTCCTCAGAGAAGTCCACGAGCCACCAAACAACGTGTTCGATGCCGTTGGGGGCGGTGATAACCTTGCGCTGAATGTCGTAGCCCTTCTTACCGAGGTCGTAGATGGCATCGCGATAGGAGTAGATGTTGAATTTCTCAATCATCGTTCTCCCTGTGACGGGGTTGCCCCCGAGCATGAAGGCCGCGAGGCGGTCAATCTTTTTCCTGCTCTTTTCGAGCGTTGCGATAGTGGGGCGGTTCTCCCGAATCTTATCCCACTCCTTTGTGAAAGTAGCCATTAGTATTTGATTGTGAAAGAGTTTGTCTCGCAATATGGATAGAGAGCCTTGTACTCATAGATTTCGTCTCCGTCCTCGTTCCATACAACCACATGAGTGATGCCCACAGTGATTTCTCCACTCTCGCAGGGAGGAATGTAGTAGTCTCCCCTGTCAATATGCCTGTGGCCCTCGGCTCTGAAAGTTGCCTCGGCAGTGAGGTTGTTCTCCAAGACAAGTTCCCTGCTCTGCTCTGGGAAGGACTGCTCGTTGAACCCAAGGTCAAAAGAAAAGTCGTTGGAATCAAGTTCATCCCGAAGGGCGTTCTTGACTTCCGCTAAGAGTTCCTTGCATTCAGTAGGTGTCATTTTTCTATCCGTTTGGTTTCTGAGTGCAAATATAAGTCAAATCTACGAGAAAAGCAAGAAAAAATTAACTTTTTTGCGTTTTTCGCAGTTCGATAGCCTGTAATATCAACTTCCGCAGGGCCAAATCGTGCATATCTTCGGGGGTGGTGTGAAAGACGTACCAGCCCATCGCGCATGCGTTGTTCCCCTTCTCGAAGTCCTTTAACTGCCCCACGCCCCCACTATGTCGGCCACCCGTGAAGATACCACCATCCACTTCGATTGCAATTTTTAGTTCGGGGCAGGCATAGTCAAACCTCCACTTCCTCGTGGGGTGGAAGGGCCACTCTGCCCACCACTCCCCACCAAGGAGTTGCTCATAGATTTTCGAGTAGCCGTTCTTGAACGGGCATTTGTTAGCCTTTGCCATAGGTCATAATCAAAGTTACAAGTTCTGAGACGGAGTGGGCCTCTCCTACATCGTGCCACCCTATAACAACCCTTCCGCTATCGAATATAGCCATGCGTTGCAGTTTGGGCCTCTTGCGGCAGAAGTATCTCTCTCCCGTGGCCGTGTGGCACTCCACCCACCCCTGCAACCGCACCCACTTCTCCAACTCTATATCCATTCGGCATTCCCCTCCAAGAAGTCAATAACCTCGTCATAGGCACGGGCCTTGGCTTTCAGTTCTGCGAGGGCCACCGCATCGGTAGTCTTGGGGTTTTTGCTTGCGTTCCAAAGCACCTCCGAGCGGTGCTTGAACTCTGTGAGAATCTGTTCGTGTGTCATATCAAAAATCTTCTTGGTTGTCAAACAAATCGGTGCTTACGGGTTGAGGTGCAGGCTCGGGCTCTGCTACGGGTTCGGGCTGAATCGTCATAGTGTGCATTTCCTCGTGGAAGTCCGCATAACTATCGTTGCCCACAAGGTGCAGGGCCTCCTCGTCCGTGCAGTTGCCACCCCTGTTCTTTCTGAGCCAAAGGTCTATGTGGTCTCTCTTGATATTGCCGAACTCGTCCTTTGGCCTTTCGAGCATAATAACAATATCTGCGTCCTGTTCGATAGAGCCGCTATCCCGCAGGTCTGTGAGTTGGGGGCTACGGCCCTCCTTTGCGCTCTCTCGGTTCAACTGACAGAGAAGGACAATCGGGATATTGCACTCCTGCGCTAAGTTCTTGAAACGCTTGGTAATGTCACCGATAACCTGTGCCAAGGTTTTTCTCCTATCATCGTAGGAAATAAGCCCAAGGTAATCCACGAAGGCTATCTTGCACTTACCCGCCTGTGCGTCAAGTGATATGCTCGTGCATATCTCGTCAAGAGACCTTGCCCTGTCATTGATTGACATGTACTTGTTAGTAACCATCTGAGCGGCCCTCTCGTAGTTCTCCCAATTCACATCACAATTCACAATCTCGAAGGTGGAGACCAAACCCGTGCCAACAATCATTCTCTGCACCAACTCCTCGTCCGTCATTTCGAGGGAGAAGTAGGAGGTGGGCACACCATTCCGAGAGGCGGTCATAGCCATCTGCAAGGCGATAGTGGTTTTACCCACCGAAGGACGGGCCGCAAGGATAACCAAGTTGCCACTGCCAAGCCCACCATACAGGTAGTAATTGAGCCCCGCAAATGGCGTTGCAACACGGGCCTTCTTTCCGCTCTGAATGTTGTCCGCAAGGCGGTTCACAATCTCCTGCGTAGTCTTTGCTATTCCACTATCAACCTTGTCCCTAATCTCCTCTGCAAGATTGGTGTGGCGAGCCAAAATAGAGGGTGCGGGTTCTCCGTTGGTAATTGCTTGCAGGGCCTCAACATCGGCCTTATAGATAACCCTCTTGACATAGGTATCCCAAAGTGCCGCTCCGAGTTGCAGAATACTCTGCCCGAATACCGTTTCTGTGCTCAGAATCTCCTCGGTAAAGTGTTTCATATCCACCTTCGGGTAAACTGTCGTTAAATCCACGTTTTCGCCCTTGTTATACATGTCAACGATAGTTCGCCAAACGGCCCTATTCTTCTCGTCTGAGAAACACTCGGGCTTAACAATCCGCAGGAGTTCGGAGAAGTAGGTCATATCAACGAGGACAGAGTTGAGAAGTTTTCTCTCCATCATTGACGAATCGGGCATCGGGAAGTCCGAGAGTATGTGTTCTACCTGTCTCATTTGTATATGGTTCTATATTGTTCTTCGGTAAGGCCCATCTGCTCCCACGGGGTGCGCTTGGGTGTCTGAGGTTTGGGTTGGGACACGGGCTTTTGAACGGAAGGCTTGTTATACTCCTTCCCCGCCCAAGTCCTCAGCCTGCTCGCTATATCGAAAGTGCCCGACTTGCGCTTTGCTATCTCACAAGCAAGGAGGGTATGTGTGTCGTTTTCAGCACACCAATAGTTGAGGAAATCCTCTATCATCTTGCGCCCGTAGGTTGCGACATACGGCTCGCATTTCTCCCGAAAAATCCGCTTTTTCTCCTCTATTGTGTATTCTTTTTTATTATTATCTTTTATATCATTGGCCTTATGGGCCGATGGATTGGCCGAAAGGGCCAATGGGGACTGACTACCGTTAAACCACGATAACGCCATATCCGAGAGGGAATACCACGTTGCTTTTTTCGTCATTGATAGGCTATATTCTCCCTTCAATACCCACCCCTTCTCAATGAGCCTTTCGATACTACCTCTGATAACCTTGTCCGACAGGAAGGGAAGGGCATCTTGGATTGCCCTTCGGGACGCAAACAACCACACCCTCCCGTCCTTGAACATATCGGGGTCGGAGGAGTTAATGTTCAACCAATAGTGAAAGTGGCCGAGAATTATACTCTCAACCAACCCAACCTCTCCTGCGAGGTCTGTCTTGACTACCACATATTCTATTCTCATAAGTGATAAAAAATTTGCCCCTTGCTTGGTAACTCGACCTTACCTTACAAGGGGCAACAACAAAATGGTTGTATGTGTCTTGTCGCAAACGGGGTCGAGCCATTTGCTTTCGGGTTTCTCTCCGATTTCGATGCAAAGTAATGAAATTTTTTCGATATTTGCAAGGAAAATCTGAAAAAGTTGTATCTTTGTAGTGATTTTCGGCCATAATGAGTTTTCACCCCGAGGGATTTTCCATATTTTGCCCTTGGGGTGTTGTTTTCTCAAAACTATTTGCTATCTTTGTAGAACGGATTTATAAATAACAACGACATGAAAAAAGCAATTCTTTCAGTCCTGTTCGCAGGGCTCGCAGTCTTGGTCTCCTGCAACAAAGAGACACCCGCTCCCAAGTCCATTGATAGGTTCTTCTCCTATCGTATGACAGGCAACTCCATGTACACCAAAGCCCCCGCCTCCTCGGACGTGCTCAGCCTCATTGAGAGCACCCTTCCCGAGAGCGTCCCTTTTGTTCTCCAAGGCAACAAGAACTACAACGGGAACACAGGAGAGGCAATCAATCTCCCTTCGGGGCAGTACAACGTGGTATCTACCTTCACTCCCGATGTGATAGCCACAATCTCCACGGCCACAGGTGGCGGTTTCCTCGCCTCCAAACCCTCGTTCACAATTGAGAACCCTTCTCTGACAATCACAGACGAGGAGACCTCCTACACACTCCCCTATAAGTACACGTGCTATGCGCTCGTGTGTGACGCTACAATCGTGGATAAGGCCACAATCACAGACGTGTGGGGAGAAACAAAGGACATTCCCTTTATAACAAGCGGAGACACGATGCTGATTTTCGCCACGGGGAAGGCCGAGAACCACTATCTGAACATCACAATCTACCCGAAGGACACAGACCTCTACAAGGTGACGGAGTACACAATCTCCACCAAGGTAACAAGCACCCTCGGATATGCGGAGTGGGGAAAGTATTACATACTCAATCCGACAGTTAACGGAGTGCAACCGAAGTTAATTTCGTATGAGTTACCAACCTTTCAAGAGGGGCAGTTATTCTGATTGACGGAGGGGGTTCTCCCCTCCTTTTTTCTTGACTTTTTGTGCAGATTATTCAAATTTTTCTTGCATAATTCAAAATTTTTGCGTACCTTTGTCCTCGCAATCCAATAAGGAGAACGAGAAAAAGTATGACATTCAAACTGAACGAGGCGATTGCCTATGCCAAAGAGAAGGGTCTCGTTGGTAAAAAAGAACTCACAAGCCTTGCAGAGGTATTGTGGCCCGAAAGCAATAAGCACTCCGCATATATGAATTTTCTGAACCTCAAAACAGGTCGCTCGAAGAAGGTGGATATTGAGAATGTGCCCACCATCTGCCGAATCCTCGGTGTAAGTGCCGACTTCCTGTTTGGTCTGACGGACGTGCCGAACATCACTCCCAAGAAAGACGAAATAGCGGACAAGGCCCGCGAAATCGTGAGCATAGTAAGCAACCTTTAACATTCATCCAATGGACGAAAAAAGCAACCTTGGCGTATTCAACCTTGCGCCCGATGTTACTGCCGAACAGATGCAGGCAGTGTTCTTTGACGCTAACGCACTCCGTGTGCCTAACTTCCGCCTGTACCAACTGAACACCCGTGGTACTCGCTACTACTACACCCTTGACGATGAAGGTGTGCCCACCTTCTACCCGTCCGTCACCACCATTTTGCACGAGGTCTCGCCTCGTAACCCTTTCCTCGAAAAGTGGAAGGCCGAAATGGGCCTTGAAAAGGCTGAGGCTTACACGCAGGAGAGAGCCAACTATGGTACGTTCATGCACGGACAGATTGAGAAACTCCTCGTGGCCCGTTCCTACGACCTTGACAACCTCAAAGCGGAACTCGCCAAGTACGTAGAGAGAGAGCAACTCCCCCTGTCCTTCGTGAACTACGCAGAGGACTTGAAGAAGGATATTTTGGCTTTCGCTCAGTTCGTGATTGACTACGATATTCTTCCTCTGTGCATAGAGCAATCCCTGTACTCCAAGAAGGGCTACGCAGGCATGATAGACCTCGTTTGCAATATGAGGGTTTATACCAAGGACGAGGAGGCCAAGGCCCGCGAAAAGAAGGGAGAGAAATGGACGGACAAGGACGAGGAGAAATACACCAAGCGCATTATCGCCATGGTGGACTTCAAGAGTGGCCGAAAGGGGTTCTACGAGAGCCACGTTTTCCAACTCTACATGTATAAGGATATGTGGGAGGAGCACTACCCCGACATTCAAATTGAAGGTGTGTTTAATTGGTCTCCGAAAGATTGGCGTAAATCGCCATCGTACAATTTCGAGTGTCAGACGGACGCTCAGAATCCCGAAATTGCAAAACTCCTCTTAGAGCAATACAAACTCCGCAAGACCGAGACCAAATCCTTCACCCTCGTAAAGGGCCTTATTGACCTCTCTGAGGGACTTTCGGAGAACTACGCAACCCTTTCCTTAGAGGACTTGGTAAAAGAGCGTAGCAAGGCCGAAAAAGAGGAAGTAGAACAGGACGAAAGCCCGCTTTTCCCCGAAGAAGAATAAGTTTCACCGAGGGATAGTGTAACAGGGGTTTGGCCACCCTAAACAACACGCTCGGCTGATAACCGAGAAATGGCGTGAAAGCCGACCTCCCTCTTTTTATAACAAATCATCATGGCAGGAAGAATCATAAATAACAAGGAACAGAAACGCCTCCCTCTACCGATAATCGGCAAGGTTAAGGTTGGAGAACTCGCAACCTCCTCAACGGGCAAGACCTACCCCCGCTCTTGTGACTACTTCGTGGCATCGGGGGGCTATGCTCCCCTGTTTCACCAAGCCTACGGGGAGAAACCCTCTACAATTCAGATAGTGTTCCCCACTGACGATGCAGAACTCGTTTGCAGGGAGGAATATGTGCTGAGGGACAACGCAGGCAAACTCGTTGCTACGGGAGACGGAGAGACCTTCAAAACGTGGTCGGAGAAAGCAAAGAAGTACATCATCGTCACCACCACCGAGCAACCCGACATCATGGCTATGTTGGAGAAACACTACAAACAGGAATGGAAGATTACCCTTACCCTCGTTTTCATTCTCCCTCTTGTTAGGGGTGTAATGGGGTGTTGGCAGTTCCAAACCAAGGGCAGTGCGTCCACCATACCACAAATCCGAGACACCTTCGACACCATGATAGAACAGAACGGCAAGGCCGCAGGCGTTATCTTCGACCTCTCCGTCAAAATGGTGAAGTCAAATAAACCAAGTGACACCTCACGCTATCCCGTGGTGTCCCTTGTGCCCAACGAAAGCCTTGAAAATTTGCAGAAGGTACACGAGGCCCGAAAGCCTATTGCGCTTATCGAAAGCCCCGAAAATGCAAAAAAGTAAAGTTTTTCTTGCTTTTCTCGAAAATTATACTTACCTTTGTCCCAAGAAAACCAAAAGAAACGGAACAATGGAAAAAGCAAACTACCAATTACATCCTGTATGGGACGTGATTACCCACCTCACTCAGTTGCTCGGCAAGACTGAGCCTGTGAGGAAACGCCTCTCTGAGGCAAGTTCTATCCTCCGCAGGCAAATCTACGAGAACGGCCCTGCCGAGTGGCTAAAAGGCCAATCTCCCCGTTGCAAGAAGGAGGGCAGAATTTCCTCTGACGAACACCACCTGCGTGAAGTAAGGGACGCTATCGAAACCCTATCTGAAAACACCCACCTGTTGCAGGAACTCGAAAAGGCAGGTTGGGACTACGAGAATTTTTACAAAAAGTACGACCATGAGTAAATCGAAAGCCTACAAGGAAAAGAGGGAGAAATATATCTCCACTCGCAGAACCTACGCCAAGGAACAGATTGAGGCCCTCGGCTATCACGTTGAGGAGGAAGATAAATACACCCTGTCTTTCATGTTCCACTGCCACAAAGTCCGCTTTTTCCCCTACACGGGAGCGATTGTCGGCCACGGCATCGAACAGGGGCTGAGGGGGCTGAAAACTCTACTCGAAATCATCAAGGAGAAATAACATGGAGAAAATACCCTACCAAGTTATCGGCATAGTCTGCAAAACTCCCCGCCCACATAAGCACCTCGGACAATCGGGAAACGTGGCATACGTGGGCAGTGCGAGTTGCGGAGAATGCAAAAACTACGGAGGGCAAACAAAAGAACACGTAATCTGCAATTCAAAATGACAACGAGAGACCTAATGATAGGTGACTACGTTACCTTCAAAGACTGCCAAAATGACGATTCCCCCACCATCGTGAAAATCGAAGGGTTGGGCTATCAAGGACGAGGCGTAGTGGAGGAGGCCCTTGTAACCATTGACGGGGACGAGAATGGATTTGACTTGGTGGAAATTGACGATGAATTTGTCGGCATTCCACTCACCCCCGAAATCTTGGAGAAGAACGGGTTTAGAAATGGGTGTTATGTTGGTGGCTACTACTCGCCCGATTGCCCTTTCAGAGTATTTACGAAAAGGGGCGGGAAATGTGGATTTACCACATTATTCGATGATGAAATACACTTCTCGTGCATTTTTGTTCACCAACTCCAACATGCCCTGCGCCTTTATGGAATAGAAAAAGAAATCGTGCTATGAGCGTAATAAGATTAGACCACCTCGTCCACCGTCAATGCCAAGAGGTCTTTGTGAACACAGATGATATTTCAACATTCGGCACAACGTACACCTACGGGACGGACTACTATCTCAAAATGAAAAACGGGAGCACTTATTGGCTTACGGAGGAATCGTACAAGAAACTAAAAGACTGCGTTGCGCTATGATTGAAAACTACTCCATATCTCAGAATGAGGCAGGTAGCCTGCTCGTTACCCTCGTGCTTGGCTTGGACATTAGAGACCTGCAACCAAAAGTCACCCGTGACGAGCGGTTTGTGAGGGTGGATTGTGTTCTCCATAGAACCTACGACCTTACGTTTGAGGGAGACCCGAATGGCTACCGAGTAGTAACAATGGAGCGGGATGCAGAGAAGGTTATTGCCGAGACGAAAAAGTGGATAAATGACAACAAAGAAATTCTTGATATAACGAAGAGAATGTACTATGATTATCATTGATTGGCTCAAATGGAAGTGGTACACTTGGAGGTACAACTTCGTGCCCATGCAAACCTCAGATAAACGATGGATTGTTGCCTGTTTCGACCATTGGAACAACAGTTCCTTCAACGTGTCGGGAAGATTACTCTCCAAGAAAAACGCAGAGGAACTTGCAGAGCAACTCCGCTCTTTCAAAACCTTCCGCGATAGCAAGACCGAGGAGGGGAGAGACTTCAACAATCCCGAAGTCAAGGCTTGGCTGAAACGTCAACGCAAAAGGGAGGTGAAGTAATGGCCTACGACATGGAGGGTTGGTACAGACACCTGTACGGAGAACCTAAAAGTTCCACTGAATCCCAAGGCCCACGTAGTAGCCCAACTTAGGGCTGAAAGGCTCAGCAAACGGCTGAACCGCTCCGACACCCGCCTGCACACCGAAATTCAGTCTCTGTTTCTTAACCACAGGAACGGGGACTGTATTTGTTATTATCATGTGCTTGGGGAAAACGTAGATAGAATCCAACTGAGGAGAAACCCCACTCACCCACGCATGGTAGGTGCTATCCGCATACTCCTTTTGCTCCTTGGGCAGATAGAGCGAATCTCCCTGCATAACAAGGGTCGTGTCGTGGATATAAATAGGGATAGAATCGTGGATTGGCTTGGAGGCCACAAAAACGGGCGTAGAAACGCGCAGAGTATCGAAATAGTACAAGGTGTCCACCTTGGGGGAGAAATCGTCTAAAATCGCCTTAAAATGGCCTTTAACGAGCAATCCCGAAACAAGCGCACCAATGAGGAAGGCGGCAAGAACACTTACCGCCCCCCAAAGATAGGTTTTAGCATTACTCATGTTTGCCCGTGAGTTTGCGGATGCCCTTGCCGAACAGGTCAATGATTAACTGCACGAGGGCTCGCACCGCCTCCCAATCGTACAGGCCGTTGGATGCCCCACCCGCTATGAGGCCGAACACTGCGCCAATGGCGTAGTCCCAACCACCAAAGCCGAAGGACAACTGCCCTGTCAGCACGAAAAGGAGAGAAACACCTACGGAAATAACCCAAGAAATGAGGTGGTTTACCCACGGGGTCTCAATCTTGACAATCCGCTTAATAGCCTCCGTCAGAAGGAGGGTGGAGGCGATAACCGTGGGAACGGCTACGACCAACTGTTTGAGGAGTTCAATAATTGCGTCCATAACTACTTGTTATAATAGTGAAAGATTACGTTCTGAGCGAGAGAGCCATCGTTATCCAAGTGGATGAACGTTGCCCCCACACCGATACGGCAGATGCCACACTCCAAGGCCGCTTTGATAATCTTGTAGCGATTTTCGGAAGTGTTGCAACGAATGTCAACGGCCTTGCCCCTTGTGTGGGCCGAATTGCCACTACGGCCCTTCGATTTATCCCACTCGCGGGAGCGATAGGCGCAGTTCAGAACAAGGGGGATGCCCGCCTTCTCACGAACCTTATCCAAGAGAGCAAGAAAGCCCCCGTCCATGTCCTCTATGGAACAGGACGGGACGCACTTCTTGAACTCAGAAGGGGAGAAATACTTGCTCATTACTCAGCAAGGATTTCCTCGGCCCAAGCCTCGGCCTGCTCCTTGAATGCCTCGTGCTCTGCGAGTTTCGCGGCATCCTTCTCGCGGCCAAATGCGAGAGCAATCTCGGCACTCTCGGTGTACTTGGTGCGCATGATAGCGTCAATGATAGTGCCTTTCTCCACCTCGGGGACGAGCACTTCATCGTACTCGTACTTCACGCCATCGGGCTCGCCCTCGGCAGTGGAATCGGGTACTTCGGTGATGTTGTAACGGACTAACAGGCTCTTACTGTCGTACCGCTCGACCTTTGCAGGTCTTACTTTGGAAGATGTTGCCATTTGCTTTGTAATTTAAGGTTTGAATCAAATGTTATTTTTGCTTTCTCCTTTTTTCGGGTAATATCCCGTCTTTTTCATATCTTTCAAGTGCGGTCTCATAGGCAATAGACGCATATTCTGCGCTTTCAAACGAGCCCAAGAAATACCGAACTTTGTTTATCTGAATCTCCGCTCCAAATTTACCTGTTTTCTCGTAAAAATGAAAACCTCTGCCGTACTTTGGCGTTTTAGACCTCGAAGTATTCTCCCTCGTTGTGATTTTTCTGAGGTTGTAAAGTGCGTTGTTCGTTTTGTCTCCGTCTATGTGGTCTATAACAAGCGAATCCTCTCTTGTCAGTCCGTCCTGCCCAACAAACGAATAAAAGACAACCTTGTGAACTTTTGTTGTGTATTGTACGCCACCCTTTGATAGGATAACCGACAAATAACCACTCTTATCCATTGTCGGCTTAACAATAGTACCTCTTTTTAGGTTGTATATTATGCCTTGGTCGCTGACCGCATACAACCCTTCATAACCGATTACGTTTACTATTTTCATAACTCAAAATTTTTATTTTTACAAAGATAGTAAATAATTCGCATTTGTGCAAATTTATTCGTTTTTATTGGTCGTGTTCACGTAAGCGAGCCCGTCATTCGTACCGTTATTCGCGTTGCCGCCAACATACGCACCTCCCTCCGTAACCGTTGAAATACGTTATTTCAAAGAACTTGGGGTTTCGGGCGGGATAGGCCCGCCCTCCCCATGCTATTCAAATCGGAAAGCACCGCGATTGCCCGCTCTCAGCGTAACACGCCTCGGTAGCAAGTTGTTGTCAATCAACACTTTAAGCACGCGCATGCGCTCCTTTGAACCCGTCCAAACCTTGCGAGCCTCCGTTTCGGGAGCGTCAAGTGTCGGTTTCATTTTGTAAAGGTACATATTTTTTCCTTTCAAATCAACATCTGCAAACGCATCTACGATATAAAAGGTCTGTCCCGCAAGTGCTTGTTGCTGAGCAATCGGACAAGAGAAAGACTTGCTCTCCCTATCAGTATTGAGACCAAGACACGCCAAAGAACCATCGTCCTCAAACCCGTCTTGTTCCCATTTACGCTTGGTTTCTTCCATTTCGTTTTGACGTTTTGGACGGGGCAGGGGAGGGCTAACGGCCCTTCCCCTGTTCGTCCGCCTTAACTAATCACAAAATGAGAGGCGCGAGCCGACATCCGCACCCGCACCCGAGGGCGCAACGCCGGAGCCCACGTAAGCGAGCCCGTCACTCGCACCGCTACTCGCGTCGCCGCCAACAAACGCACCATAGATGGTGTTCAGTGCATGTGCGGTGTAGTGGTAGTCGCAGAAGTAGGTGCTTGCAGAGCCTGTATCGTCAGTGCCGATAAGGTCTCCATACTTGCGGATGTCCTGCGACAGGCTCGCGTTGGAGGCGAGGATGGCCTTCACATAGCCGTTGGCAGAGGCATCGTGGCCCACATCAACGTAGGAATCGTTGAGTGCACTTGCGTAGCGGCTACGGTCACGGCTGATGTGCACCTCTTGGTAGCCCGCATCGTCACCCATGCCCTTGGCGAGGAATCCGTCAGTCCACTTCCAAATGTGGCCGAAAGGATTTTCGATACCACGGTAGGAAGGAACACTCTCGGAGTGCTCAGAGCCGTAAGCCTCAGCCTGCTCGGCAGTGAAGGTGAAGGTCTTAACACCTGTCTTGTTACCGAGGGAGTTGGTGAATCCGCAAGGGATAATCGGGTTGTAGGAGTTGTAGTTACCCCAAGAGGTGTAGTTGACGTTGGAAACACCGCTACCGAGACCGCCTTGGTGCATACCTGCGGCATCAAGGTTGGGGTTAAATGCCTTCTGACTGTTGAGCGTGGCATATTCAATGGCAAAGAGCCAAAAAATATCCATGTGCATGTTCCAATCGTTGCAACCCCACTTTGCGCCACGGTTCTGAGCGTAGGTGCGGAAAGCGGTGAGGCTGATATTGGTTGCAGGCAGGCCGAGGAGGGAACGGTAAGTACCATCCCAATCGGCAGTGTTGTTACCACCACGATAGCGGGCAGTGGTGTTCACCACGGAGGAGAGAACATTGTTGTCGCGGTCAAGGCTCGCCTCATAAGCGGAAATGAGGTAGCGGGGGACGCGAACTGCTCCATCGAAGGGATAGAGGGAAATCTCCGTGTCCATGTAGCCCTGTGCGGCATTGAGGGAGGTTTTGCGATAGTGCTCGGGCACTTCGACCATCACCTGCCCTGTTGCGCCACTGAGGTCTGCGGCAGAGCCATCTTCCTTCTTGGTGGAATCGTTTTCTCCGAGGTAGTAGAGCACTACGCCACTGTCGTTGACAACGCACCTGCGCATGAGGCTCTGTACGGGGAGGTCTTGGTGGAGGGAGGCCGCACCGATACGGGTGAGGTCGGGAGAGGAGTTCCCGTAGTAATGGCGTACACCATACACTTGGTCGGGATTGTTGAAGGAAATGATTTTCTTAGTCCACTGAGTGTCCCACGTGAACAGGCAGACCTCTCCGTCATGGACGGTGAAGTTGCCGAAAGAGGGATAGCGACCACTCTCTGCGGCTACGAAAACCATACGCTCGTCACCTGCGGTGAAGGGGTCTGCGGGAGAAACCATGCCTCCGAACAGATAACCCTTTTTCAGCGAGGAAACTACGCTTTGGAGCACCGTATTCAGACCTTCGCCTGTAATTTCCTGCTCCGTGTTCTCGTAAACTTTGGAGTTCACGAGGTTTTTTAGAATCTCGTAGTTCATACTAAAAACGTTTTTAATGGTTTGGGTTGTTAATCATTTTT
>JAEEGJ010016503.1_pt1 | contig 16931 bp, 15 predicted proteins | sample 8958761 | NCBI WGS metagenome assembly JAEEGJ01 (sample SAMN16246546, study PRJNA631951) | gut metagenome | biome: gut microbiome; feature: rumen; material: RS-attached | host: Bos | place: Iran: Karaj | collected 2018-10 | reverse complement strand
GGTGACTCTGCGGCTCTACTACGACTATAACCTGATGAGCCCCAAAACCACCAACTCGTACAAGAACACCACGGCTGAATTCGGCTTTGAGTTGAAATTCTCATTATCAAAACTTTAGGCGATGAAAGAATTGGGATTTTCAATCGGTTTTTTCAGTCGGTTCTGCCTTTCGGCGATGACTGCCATGCTCTGCCTGACTGCCGCCGCGCAGCCCGTTTATGAGTTTGCCGCCATTCCTGCTTCGGCGCGCGTTGCCGCGATGGGTGGCGTGCCGCTGGCCATTGCCGAACCCGATTTGGGCATTGCCGCAACCAATCCAGCGTTTCTGCCATACATTGAAAATCAGAAGGTTGCAGCCGATTATGTAAATTATATTGCCGACATATCAATTGGCCACGCATCGTACTGCTTTCAAGACAGCCGCGTGCCAGGCACAATGGCCGTTGGAATCCAGTATCTGAACGGCGGCAAGAACACGCGCTACGATGTTTTTGGCAACGAAGCGGGCTCGTTCTCAACCAACGAGTATGCCTTTCATCTGTCGTACGGCCGCCGCTTCGACTCGTGCCTTGCCATTGGTGCCACGCTCAAGCCTGTTCTGTCGTTCGTGGCAGGTTATTCGTCAGTTGGCCTGATGGCCGACATTTCAGCCAGTTACACCTTTAACGAAGGTCGTACAGCCGCATCGGCACTGCTGCGCAACGCAGGTTCGCAAATCACCGCCTACGATGAGCACTACGGCCGCGTGCCATTCGATGCATCGATAGCCGTCAGCCACCAACTTGAGCACGCGCCTTTCCGCCTGTCGCTGGTTCTGCAGCAGTTGCAGAAACCCCGCCTGAACGCCGACAGCAAAAACAGCACCGAACCAGGTTCTGAAGTTGAGCGTGACAACATCACATTGCCATCGTTCGCTGATAATATTCTGCGCCACTGCGTTTTTGGCATCGAAGCCTTTCCTGGCAAACAGTTCAATCTGCGCGTGGGCTTCAACTACAACCGCCGCCAGGAACTGAAACTGAAAGACGCGCCTGGCATGGCAGGAATGTCATTAGGTTTCGGCTTGCGCCTGAAACGTTTCAGCGTCGAGTATGCCCACGCCCGCTACACCCTTTCGGGCGCATCGAACCATTTTTCGGTGGTGGTGAATGTGAGATAGGTTTCAAATAATAAAAAAATATTGGAAACAAAGCGTTTGGCTTAACTTAGGGACTCGTCCCTAACACAATATTCTGACAATAATTATTCCGTATCTTTGCCCCGAACAAAACCATACACCTATGCGCATCGATATCATCACCGTTGTTCCCGAAATTCTTGACGGGCCGTTCAGCCAGAGCATCATCGGGCGGGCACAGAAGAAGGGAATTGCCGAAATCCACATCCACAACCTGCGCGATTACTCGACCGACAAGCACCGCCGCTGCGACGATTACGCCTTCAGCGGTAGCGCCGGAATGGTGATGACCATCCAACCCATCGAAGCGTGCATTGAGCACCTGAAGAGCGAGCGCCAGTACGATGAGATTATCTACACTTCGCCCGACGGCGAGATGTTCAACCAGCCAATGGCCAACCAAATGTCGCAGCTGCAGAACATTATCATCCTTTGCGGACACTACAAAGGCATCGACCAGCGCGTGCGCGACCATTTGATTACGAAAGAGATATCGATTGGTGACTATGTGCTGACAGGTGGCGAACTGGCGGCTGCTGTCATTGCCGACGCGGTGGTGCGGCTCATTCCGGGCGCCATCAGCGACGAGACATCGGCTCTTTCCGACTCGTTCCAGGACAATCTGCTATCGGCGCCTGTCTATACGCGCCCTGCCGATTACAAAGGCTGGAAGGTGCCCGAAGTGCTGCTGTCGGGCAACGAGCGGCTCATCGAAGACTGGAAATACGAGCAGGCCCTTGAGCGCACCCGCCGCCTAAGGCCCGACTTGTTGAAGGACGATTAGGATTTAGGAGATAGAATTTATGCATTAGGCACTAGGTGTTGGGTGTTAGGTGTTAGAAATTAGGATTGAAAAGAGAAAGTTTAGAAGTTGAGAATGGTTAGTTATCTAAACAGCGAAGCAACTCACCTTCTCAACAGCGAAGCACTCAACTTTAAACCCTTTTAAACAGCAAAGCGTTTAAACTTTTAAACGATTCACCAATTCACCGATTAAACAAATAAATTACATTTACCGACAACAAAAATTACAATTATGGCACAAAGAATAACCGACGCCGACTTTGAGACTGAAGTTCTTAAATCGGCAATCCCTGTGGTAGTTGACTTTTGGGCAGAGTGGTGCGGACCCTGCAAAATGCTGCTACCGATAGTTGAAGAACTTGCCGCCGAATACGAAGGCAAAGTGAAGATTGTGAAAATGAACGTTGACGAAGCCGAGAACACTCCGGTGCAGTTTGGCATCCGCAACATTCCAACGCTGTTGTTCTTCAAGAACGGCGAAGTGGTTGACAAGCAGGTTGGCGCAGCCGCCAAACCAGTTCTTGCGCAGAAAATCGACGCGCTGCTGTAAACGCAAAAAACGCCGCAGCCGTATCAAAAAGGTATGGTTGCGGTTGTTATTCTAACAACTAATTTTAAAATTGATTATGAAAAGGTTATTATTAGCAGCATTGATTCTTGCCGCATTTGCGAGTTGCGAAAAAGACAAGGAAACTGTAAAGATTCTTTTCTATACCAACGCCCAACTAGTTACGAATTGCGGTAGTTTCAACGTTAATGTTTATGTGGACGATAAACTCGTTGGCACATTGCAAACCGCCTATTCCGCAAAAAGTACATCCATTTCGTGTGATACAAAAGATGAAGATGGAGGTATTCTTGCGGTTGAAGTTGAGAAAGGTAAAGAACACACTTACATAGCCATAGGCGATTGCAAAACAAATATGATTCGTACAGGTGCTTTTTGTTTATCTGATTTTGACTGTATGTCAATATTCATCGATTATTCTGATTATATCGATTTTCCTAAATTTCCTGACGAGCCTTGAAAAATCTGCCGCTCCGTGGGGCTTTATTAATGATTACAATATAAAACTTGCAGAAATCAAAACGCCGCAATCTGTTTATCGGGTTGCGGCGTTTTTTGGTTTTTTATCTGCAAATAATGTTGTATATTTGTTTGTTAAACAATTTAAAATCATCAATTATGAGAAACTTATTACTTGCGGCATTGATTCTTGCTGCTGTTGCGGGTTGCAAAAAAGACAAGGAGTCATCAATAGACTCAACAAAAGTGTATTTCTACACAAATGCCCATCTTTATGTGAATTGCGGACCTTTCGATGTTAATGTTTATGTTGACGATAAACTATGCGGCACTTTGCGACTTTCCGCTCCTGAAGAATTCAATCCGTGCGAAAAAGGTGAAGATGAATTCTTTCATGAGGATGAAGTAGAAAAAATTGAAGATGGGTTCTTTCTTGAGGTTGAAGTAGAAAAAAATAGAGAGCACACTTACAAGGCGGTAAGCGAGTGCGGAATATCAAAGGAACTCAAAGGCGAATTTTGCTTTTCCGACGATGAATGTCATTCTGTGTTCCTTGATTTTTATGAAGGAGAGGATTTTTCTGATTAGTCTTGACAATTCTAAGGCCCAGTCGGGGCTTTTGCGTGATTGCAATATAAACTAATCAAAACGCCGTAATCTGTTTTCAGGTTGCGGCGTTTTTTATTTTTTCAGGAACGCAGATTGGACTGATTTTCGCAGATTTTTCCAATACTAAACTACTAACCGCTATAGCCAGTTTTAGAGACGCGCCGCATTATCTATAACCAACACCTAACACCCAATACCCATCACCACTAATACATTCAATCTTTCAATCCTTCAGTTATTGTCCCCAATTATCGCGGTCCAAACTGCGGTACTGAATGGCCTCGGCAAGGTGCTCGGGCTTGATATCGGGCTCGCCGGCAAGGTCGGCAATGGTGCGCGACACCTTCAGAATGCGGTCGTAGGCGCGGGCCGAAAGTCCGATTTTCTCCATTGCGTTTTTAATCATCTGGCTGCATTCGGCGCTTAAAACACAATGCTTGCGGATGAGCCGCGTACTCATCTGCGCGTTGCAGTGCACGCCCTCATAATCGGCAAAACGCTGCTGCTGAATGGCGCGGGCGCGGGTTACACGCTCTCGGATCTGCGCGCTCGTCTCGAGCTGCTCCTTGCCCGACAGTTTGTCGAACGGCACGGGTACCACTTCAATGTGAATGTCGATGCGGTCGAGCAGCGGGCCCGAAATCCGGCTCATATACTTCTGGCGCATCATTGGTGTGCAGGTACACTCCTTTTCGGGATGGTTGTAGTAGCCGCACGGGCAAGGATTCATACTGGCCACAAGCATAAAGCTGGCCGGATATTCGACAGTGAACCGTGCGCGCGAGATGGTTATTACGCGGTCCTCCAAAGGCTGACGCATAACTTCGAGCACAGTGCGCTGGAATTCAGGCAGTTCGTCGAGAAACAGAACGCCATTGTGAGCCAGCGAAATCTCGCCAGGCTGCGGAAAAGTACCGCCACCAACAAGCGCCACATCGCTGATGGTGTGGTGCGGCGAGCGGAACGGCCGTTTGGTCATCAGGCTGGTGTCTTTGTCGATTTTACCGGCCACAGAGTGAATCTTTGTGGTTTCCAGCGCCTCGTGCAGTGTGAACGGCGGCAGAATGCTTGGCAGACGTTTGGCCAGCATCGTTTTGCCGGCTCCCGGGGGGCCAATCATAATTATGTTGTGACCGCCGGCTGCGGCAATCTCCATTGCGCGTTTCACATTCTCCTGTCCGCGCACATCGGCAAAGTCTGAGTCCCAATGGTTTATGCTATTGGCAAACTCCTCGCGGGTGTTCACAACAGTTGGCTCAAGTTTGGATTTGCCATTCAGAAAATCAACCACTTCACGGATATTTTCAACGCCGTACACATCAAGGTTGTTGACCACGGCGGCCTCGCGGGCGTTCTGCTTTGGTAGGATGAACCCTTTAAAACCCTCCTCGCGTGCCTTGATGGCGATGGGCAGAGCTCCTTTTATTGGTTGCAGGCTTCCGTCGAGCGATAGTTCGCCCATAATCACGTAATCTTCAACAGCCTCAGCAGTAATCTGCCCCGATGCGGCCATAATGCCCACTGCCAGAGTCAGGTCGTAGGCCGAACCTTCTTTGCGGATGTCGGCCGGTGCCATATTTATGACAATCATTTTGCCCGGTATATGGTAACCATTGTTTTTCAACGCCGCGTTGATGCGCTGCTGACTTTCTTTGACAGCGTTGTCGGGTAATCCCACAAGGTGAAAAGCCATTCCGGGGCTGATGTCCACTTCAACAGTGATAGTGATGGCGTCAATCCCGAAAACAGCTGAGCCGTATGTCTTAACAAGTGATTTTTCCATTTGTCTATAAGTGTTGATGTGGTTTTATAACAATCTATAAATCAGTGAGAGTGAACGCTTTACCTGATTTATATTCATATTTTGCGACACCTCGTCCTTTCACTAGATAGAGCCGGTATATTTCAGCTTTGGTGTCAACAATAGTATCTATTTCCACAACAATCACATTGTTAAATAGTTTGCTGTCAATCATTACCGAATCGCGTAAAGCGGCATCGATTGAATTGGTGCCTTCAACTGTCCCGTCGTTCTTTATGCTGAACATAAATCTGTCGATATTCAGTGGCACGTAGTACGAGCTGTGTTTCCCATAGTGTTGGAACTCATACATGAACTCGAATCGTACTTTCTTTTTTTCGGATGAGCATAGCATTTGAATGTTTCCCACTGAATCAACGCTAGAGTTAGTGTGTGCGAAAGCGTCACAGTTGCAAGCTTCAGTGCGGCCGGTTGTGAATCTTTTGGTCGAAAAAACATCAGAAAAGACGAACGTCTGCTCTTGTTGCCCGCTCCTGAACGTAATTTTCTCATCAGTGCCGTACGGCAGCCACTCTAAAAGGTCTCCAGGGTAGGAAGGACAGTCGGTTGTTTTGCTGCAGCTGAAAAGGCACACTGTCAATGCTGCAGCCAGTAGTCTTTTTATCATATCTCGTTGTTTATTAGCGATTGAATCCATTGAACATCTTCTTTCAGACGGGTTGCTGCCGAAGCTGAATAGCGTTTCGAGAATTTGGCGTCCCAAAACCATTTTTCAAGCGTTTTCTGATGACTTGCGTCGATGATTTTCGAGTCTGATGCGAAGAAATAATACTGCAATGTCGGAAGCAGATTATGGTACATTGTCAGGTCACCTGATAGGCGCATCTGTTTTAAGAAATCGAGCGAACTGAGTAGCGCGGCTTTAGTGCGCGGCCAAATTTTCTGGCAGATTTCTGGTGTCAGTTTGAGTTGATATAGACTGCGGGCATCACCGAAAGCATTGATTGTCAGTGAAAGAGAGAATACTTTTTCGCCTAGCCGTCCGAATTGTTTGATGCGCTGTGCTGTGTTGAAATCATCGATGTTCTGTTTCAGGTCGAACTTCTCGCTCCACGTTGTGGCGTGAATCAAGTCGAAGATTGTAAGGTGTTTACCGCCCTGGTTGATACGTTCGAAAATCTCCACCACGTCGTCTATTTCGGTGTTGGTTGTAAGAACGATGCTCACCGGATAGTTCAGGAAAATATCGCGGCATTGGCGCAGGTTCTGCGCGGCCTTGCTGTTTTTCTTCCCATTATCTATTTCAGCTAAAATACTATCAAATTCTTGGTCATCAATAATCCGCCATATTGGAATATTGTTTTTCTCTCGCTGGCTTCGCGGAATCACAAACTCGCAGCGGTCGGTGTTGAAGCTGATGGTTGAGTAGTCGCAGTCGCCCATTGTTTTGCCCATCAGTGCCACAAAAAGCGACATTATGCGCTGTTGACCATCCAGAATGAACTGAAAATCACCATCGGTTTTGGTGTCGTTGATGCCGTCGATATCGAACGGGCGGATGAAGAAAGCGTATTTGGCTGGTGCCTTCCAGAAGAACAGCGATCCGATGGGGTACTGGTGGTAAACCGAGTTTAGCAGCTTAACAACTTTCGATTTTTCCCAAATATAATCACGTTGGAAACGCGGAATCTTTATGTTGCCGGCTTTCAGCTCTGTTAGCAGCCGTTGCAGCGTCCAATCGCTGATGATGCTGATTTTAGGTTCCATATGCTGGCGTTTTAATAGTTAGAACAGACTTTTCAAAAACCGCTTGAAAATAATTACTATTTGGTGATATTGTTAATTATTAAGCCGTTTTTTTACATTATGCCAAAACAAAAAGAGCCAGTCCTATTTTTGAACTGGCTCTTCTATATTGAGTATTGCAGCGGATTAGTATTCCCACAAATCCTGCTCGTAGTCAGTGATTTTTTTCTTCAAAGCCTCGGCTTCAAGCAATGATTGAATACCAAGTGAGTAATCAGCTATACCTCGATCGTCGTAAACGTTCGAAACCTTTACTATAAAGCTGTTGAAATAGCGTTTGAAGAATATATCATCGAATGTGCGGCGTTCAGCGTCATTATTGTTGTTGAACACTTCGTGGTCAGCCAAAATGCGGCGAACTTCCGGGAAATAAATCCAAAACACCATTGACTTACGCACCTCAGCGTCTTCGCCACCGTCATCATCCTTCACATAGAAGCGTATCGGGCTCAAACCGATAATGCGAACTTCCATAGTAGAGTGCTTACGGTCGAAGAACCAGTCTTCCTTCAGCCAATATTGCTTCACCTCGGTGCTGTTAATCTCACCTTTGATGGTTTGCGTTTGCTCATCGCCATTTTCGTCAGTGTATGAAACATTCTTTTCAACAGCGCCGAAGTTGGTCTCAATTTGTGAGCGGCCCATTGGCTGTGTAAAACGGTCGTCATCGTTGCTGTATGCAGTTAAACCTTCGTTGTTGATGCCCATCAGCAATAAGTCAATCAAACTCATACGCTCGTTGATTTTTGTTGTAGGATAGTAAAGGTTAAGATTGATTTTCTCACGCAAATCAATCACACGCCATACACGTTTCTTATACATGGCATCAGCTTCACGCAAATATTTGTATGGAATGGGTTTCCTGTTTGGAATATGGTCCGGCACATATATGTCGTCCATAACCTGCGCTTCTGCATTATTGCAAGTGAAGAGCATACCCAGAAACAAAACCGGTATTAAAAACAACTTTTTCATACGCTTCTATTTTTTATTTAACCTTAAACACTATAGGCGACAAAGAGCGTGGTACACCGTCGGGTCCTACAGCCTCGATATCTTCTATAGTAATTCTCGCATTATTTTTCAATCCTTTTATCAGGTTCTTAACCTCTGCATCAAAGGTGCCGCCTTTTTTGGCGATTTCCTTTGTCATACCGCCACTGACAACGGTTGTGACAGTATATTTTGTGATTTTGAACTTCAAATCGAAAACGAAATCCTCCAAATCGGCTTGCACACCGCTAGCTGCACTAAGAACGGCTTTTTCAATAGTTCCACTGCTATAACCCATAACCTTTGCTTTAGGTTCAGGAATAGTCTTGATACGGAACAACATACTGCCCATATTCTTTGCCTTGCCATCGATTTCTGCCGCAACAGCCACATTCACAGTTCCACTACGCTTAGTAGGTTTGACTTCATAGCCGTTGCCAACTTTTTTAATTGTAGCACCACCTTCAGGAATGCTGACCTTGATTTTGTCAGACGGAATACCTGGTACAGAAATTGCAACTGGGTTCTCGATACCATAGTAGAATACGTTCATCTTTGTCGGTGAGATAACCAGACTTGGCTCGGCTACTTGATACGACTCTTCAAACGGATAACTCGAGACCGAGCCATCAGGACGTTTAATTCGAATCAAACCGCCCCACTTGCGCTCACCTAGTGATGAAGCCACTTTCTTGTAGACTCCTTTTCCACGTGCAACGGTTAAAGTCTCGTATGCTCCAACCATTTCATAATTCTCGGGTCCGTTCTTTTTATAAGAACCAACAAGAATTTCAGGATCCTGAGTTGAGTCGAACGCCGCAAGGAATATTGTTGCAGTGTACTCATTGCCTCTCATCACATAGTTAGAGTTAGGGATAACCGTAGCTGACAATGCGTTGAATTTGAAATCACCGGCACTGATTTGCTTGAACAGGTAGTTGATTACATCGGTCTCAATATTCTTGATATCGGTTTTCAACTTGTCCAGCATAACAATATCTGCCACTGCCGGAATGTGCTCAAAGGTGCGAGCTTCCCAAGTATGAATGGCTCCTTCCTTATCAGTGTGGCTATCAGTGTTCAGCGTGCCTTTTATTCCGTCAATAATACTTATTTCACTTTCCGGAATCAATGCCAATGCGGCATCCTTGTATTCATTTAATTTTCCTTTAAGAATTTCACCGCGTCCTTCCAAAATAAAATACTGACCACCAAAGTCAATATTATCTTTTGAGTTCATCGAATCAATGACATACCTATCACCTTTGATCACGTTCTCAACATTGCTGTTCTCCGCCAAAGTCAGGAATCCTTTTTTGTAGTTCTCAATAAGATTGCAAAGGCTGTCGGTTAACTCCTTAAAGCCATCGGCTTTATCTTTCCAAGGTCTAACCTTGTTCTCATTGATTGTCAGCTGCTTCTCAAACTCATCATAAACCTTTTGGTTTTTGGTCTCGTAGTTCTTTACAGTTTTTCCCAAACTTTCACTAACAAGCACAAAAGAATCCAATACGTCTTTCGATACGTTCAGAGCCAACATACATGTTAAGAACAAGTACATTAGGCCAATCATTTGTTGCCTAGGCGTTTCCTTGCCGTGACCCATAACTTTTCCTTTTCTTTAATTACTTAATATTAAGCGACGAAAGCATATTGCCGTATACGTTGTTCAACGATGCGACATTCTGCTCCAAAAGTTGAACACCCTGATTCAACTTCTTCGTATTATCAACAGTCTGATTCATATTGTCAATCATGCTGCCGAAACCGTTGATGTATTCTTTCGAAGTCTCAACTTGCTTGTTCATATTGTCGAGCTGCAACTCGTAAACTGAATTGAGTGCCGACAGATTCTTGTTCAAGCCGCCCAGTTTCTGAACGTACTCCGAACCCAGATCGCCAACAGAGTTCAACTCGCCAGTAAGTTTGTTTGCGAACTGTGAGTAAGCCTCTGCAACCTGGCTGTTAGCCTGATTGAATGATTGTGCTGAGCTTGCATAAGAGTCTGACAGCAAACCAACTGAAGCTGACAAAGCCTCGGTCGATTTCTTGTAAGCGTCACCCAAACCAGATACTGAATCAGATGCGGCTTTGACTTTCGTTACGAAGTCTTGAGTTGCGACACTTGCGTCAACAGTTGCGCCCATCTGGTCAATTGTCTTATTAAGATTTGCCAAACCTTTACCCAGTTTTTCAAACATTCCTGGGGTGATTTCGGCTTTTTCAATCATCTCGTCGAATTTGGCCAAAGCAGAACCACTACCGCCAGCATAAACTACTCCACCACCTTGAACAGGTGCACCACCTTGGACGCTGCCACTTGCTGTAGCACCGCCACCGCTTACACCACCTCCAACAGGAAGGTCCTGTACTCTGTCGAAATTACGTTTTGGTCTTGCTGCAGCCGGATCTTCATCATCATCTTCCAAACCGGCCAATTGCGGGAATACCAATGTCCAGTCCAATTCTTCTGCCAGTGGTTCGAATGCAGAGAAGAAGAAGATTAAGGCCTCAGTCAAAAGGCCGACGATCAACATTATTGATGCGCCCGGATAGTGCTGGATTTTAAACAACGCACCAACAAGCACGATTGATGCACCCCATCCATACACATACTTCATGAAGTTTTTGTACCCCCTACTTTGGGTTAATTCGGCAATACTCATAATTTTATTCGAATTTAAATTAGTTACTAGTTTTTAGTTTTTATGATTAATAAACTTTTGATGTTGCACCTGTTTCATCAGGTCCCATATAAGTTCTTACGCAACGGAATCCAATGTATGACTTAGCAGAATCCTGATACTCATATGTTCTTGTACCATTTTGCAGATAATATGCGATATCTTTCCACGAACCACCGCGTACAACTTTTCTCTTCATTACCGGAAGGTCGTCGGGCAGAGCATTGAATTTGTAGTCAGGGCTTAAATCGTGAGTGAATGAGTAAGCACTCTCGTCGAAAGCAGAGCTTGTCCATTCTGCCACATTGCCAGCCATGTCATACAAACCAAAGTCGTTGGCTTCATAAATGGCAACCTCTACAGTGTACATGCCACCATCGTCAAGGTAATCACCACGAAGTGGCTTGAAGTTTGCAAGGAAGCAACCTTTGTCATTACGAGTGTAAGGACCGCCCCAAGGATAAACAGCCAAATCGTTACCACCACGGGCTGCATATTCCCATTCGCCTTCAATCGGCAATCTATAATCTTGCTCGAATGTCTGCCCAACAGTAACCAAATAGTTATTCAATAATTGTGTTCTCCAAATGCAGAATGCTGATGCCTGCTTCCAAGTTACGCCCACAACAGGGTAGTTGTCGTAAGAAGGTGACCAGAAATACATTGAAGTCATAGGCTCGTTGTAGGAATATGAGAAATCGCCTATCCAGCACAATGTATCGGGATATACATGAACTTTGTCATGCATAATGAAAGACGAACGGTCTTTGATTGGAACGCGTTTTCCTTCAAGATTGAAAATCTCGCCATCGTACTGACCTGTTTTGTAGTTATAGTGACGACGTGCCTCGTTTTCGAATGTAAACTTTTGTGCAGCTTGCTTGAAATCAATCCAGAAATAGTCGTAAACCAATTTGCGTGTATCGATGTCACGATGACGGAAGAAACGTTCGTGCTCAGGATAGTACAAATCTTCGAGAATGGTCTTCTCTTCCTCGCCTGACCAGTTGATGGGTTCTTCCCAATTGATAAAAGGTGGGTCGATTGGCTCACCATATTGGTCTTCCGAAATCAGGTATGCGTCAATCTGCTCGCCTAACAGTCTGTAAGCCAGCGAGTCACGTACCCAAAATACGAATTGACGGTACTCGTTGTTGGTTATTTCGGTCTCGTCCATCCAGAATGCCGGAACCGAAACAGTTTTTGATTGTGCTGTTGTTGCCCAAGGCACATCTTGATCACTTGGCCCCATACGATAACTACCTTTTGGCACTAAAACCATGCCAAACGGTGGCGCACTGTAGTTAGGGTTTCTATCCTGCACACCTATCAGCTCTCCGTTCCCACCTGTGGAACAGCCTGAAATTATGAGCAATACAACACTCAAATAAGTTAATTTTTTCATATCCCAACTGTATTTGTTTTCACACAATAAAAGTCATAAAAAAAAATAAAAATCCAAATAATTATAGGAATCGAACGCTCTTATATTTTCGATTGTCCTTATCCTTGTCTAAACTAAATGAATATCCAATCATAAACTCTAACGAACCATGGCTGTAATTTATTATACTGCTCGTGGTTAAATCGTAGGAAACCGCAACTTCAATGCCCGATGGAAGCGATAATCCTGCTAAGAATGATATCGCATCGATGGGCTTATAGGCCACGCCTCCGTAGAATTTTTCGTTATAAGTCAAAATTCCTGACAGCGAGAAGGTTGTTGTGGCGAAATCCGTTGCGATGAAAAGGTTTGGTTTGATGGTGAACAATGGGTTGGTCAATTGATATTCATAACCCGCTCCCACAAACAGTTGCCTTGCAAAGTACGACGATTTCACTTCTTCGCCTGCCGCTGTCGATGTATATTTGATTTGCGACTGCAACAAGTTGCGCATCGAACAACTCAAATACACATTTTCGGAACTATAATAGAATCCGAGATTCATGTCAAAGAACATAGGCTTGTCTTCAGTGTTCTGCGGCACCCAGGGGTCATTTGCACCACCATCGGGGAAGATCCATGAGCCCTTGAACGACTGGTTTGTCATGCTCAAGCCTGCGCCAAAACCAACTTCACCTTGCAACATTTGACGTCTATATGCATACGAAAAATTCAAACCAATGTTTTGAAAATTTCCGATTTCGTCATTCAAAATCGTCAAACCTGCGCCATTCCTTATGCCAAACAACTTAAAAGGGGCGTCGATACTGAAGGTCTGAGTCTGGGGTGCACCCTCAAAACCCATCCACTGGTTCCGCACCAGCCCCCTTGCTTCTATCTCATTGCCGTCGCCCGCGTAGCCTGGGTTGTAGTACATATAATTGAACATGCTCAGGCTGGAAAAGTTCTCTGTTTGACCGCTCGCAACCGAAGCAAGTGTTACCAATACTATCGTCAATAGACGTCGACAATTCATATATTCATTCACTACTCTGTAGAATGGCGTTAAAAATAAATAAAAAATCCACAAACAATAATTGCAATTAACAATTTGCTGTTAATATTTACACTAACGCCCTTTTTCATATGCCGTATCGCCTGAAAGCGTTTTTTAATCGTTCAGGTATTTCGTTATTAACCAATGCTATATAATCAGACTTCGAGCAAGAGACCACTGCGCCCGCCATTCCGTTTTTTTGAGACAATTCCATCCAAAAACGGTCGTTTTTCGGGTTTTGATAGAAGACAATGTCGGTATTTAGCGAGTCGAGTTTGACAAAAATCTTCTTGTAGCGGTCGAAATTGCACGCTGGATAGTCGTTTTCGCGCTGCGACACACCATATATATAATGCCAAATTATCTGCGCGGTCAGGTGTGCCGACATCTCCATCGGTGTGTTCCGCGAAACGAGTTCGAAAATGCCGAACGCTTTCGAGCGGTCGCTGACACCTGCGAAATTGGCCAACTGACAGGCTTCCTCGGTGTATAGGCCGTTCGGACTCGGCTGGTGAGCCGCTGGCATATCGGCCTGACGGACAGATGCAGCATCGAACGAGACAAAATCGCAATCACGCAAAACCGGCTCTAAACTGTTGATATTCTGACGAACAGTGCCTAACCGATACTTGTCGACACCATATTCATCGAGCAAATCTGATTGGCTCTGCGATGTGAAATAGACCTGACTGCCGATGACATCGCACTTCACGCTGCTGGTATATTTCCGCAGAATATCAAGAAGATATGATCGCGAAGTGGCATTCAGGCTGTCGGCGATGTCGAAACACGAATCGATGAGCCCGATTTCAATCTTGCCCTTGGCGCGCCAAAGCCCCTCGACTATCGGCAGAGTCAAATCGTGAGAGCCACCTATATATATAGGTATAACCCCGCCGCTGACGAGCGACTCGGTTATGTAACTGACGGCTGAATAGGTGTCGGCTGCGCTGTTGCCCAAAATCAGGTTGCCGAAGTCGGTGATTTTCAGGTTGTTGAAGGCCGCCAACTGATAGAGCCAATAGCGCACATTGTCGGCTTTGGCAGCGTACGGCATTGGATAGGCGTTGCGCGTCTCGTCGATGCCGATGATTGCAACTTGCACGTCGACAGACTTTTGCAAGTCGGGCTCGCTGTAAAGTTGGCTGCCTAAAAATCCTTCCAACGTGCTGAACTGCTTCAGATTGTCAGGTCGGCGGGTGTCGAGATACTGCGCTATGTCGCTTTCGAGAATCATTTCGTTTTTTTGGTGACGCGCTTTTTGGCTGGCTTGTCGGCACTGTTCTTGATAATTTCCTCACAATCAGCCACCGTCAATGCTTTGGCGTCGGTGCCTTTGGCAATGCGGTAGTTCTTGCCGTCGAAAGCGATGTAAGGTCCGTAGAATCCGTTAAGTACCTGAATTTGACCGTCTTTGCCTTCGAAAATGTTAATCACCTTGTTCTTTTCGGCCTCGCGTTTCTCGTTGATGAGTTCGATGGCGCGCTCGAGCGTGACGGTGTAAGGGTCGTCGACATTGCGCTTGAGCGAGTAGAACGAGTTGTTGTGGCGCACGTACGGACCGAAACGGCCGATGGCCACGGTAACTGTTTTGCCTTCAAACTCACCAATTTGGCGCGGCAGTTTGAACAAGTCGAGCACTTCCTCAAGAGTGATGGTCTCGATGTGCTGGTCGCGGCGAAGCGATGCGAACTGCGGTTTCTCGTCGTTCTCGCCGTCGCCAATCTGCGCCATTGGACCGTAGCGTCCAATCTTGACAATCACTGGCTTGCCGCTTTCGGGATGAACACCCAAAACGCGCTCGCCATTTTTGCGCCCCGTAACCTCGAGAGCGCGGTTTATTGTGTCGTGGAACGGATGGTAGAATTCGTCTATCATTTTGTACCACACCATTTTACCTTCAGCAATATCGTCAAATTCCTTCTCGACTTCGGCGGTGAAATTGTAGTCCAAAATCGACGGGAAGCACTCAACCAAATAGTCGTTGACAATCATACCAATGTCGGTTGGGAAGAGTTTGCCCTTCTCGACTCCGTAGTTTTCGGTCTTGGTTTCGGCCTTGATTTTGTCCGATTTCAGTGTCAGCACCTCGTATTTGCGCTCCGAGCCTGGGCGGTCTTCCTTAACCACATACTCACGGTTCTGAATTGTGGAAATGGTTGGCGCATAGGTAGATGGACGGCCAATGCCCAACTCTTCCAACTTGCGCACCAAAGTGGCCTCGGTGTAGCGCGGCTGGTGCTGCGAGAAGCGCTGGCTGGCTGTTATGTTGTTGTAATCGAGCGCCTGACCCACCGCAAGTTTCGGCAGGATGGCTTTTCCCTGCTCGTCGTCCTCATCGTCGGTCGATTCGATGTAAACCTTCAGGAATCCGTCGAACTTGATGACTTCGCCTTGAGCGACAAACAGATGTTTCGAATTGGAAATGTTCAAGTTAATGGTTGTGCGCTCCATTTCGGCGTCGGCCATAAGCGACGCGATGGTGCGTTTCCAAATGAGTTCGTAAAGTTTTTTCTCGTTGGCGTTGCCCGTGATGGTCGGCTTGTCGAGATATGTGGGGCGGATGGCCTCGTGAGCCTCCTGCGCGCCCTTGGTCTGCGTTTTGTAATGGCGAACTTTCAGATATTCAGCGCCAAACTGCTTGGTAATCTCTTCCGAAGCTGCCTTAACAGCGGCGTCGGACAGGTTGACCGAGTCGGTACGCATATAGGTGATTTTTCCTGCCTCGTACAGGCGCTGCGCGAGCGACATTGTCTGCGAAACCGAAAAACCGAACTTGCGGCTGGCCTCCTGCTGAAGCGTCGAAGTGGTGAACGGCGGCGCTGGTGTGCGTTTGGCTGGTTTCTGGCTGATGTCGGCAACGCTGAAAGTTGCTGATTTGCAAGCGTCAAGGAATTTCTCGGTTTCCGATTTGCTGGCGAACTTATGGTTGAGTTCGGCTTTCAGGTCGGTTGCAAGTTTGAGCGTCGGGTGGTTGAACTGGCCCAAAACGCGGAACGATGATTCGGGCTTAAAATCCATAATCTCGCGCTCGCGCTCAACAATCAGGCGGACAGCCACCGACTGCACACGGCCTGCCGACAGCGACGGTTTCACCTTCTTCCAAAGCACTGGCGACAACTCGAATCCGACCAAGCGGTCGAGAACGCGGCGCGCCTGCTGGGCGTTGACAAGATTGATGTCGATGCCGCGCGGATTCTCGATGGCGTGAAGAATGGCCGTCTTGGTAATCTCGTGAAAGACAATTCGTTTGGTGGTTTTATCCTTCAGCCCCAACACTTCGAACAAGTGCCAAGCGATGGCTTCTCCCTCACGGTCCTCATCGGACGCGAGCCATACGGTTTCAGCGTCTTTGGCGGCTTTTTTCAAATCGGCGACAAGTTTTTTCTTGTCTGGCGAAATCTCGTATTCAGGTTTGTACTGATGCTCAATGTCGATGCCGAAGCCTTTCTTGGCCAAATCGCGGATGTGTCCGTAACTCGATGTGACCATATAATCTTTTCCCAAAAACTTCTCGATAGTCTTGGCCTTGGCAGGTGACTCGACAATTACAAGGTTCTTTTGCATAGAAATCTCCTTATGGTTTGAAAATCGGCGCAAAGAAAAACAAAATTTTTAAAGGCAAGCA
>JAEEGJ010016501.1_pt1 | contig 16932 bp, 17 predicted proteins | sample 8958761 | NCBI WGS metagenome assembly JAEEGJ01 (sample SAMN16246546, study PRJNA631951) | gut metagenome | biome: gut microbiome; feature: rumen; material: RS-attached | host: Bos | place: Iran: Karaj | collected 2018-10 | reverse complement strand
TTCTTCATATCGCTGGAAGATCTTGTCACCGCCGCATACATGCTTGGTGCCGTCATCATCGAGGATGATATAATCTCCCTCACCTATGAAGGTCTTTCCCCTTCTGTGAGAAATGTAAGGGCAGACTATCGAGCCGTCCTCACGTGTTGTCTGGACAAGTTTTGCGGTAACGAACCACTGCTTTGTGATGACATCGCTGAGAAGTTCGAATCCGTCTTCCAGACCCTTGCCAAGCTCATACTTCTGAACTTCGGCTTCCAAAGGTACTCTTTTGCATCTCATAGTGTTACTCCTTTCAGAGCGTGTTTGTGAGCTACAATGACCTAACTAGATTATATCCGCAAATATACGTATTTTCAACGGTTCACTTGATCTCGTAATCAAGCTTGAGTGTGAGATCAAAACCGATGATGTATTTACCGCCGGTATTGTAATCGTAATCACAATCAATGCGGAAATCACTTCCCATCAGTCCCTTGGCGGAAAGAAGTCTGCTCGCATAAGCATCGTTCTCCCTGAAGAATTCGGTCTTATCTTCATCCTTGAATTTAAAGCCCTTCTCCTCAAGAGCCGAAACCACGGAAGCACAATCGGTGTAATACATATCTATTCCGTCAAAGGTTACATCCGCATGCGGATAATCTTTCGCAAGTACGCCTGCATCATATACGAATTCATAAACGTAGCAATCCGCTGCTTCAGCCTCTGTATTCAACTTGTTGTAGATATTGATGGATAGATTTGTTTCGGTTCCGTCCTGTCTGACAATGGAATAAAACTTGGAGATCATTTCCCTGGCACCCACGCTCGGAAGATCATCCTTCATTCCGCCGTCATATCTTACAACCCTGAAGCCTGCATCGAGAATATCCTGAACCTTGCAGTCAAGCGCAAAATCGACTCCGTCTATGGTGACGGTCATCTCGGGATCGAGACTGCTGAGGCCCGAGCAGCCCTGAAGCGAAAAGCACAGTACAAAGACCGTTATCAGACTTGTTATTCTTCCGATCGTTTTTTTCATCTTTTACTCCTTTCCGAAAAATCAGTAAAGTGTTTCCTGTTCATGATCGCGGTATAACACATCAAAAAACTTTCCCGCTTCCATCCATGCTCTCTTCGATTCGGGTATGGCTGTATATGCCATCTGGAAAACATGGAACATTCCTTCATATACCGTAAATCTGAGTTTTACGCCCTCTTCCCTTGCCTTGGCGGCGACAGTCTCGGAATCCGACAAAAGCATCTCATTGGAACCCACCTGGATGAGCATGGGAGGGAAATCCTTAAAGCTTCCGAATGCCGGTGAAATATAAGGATCCTTTTTGTCGTGGTCTCCGGGATATGAATTGATGTATATGAGACTTTCCTTCGTTCCTCCGTAAAGAGGGTCCTTATCAAAATTCGTTTCGTATGATTCACCCGATGCGGTAAGATCCGTCCAGGGACTCATCGCGATTATTCCGCCCGGGAGAGGCTCACCGTGATCCCTCAGATACATGGTAAGAGCCATGCATAATCCGCCGCCCGCGCTGTCACCCGCAAGTATGATGTTCTCGGGCTTATATCCCGCCCTGGTCATAAGCCACTTATAGGTTGCATATGCATCCTCAAGAGCCGCGGGATAAGGATTCTCCGGAGCAACCCTGTAATCGGGACAGCATACGTTCATGCCGTGGCTGAGCTCATTGTAAAGCCCCGCAAATACATAATATGCATTTCTTATCGAACCCATATATCCGCCGCCGTGAAGCTGGAGAATGACATGTTCGAGATCCGGGTTTTCTTTTGACGAGAGCATCTTCATCGTGAATTCGCCCATGTCAAAGGAAGTCAGATTGAAGGGATCGGGCACGGTCCATGCAGGCTCGGACATCTTCTTTCTGAGTTCACCGGTCTTAAGGCTCTTTCCGATCAGTGACTCGTTCGAGATGTATGCGATCATCCTCGACAGGACCTTACCGCCTGAAGATACGCCTGCTGCCTCGCTCTCTGTTTCATCCCGATCCACCGCATCATCCTGTACGTCAGTCATTGAGGCGGTGTCATCAATCGTCTCTGTATCCTCCGCATCATTTACGGGGACATTTGCAGTGACATTTTCGGTGACATCTTCGGGCGCATTAAGATCATCGGAGGCAGGAACCTCGTGATACTGATGCTCGTATTTTTTTATCCAGCCTTTAAATGCCATCAGATAAAGAATCTCCTCTTAAGTTCTTCCGCTGCTCTTCTTCCGCCAAATATCATGGTTCCCGCAAAGATCACAACCGATGCGGCTGCGGCGATCAGGACCATGACAGGCTGCCTTATTATGCCGAGATGCAGCATCACAAAGAACACAACGCTCCAGAGAAGGTCCCATATCTGAAGACTTATATAGCTCTGCCAGTTTCTTCTGTTGATGAGCATGAGCAGCACGCAGCTGATATTAAGGAAGATCAGTGCGGCGGGAAGTATGTAATCGTATGACCATCTGTTGTATCCCGTGAAATAATCGATACCTATCAGTATCAGAACGACCGTCAGGGTAAGGAACAGGGTCTTGAACATATATCCTATCCTCTCCGTGATCGTCATATATATCGTGAGGTTCACATAGAGAAGTATGAGTCCTACAACAACCGTCCAATTGAAGATGTCCGCCCCCATATACAGCGCGATACCCATTCCTACCATCGCGCATATCGAAAGGAAAAGAACTATCCTTCTGATATGTCTCCAGACCTTGACCTTGCTTTCAACGTCCGGATAGACATTCTCTCCTTTTATTCCGTCATCCTCGAGCACGCATCTGCAGAAAGGACATCTGTCCGTATCGTCAGTGATGCGCACCCCGCATTTTTTACATTCAGCCATAAAAAACTCCGTTCGTGGTTACACTGACCTTTACCCCGTCAGATGTAAGCTGTTTTACAAGTGTTCTCTCAATGGAGGTATCCTCCAGGATCGTGGATACGGTATATACGAAATCATCTCCGTAGGAAAGAACCGTTCCCTTTATATCCTGTCCTATGCTCATTGCGATATTTGCATAGAAGCCCTTTACATATTTCCTGTATTCGTCATGTATCTTGATATTGCCGATATTGGTCACGGTCGTTGTATTCGCCGTTGCCGACTTCGTATATACAAATCTTATCGCAAGGTTCTTGATGCCCAGAGGAATGGGCTTTAAGAACGGATTCATCTGGTTCGATACCGAATAGCTGAACAGATCCTCCAGGTGCTCCTTGTTGATCTGTTCCCTGAGGGTGGTCCTGCAGATATCCAATATCTCGTCAAAGGTATACTCTTCTTCCTTGTCCGATATTTCCGCGGATACGACGACAAAGAAATTCTTGGTGGTATATGAATCGAAATAGGGACGAAGGTTTACGGGAACCGCAACTCTTATCGGTCTTCCTTTTGACCTTCCCCTGAAGCCGTTCTTATATATCGCATAGGCGGTAAGTGCGACCATATATTCGTTGATCGATACATCCTTTTCATGCGTCACCCTCTTAAGGTCCTGTACGGACATGGTAAGGTGCATGAGCCCAAGCCTACCGTCGGGAAGGTGTTTGCCCTTGATACGGAAAGCCTTCTTTGCAACAAATCCCTTGGGCTTTGCTTTCTTATAATTCCTTACGAAGCTGTCCTCCCTGTTAAGGGATGTATCGGAGGAAAGTGCATCCGATGAAAATTCATCCGGATGTGCAAGCCTTAGATACTGATATGCGAGTTCCCTTATAAAGTTGATCCCGCCCATGCCGTCTGTAAGCGCATGGAACACCTCGAGATTGATCCTGCAGCCGAAGTATGTGACCCTGAAAAGGTATGAGTGGTTCCTGTTTGCTCTTATGAACCTGCAGGGAAGTTCTTCTTCGACAACCCTGGGAGCGGGCTTTCCGTTCTCCTCAAAGTAGTACCAGAAGAAACCCATCCTGAGCCTTACGTTGAAAAGGTCGATCCTGGGTAATAGGATATCGAGAGCTTCCTGAAGGGTATCCCTGTCTATCTCCTCCGAAAGCGTGATGGATATCCTGTATGTACTGGTCATATTCTCCCCTGCTATCGAAGGGAAAAGATACCCGGTATTATCTAGTCTGTCCCATCTTATCTGTCTGTCCAAAGCTTATCCTTCCACGATGAGGTATCTTCCGTCGCCGATAGCGAAAACCTCATCTGCACTTAATATATCTCCGGCTTCCGGCGAGCTCAAGTCAACGCCCTCTTCCTCAAAATACTCCTTAACCTCATCGGCATTCTCACACACGACCGCCATCAGTTCCTCGAGAAACTCCTTCGCTTCTTCTCTCGTATTTGCAACGGGTTCGTCAAAGAGCTGCTTCTGATCCCTCAGGAATACATCAAGTACTTTATCATCATACATATGAATAACCTCCTATATCGCAAAGACCATTGTCTTGAGATTTGATGTTTTCATAAGCGGGAGCGGGTGCGCGTTGAAAAGCATCAAAGCTCAAGGCAAGGACTAGTAATTCATTTTTGAATTTCGTATGTACTGCTTCATGCATACGCGGAAGGTCTCTACCGTGTCCGCCTTGCACATATCCTTAAAGCCTTTGTCGTTCCCGTAAAAGAACGGCTTCATAAAATTGCACAGGTCCTTCATCTTCGCGAGGATGAAATTCTCGACTCCGATCTTTTGAATGTAGCCGTCAAGGATCTTCTCCATATATTCGGCATATTCGGATGCGGATGCTTTCTCTCCTCCCTTGATCCTCCGTGCAAGTGAAGGATCTGCAAGAAGTCCTCTTCCTATCATCACCGCATCGAGCTCCGGAAATCTTTCCGTGATCTTCTCACAGTCTTCGGGACGGTTTATGTCTCCGTTATATACGATCCCCGTTCCGGTGCTTCTAAGCTCATCATACATATGGGCGAAGGCATCCAGGTTAACCTCCCCTCCGTACATCTGCTTTCTTGTCCTGGGATGGACAGTCACCTGATATGCGGGATGTGCCTTTAATACTTTCGTGATCCTTATATGCTCACCGGGTTCGTAAAAGCCTATCCTGGTCTTGATGCTTACCTTAGGGATCATTACTCCTTCCCCCGAAAGCTTGCCCAGTTCCTCATCAAGACCGCCCAGATATGCATCCATCGCATCCGGGTCTCTCAGCATTCCCGAACCCTTGCCCTTTGAAACAACGGTTCCGGAAGGACAGCCGAGATTGATGTTCACTTCCGTATATCCGTACTTTTCCGATAAGAGCTTTATATACTGCGCGCTCTGATATGCGGAATTCGAGATTATCTGAGGGATCAGTGTAAGTCCACTGTTCTGCTCATGATCCACATCCTCGAGCTCTTTATTGTTCATGCTTATTGCTTCGTTTGTCGAGATAAAAGGAGAAAAATATTTATCGCAACCGCCGAAACATGCCGCATGGGTTCTTCTTAAAAGCGGGGAGGTCATTCCCTCCATAGGTGCAAAATATATTTCCATCAGACTACGCCCAATGATTTTAATTCTTTATACAGGTGGGATGCGGGAAGTCCGACAACGTTAAGGTAATCTCCCTCAATGCCCTCTATATATCTCGCGCAGAATCCCTGTATGCCGTATGCTCCGGCTTTGTCCATGGGATCGCCCGTCTTTATGTATTCCATGATCTCTTCGTCCGTCATCTCGGAAAAGTGAACCGCCGTGCGTTCCCAGAAGCTCCTCTTCACCGGGGTCTTAAGACCGCTCACAAGGATCGTCACACCCGAGTAAACTTCGTGCACACCGCCGGCAAGCGCGGACAGCATTTCGAATGCTTCTCCTTCCGTGTGGGGCTTTCCGAGAATGCCGTTGAGCTTCTCCTGATACACGATCGTATCGCACCCTATAACGCAGAAGGTTTCCTTCTCCGGATCCGCATCAAGTCCCGACTTTCCGCTTTCGAGTGCCTTTAGGACAGCCATTGCTTTTCTCTCGGAAAGGATCTGAACAAGTTTCTTCGGGTCCTTTTCGATGCAGTGTTCGTCACAGTCACTTACGCACACATCATATTCAATTCCGATCTGATCCAGTATCTCCCTTCTTCTGGGAGATGCGGATGCAAGTACAACTCTCATACTTATTTCTATATCCTTACAGATTTTTCGGAGCGGGTTATTTTGCCGGTTTTGATTTCGGTGTGAACACCCTGCTCTCCGTACTCTTTTTCGGTGTTACCTTCTTTGCGGCTTCCACCGCTTCGCTTATCGCGATGAGCTGTGAATCCACGGCCTTCTTTTTGTGTATTCCTTCTTTTACGTAATTGCATCCGAGAGGCTGAAGGATGTTCGCTCTTCTGTTATCCTCAAGCTCCGTATCGAGGATGTGCTTAAGACGTGCCTTCAGGGCTTCGTCGGTCACCGGGAATACGATCTCAACTCTCTTGTCGAGGTTTCTGGGCATCCAGTCCGCACTTCCGCAGTACACTTCGGAATTCTCGTCGTTCTTGAACCAGAAGATCCTTGCATGCTCGAGGAAGTTACCGGTGATGGAACGCACCTTTATATTCTCGCTGACTCCCTTGATGCCTGTCTTAAGACAGCATATTCCCCTTACGATAAGGTCGATATGCACGCCTGCTGCCGAAGCCTTATAAAGAGCTTCGATGATATCGGGATCCGAAAGCGAATTCATCTTGGCGATGATGCGTCCTTCTTTTCCGTTTCGTGCAAGCTGCTCCTCACGGCCTATCAGATAAACGAATCTGTCCTTGAGCCATAAGGGTGCGACAACGAGACTGTTCCATGCCTTGGGCTCTGAATAACCGCTGAGCATATTGAATACCGCAGTTGCATCCTCACCGATCTCTTCGCGGCAGGTAAGGAGTCCGACGTCTGTGTAAATGCGTGCAGTCGCATCGTTATAGTTACCGGTTCCCAGATGCACATATCTGCGTATGCCTTCGTTCTCGCGTCTTACGACAAGCGTGATCTTAGAATGTGTCTTAAGCCCTACGAGACCGTATATAACATGGCATCCCGCCTTTTCGAGCATCCTTGCCCATACGATATTGTGCTCTTCGTCAAAGCGCGCTTTGAGCTCGACAAGTACGGTGACCTGCTTTCCGTTTTCAGCTGCCGTTGCAAGCGCTGCGATAATGGGCGAATTACCGCTGACCCTGTAGAGAGTCTGCTTTATCGCAAGCACGTCCGGATCGGATGCGGCATTCTTAACGAAATCCACAACGGGCTCGAAGGTCTGGTACGGATGGAAAAGAAGTATGTCTCCCTTTCTTATCTGTCCGAATATATCGCAGCCCGCAGGAAGCTCCGGAACTGGTGCGGGAGTAAACGTAGGGTTCTTAAGATCATCAAATCCCGGAAGCGAGCTGACCTTGAAAAGAGCTGTAAGGTCGAGCGGTCCGTCCGTGTTATAAACCTCGGAATCGGTTATCGATAATTCCTTTTTGAGAAATGATAAAAGCCTCTTATCGGCTTTGTGCTCTATCTCGAGTCTGAGCACCTGTCCGCGCTTTCTTGCCTTTACGGACTTTTCGATCTCCTTGAGCAGGTCCTCGGCATCATCCTCATCGATGCTCATATCACCGTTTCTCGTTATCCTGTAGGGATGCGAGCATACGATGTCGTAATTGAGGAACAGTGCTTTCATGTTACGCTCGATTATCTCCTCGAGGAGGATGAACCTGCGCATATTATGATTCTCGGGCAAAAGAATGACTCTCGGAAGCACCGAAGGAACCTGAACTGTCGCAAATTCGAGTTCTCCGTTTCCGCCCTTTTTCTTTACCATCGCACCGATGTTAAGGGACTTGTTCAGGATCAGGGGGAAAGGTCTCGACGAATCGACTGCCATCGGAGTAAGAACGGGATATACGAGATTTCTGAAATACTCATCCGCAAATTTGCATTCCGCGGGTGTCATTGTCTCGTGGCTCTTTACAAATTCGAGTCCGCACTTTTTAAGTTCGGGAAGTATCTCCGTGCGCAGAGCCTTGTACTGGTCAAAACAGAGGGCGTGGACATTTTCGCTTATCGCACGGAGCTGTTCGTCGGGAGTCATGCCCGCGATATCGGGCTTATCGTATCCCGCCTGCTTCATGTCGAAAAGAGAACCTACACGCACCATGACGAACTCATCGAGATTCGATGAAACGATCGCAAGGAATTTGAGCCTTTCGAAAAGAGGAGTCTGTTTGTCCCTTGCTTCGGAGAGGATACGCCTGTCAAACTCTATCCAGGAAAGTTCCCTGTTCGTATAATATGCGGGATCCCTGAAATCCTTTATCTTTTTAGCTGCCATACGGCCTCCGTTTCATGATCAGTTTCTGACTATCACGGGTCTTATGGAATAGATCTCTTCGAAAAAGTCCGATGCCTCCGGAAAGAATGCTTCCTCAAGAAGAAATGTCTGGGGAATGCTCACATGCAGTTTAAGTTCTCCGTCCGAAAGCGATGCCTTTACTTCTTTCAGCTTCTGCTTATGGCTTCTGTCGAGACTGTTTGCAAGCCTGAGCATCGCGGTGAGCTTGGCAACCTTGATGTAGCCCTCTCTTCCGAGTGTTCCGTTATCCGTTCCTTCGTTTCCCGTATAGATGAATTCGGAATGGTTGAAGCGGACAATGTTTGCGACTATCTCTCTTTCGTGATGGGAAAGTCCGATGATCTCCGTTGCCATTATGATCTCATAGGATCTCTCACCGATATCGGTCATTGCTATGTACTTGCCGCAGTCGTGAAGGATCGCCGCTATATCGAGATACAGCCTGTCCCTGCTCGAAAGACCGCTGACCTTCTTCATGGCATCGAATACGGTTCCGCAGATCTGTCTTATCGTCTCCGCCCTCGAACGCGATCCGTTGTAACGGCGGCTGATGTTCAGTGCACAGGCGGTGATGTCTTTTTCAAAATCATGCTCTGTCTTTATGATCTTGTTTTCCTCGGCAAACTCATATGCGATACCGTCGGAAAGAGTTACGCCCGGAGCATAGATCTTCTCACAGCGGAGAATGTTACAGAGGCTCTTAACAAGAAGTCCGCTTATCCTTATGAGCGGAACCTTTTCCTCGGGAACGTCCAGGCTTCTTGCAAGCTCGAATGTTCCGCCTTCGGAAAGTTCGTCAAGCAGGGCATCGTATTCCTTTTTCGAAAGATAACCTGTTCCCTCTCCGCCTGCCCTGCGCATGATGCAGGTGCTGACATAATCGTCCATTACGATCAGGTTCTTGACGGGACCTGTAAGAAAAAGCTTCTTGTAGGTAAGGAGCTGCGCATCGATGAGCTCTTCTTCGAGAAGTCTCATCCTGTAAGGGTCAGCGCCGAGGCTCTCTACCCTCTCCCTTATTCTCAGGACACCCAGTCTTAGGTTCTGGGTGCTCACGAGAGAATCCTCATCGAAAAGTGATATCTGGATGCTTCCGCCTCCGATATCGAGAATGGCGGCGCTGTCCTGGATCGCATTCGTAAAGACATCGCCCGCACGTGCTATCGATTTGTAATCAAGGAATCTCTGCTCCGAATTGGAAATAGTATCTATATGGATTCCTGTTCTTGTTTCGATCAGGTCCAGAAGTATCTGTGAATTTTCGGTCTCCCTGATGGCGCTCGTTCCGTATGCCCTGTAGTTTTCGACATTGTATGAGCGCATAACGGACGCAAAATGGGAAAGTACTTTGCAGAGCTCTTCTACCTTTTCCTTGGAGATCTTGCCGGTCGCATAAGTATCCGCACCGAGCGAAAGACCGGTCTCAAGGCAGTCGATCTCTTTCATCTGCTTCTTACCGCCGTACTCGAATATCTTCATGGTGAGTTCGAAACTTCCGACGTCTATTGCCGCAAATGTATGTACCATTTCCCCTCCCGTTTAAATTTTTATTCGATCAATAATTACCCAGCACCCTGAGATACTTTGCTTCCTCCCTGAGTCCCGTGAGTGCACATCTTACCGAAGGGTCGGAAAGATTGCCGTCGAAATCAAGGAAGAATCTGTATTCCCATGTGCGTCCTTCGATGGGACGCGATTCTATCTTGGATATGTTGAGGCCGTTGAAGATGAAATGTCCGAGGCAGTGATACAAAGATCCGCTCTCGTGGGGCACTTCAAAGCAGAGGCTTATCTTGCCCGCATCCCTTCTGTAGACCTTCCGGTTCGTGACGATAATGAACCTTGTCGAATTGTTATCCTCGGAATTGATACCCTTTTCGAGAATATCGAGTCCGTAGATCTCCGCAGCAAGTGAGCTCGCAACGGCCGCCTGAGACTTGTCCGCATCGGTCGCTACCTTCTTTGCCGCAAATGCATTGTTGGGCATGGAGATCTGCTTCCAGTCATATTTTTCAAGAAATCTTGCGGACTGCATCAGTGACTGGGGATGTGAAAAGACAGTTTTAACATCCGACATCGATGCACCCTTTACGCCCATCAGACAGTGCTCGATCTTGATGACCTGCTCAGCCACGATATAATTTTCATACTCCGCGAGAAGATCATAGATCTCGCTTACGATACCTGCTGTTGAATTTTCAATCGGAAGAACGGCGTAATCCGCAGAGCCTTCGGAAATGGTGCTCATGGCCGCACGGAAAGAAGGGACATGTATGCAGTCCACATCATCACCGAAATATTTCTTCATTGCGAGCTGGGAATACGCTCCCTCATCTCCCTGAAATACGACCCTGGGAGAACCGCTTACGATATCGTCAACGGGAATAAAGGGAAGATTGATATGCCTTCCGCTTTCAAGGAGCTTCTTATACTGGAGCTTTTTACTCATGCTCATAAGAAGCCTGAAAAGCTCCCTGACTCCCTCTTCGTTGAGTTCACCGCTCACCATGGCAGAGACCTTGGCAAGCTTTGCCTTCTCTCTGTCCTTATCGAGAACTCCTTTTCCGGATTCGAGTTTTGCCGCAGCTACCTCTTCGGAAAGCTGCATTCTTTTTTCAAACAGTTTTACTATCTCACTGTCACATTCATCGAGCTGTTTTCTCACTTCGGAAATGTCCATATATGTCTCCGCAAAATGTAAATTTATAACCAATTTATTTTACTCCGAAAATACAGATTTTTCAATGGTTTGGAGCCTCTCAGAGCCTTGATAAAAAGGTGGTTTGAGGTTAAAATATCCTTAGACGGAATAAGGGAGCACGCATATGGCTAAAAAGATGTCGAAACGCGACAGGAAAAACCTCATAATCGCTGTATCGGCCATGGCACTGGCGGTTGTGGTGCTCGTACTTGTCACGCTCTTTTCCAGAAGGGGTGAAAAGGTACCTTCCAATCCCGAGGGAACCGTCGGAAACCTTGCAGGAAACATCAATAACGGCGGTATCGTGTGCGAATCGGACGGCCGTATCTATTTTTCCAATCCCTATGACGGCGGTGCGCTCTATTCGATGAACACCGACGAGACCGACTGCAAAAAGGTTTCGACCGCGGTCGCAAGCTCGATCTGCGTTGCCGGTAATTATATCTACTACTTCCAGTCGGGAAGTTCGGGAGCTTCGGGTCTCGGAGGAGTCAGGGTTCCGAATTCGTTCATCAGATCCCATATAGACGGTCAGCACGGATATACGATGAGCAGAGATGTCGTCGTAAAAGCCCAGGTTGTCGGTGATTACATCTACATGGAAGGCACCGCGGATAACAACCACACCTATCCCTACTTCCAGCGTATGCCGATCGGCGGAGGAGATGCGGAGCTTCTTGCAAGATACGGGATCAACCCTTCGTGCGCGGTCGGAAACGTCATCTATTACAACAATACCGAAAGCAACCATTACCTGATGGCCTACAACACGGTAACGAAGAATACATACGAGGTTCTCGAAGGCAATATCTGGAATCCGGTTTATGATAACGGATACATCTATTACATGGCTCCCGCGGACGGATATCAGCTCAGACGTTATTCTCTGAACAACGAGACGATAGAGATCCTCACCAATGACAAAGTTGAAAGTTTCAATGTCTATAAGGGATTTATCTATTATCAGACTTTCGGAGATTCCGCTTACCTGGCATTCATGAACACCGACGGCAGCGGTAATACAATAGTTGCATACGGAAATTTCAATTCGATCTCAATGACAAGTAATTATATTTACTTCAAAGATTACTGGAACGAGACTTCCCTGTATCACACACGCTACGGAACCACGTTTTATGAGCCCGTAAACGCAGCAGTCCAGGCAGCGATCGAAGAAATAGAAAAAGCGAACAAATAAACCGTTCCGTATGGTCCCGCAAAAACACACCGGCCTTCGGTATGAACCGAGGGCCGGTATTTTTATGCTTTTTTATTCCTCTATATGATCGATTCCGGTTGAAAGAATTGTCGAGATATGGTCATCGGCAAGCGAGTAATAGATCGTCTTGCCGGCTCTTCTTGTTTTAACGAGATCCTGCTGCTTTAAAACCTTCAGCTGGTGTGATATCGCGGACTGTGTCATCGAAAGCGCATCGGCTATATCCTGTACGCAGAGCTCGCTCTGAAGAAGTGCGATCATTATCTTAAGACGCGTGTTATCGCCGAAGACTTTGAAGAAGTCGGCGATGTCCTCGAGTTCTTCGTCGGGTGGGGTGGCGTCGTATATTTTTTTGAGAATGTCTTTTGTCATGAACTAACCTCTGAAATAATTCAGTCTGCCTTACAACAATGCATTTCCGCTCATTTGCCGCTCGCTAACCTTTTCTAAGGAATGCATATTCATACAATGACTTCGCACCGCCGGCATTCGACATCCTGTCTCAGTGCCGGCTAATTTCGCCGTCCGGGCGAAATTGTGCTTATACGGATGCATTCCTAAGAAAAGCTAAGCTCGCTCTTAAATCGCGGAAATACATCGTTGCCCGGCAGACTATTATTTTATCGTGATTATCTTTTCATCAGTATTATAGATTATTCCGTCGGATACAACAACTTCGCCATCGCTCATAATAAATATGACTTCGGAATCGTATTGTCGGGCGAGGGCGAGGCCCATATCGGGACCGAGAACGAAGCAGGCCGTTGAGAGGGCGTCGGAATAAAAGCCGCTGTGAGAGATCACGGTCACGGATACGGGTACGGATGAAGGCATTTCGGAAGGTGATGACTGTGCGTAAGCCGGGATGCCAACCCTATCTGTGATATCATCCCCCGTCCATGCGGGATAGCCGCTCAAGGGATCGAGTATGTGATGGTATCTTTCACCGTCATATTCAAAAAATCTTTCGTAGCTTCCCGAAGTCGAAATGAAATATCCGCCTCCGAGAACTATTGTCGCAAAGGGTTCACCCGATGATAAAGGATTAAGAGGATCCGTGATGGCCACTTTGAAATCTGAACCGTCGGGCTTTTTTCCGTAAACGAGAATGCTTCCGCCGGCACTCACAACGGCCGCCTGTGCCTTGGAATCCTCAAGGATATCAAGAGCCACATCAAGATACACACCCTTCCCCACGGCGCCGAGATCGTATACTGACCTGTCACTCAGCGCATTATATATTTCCGAAGGTCCGGGGATAACGGCGCTCACATCTCCGTTCATCCTGTGCTTTATATCCCAAAGATCCGAAAGCGCACCGAGACGGACATCAAACACGCCGTATGATGAAGCACGAAGTTCCTCACTCTTTGCAAGTATATCTTCGAGATCCACTTCAACTCCGGAGATGACTGCAGTCATAGATATGTCGCCCGCCCCGTCGCCTGTACCGGAAGATGCTGCAAGTGACGAATACACCGAGATCAGCGACTCATCATTAAACCTGTTCAGTACTTTTTCATCGAGCTCTGTACCGGCATCAAGAAGCTCTCCCGCAAGATCAGGTTCACCGTATACGGTTATGTTAAAGACCGTATCCATAACAATTCCGCCCGCATACTCAGGCGCCTTATTTGTGCACGAAGCGAGCATGCATACCGCAAGGAACAATATCAGGATTGTTTTGGCAATTCTTTTCATATACAGAAAGATCCGTGTTAAAATTCTCTTATGTCAAAAGCGGTTTCAAAAATCAAAAGTGCACCGTTTGTAATGTCAGCGATACTCGTCCTGACTCTTTTGGTGTCCGTCATCTTTATACTCACGGATAAGAGCAAAAACGACAAACATATCACCATACGCTCTTGCGGTGAAGTCGTCTGGACGGGTTCCCTGTCAGATATCAGCGGCGAGACCGTTCTTACGGTCGTACCCTCTTCTGACGGCGAAAAGCCGAAAGTTATCGAAGGCATTGATACTTCTTTTGAACATTACAATGTAATAAAAATATCTTCGGACGGAGTCTGCGTGACAGGATCCGATTGCAAAAACAGGATATGCATACATCAGGGATTGATGACTTCGGGAGACCTTCCGATCGCGTGTCTTCCCAACAAACTTCTCATAACCATTTCATCGGATGAAGGAAACGGCGCTGATGCGTACACATACTGACAAAAGAAAAAGTACATACCGCATCGCCGTGCTCGGGCTGCTTGCGGCAATGAGCCTGGGGATATATGCGCTCGAAAGCCTGCTTCCGCCGCTTCTTCCCATTCCCGGAATAAAGCCCGGACTTTCCAGCATCATTACCCTTTTCGCACTCAGACGCTTCGGAAAAAAAGAAGCAGGCATCGTCCTGCTTGTAAGGATACTTTTGTCTGCTCTTCTTTTCGGCAATGCCATTTCACTTGTTTATTCGCTCCTCGGAGGAGCAGCGGCTCTCTTCATCGAAGTTATCTCGGATGAGATCCTGAAGAGGAAGCATCTGTATATTACCGGTACATTCGGAGGGCTCTTCCACAATGCGGGCCAGCTCATCGCTGCGATCATCATCATGAGAACCGCAGCGGTTCTTGCATATACTCCTTATCTTGCGATAGCGGGAATGATCACGGGCCTCTTCACAGGACTGTGCGCCCATTACCTTCTTAAGATCAGAATTCCCGGTGCGGATTAGATCTTTTAAAAATCCGCTTCAATTATTTATCGCTTTCACCTATCTTCTCTTCCAGTTCAAGAAGAAGCTGCATGACTGTCCTGTTCAAAAGAGGATGTCTGTAGCCGGGTTCTATCTCGGATAAAGGCTTCAGCACAAAGTACCTGTTCTGCATATCGATGTGAGGTATCTGAAGCGTTCCGTCTCCGTAAACAAGATCGTCATAAAAAACAATGTCTATATCAAGAGTCCTGGGACCCCAGTGCTCTTTCCTTTCCCTGCCATGATCAAGCTCAATGCCCTGTGTGAAGACAAGAAGATCCTTTGGTGCAAGAAGTGTGGTTACTTCCACTGCACAGTTCATGAACTTATCCTGCTCCTTGTATCCGTAAGGCATCGTCTCGTGAATCGACGAAACCTTGATCACATTGGTCGCAGCTTCCTTATCAAGCTCAGCGATCGCATCCTTCAGATGCTTCTCCCTGTCTCCAATATTTGATCCGAGGCTGAGGATTGCTTTATGTCTGCTCATCCTGCGTACAACCGAAACATATTCAACGGGATAATCTATGGGAGCTTCGGGCTTTTTGATCTCGACGACAACGCTTTCAACGAGCGAGTAAGTCATAAGAAGACTCTTGCTGAGTTCCTCCGCCGCGGTCTCTATGAGCTTGTATGTATTTTCCGTAAGGAACTTTTCGATATGCCTGCACATATCGCTGTAATCGGTCGTAAGTATAAGTTCATCGAGCGTTGCCGCATCGGTGATATTCTGATACGCATCAACGCTTACGAAAAAGTTCTGTCCTTTTTCGGTCTCCTCGGCAAATACTCCGTGATGTGCAAATACCTTGAGATCCCTGATCCTTATAAGGGAATAATCCTTCTCATTTTTCGTCTGTTCCATAAAGCAGTGCCTCCGTCATCCTTACGGCATCAAGATTCATCTTAACATTGTGGACTCTGATAAATTTGCAGCCCGCCTGAACGCACATAACTGATATTGCGGCGGTTGCGGCATCGGCTTCCTGCGGCTTTATTCCGAGCGTCTTGCAGATGACCGACTTTCTGCTGATGCCTGCAAGAACCGGATATCCCATATTGTTGAACTCGGGAAGGTGCCTGATGATCTCCATGTTCTGTTCATAGGTCTTGCCGAATCCGACACCCGGATCGATTATGATGCGGTCCTTCCTGACACCCGCTCCGAGTGCGATCTTTACGGACTCTCCGAGTTCCCTTGCGACATCACGCACAAGATCGCTGTAATAGGTATCGTCGCTGTTGTGATTAAGTACGCACATCGCATTGTACTTGGCGGTGACGGGAGCCATCATCGGATCGATCCTGAATCCCCAGACATCATTTACGATATCCGCACCGGCATCGAGCGCCTTCTCGGCAACGATGGATTTATATGTATCTATAGAGATCGGAATGTTGAAGTATTTACGGAGCTCTTTTATAACGGGTACGACTCTCGCAGCCTCTTCTTCGGAATCGACCGGAGTGTAACCGGGCCTCGTCGATTCCCCTCCCACATCGATAATATCAACGCCCTCGGACACCATTTCCTCCGCGTGCTTAAGTGCGGCCTGAACGCTGTTGTATCTTCCTCCGTCGGAAAAAGAATCCGGGGTCACGTTCAGTATTCCCATAATATATGTCTTTTTATCCGAGAAATTTGAAATATCCATCGCAAATAAACTCCCGCAAATAATCTAAAAGGGTCCGATCACGAACCCTTTGTAAGCAGATTTAAGAATCTGTCCGTAAGGACATCATCATTTTCAAATACGCCTCTCGATGCCACGGTTATGGTTTTGCTTCCGGGCTTTTTAACGCCCCTCATCGTCATGCAGGTATGCTCCGCTTCAAGAACAACCAGCACTCCTTTCGGAGAAAGGACATCCATTATCGCATCGGCGATCTGGGCTGTCATGTGTTCCTGGATCTGGAGCCTTCTTGCGTAGATCTCAACGCATCTTGCAAGCTTGCTTATGCCGACCACTTTTCCGTCCGGGATATAAGCGATATGCGCCTTTCCGAAAAAAGGAAGCATATGGTGCTCACACATCGAATAA
>JAEEGJ010016500.1_pt1 | contig 16932 bp, 14 predicted proteins | sample 8958761 | NCBI WGS metagenome assembly JAEEGJ01 (sample SAMN16246546, study PRJNA631951) | gut metagenome | biome: gut microbiome; feature: rumen; material: RS-attached | host: Bos | place: Iran: Karaj | collected 2018-10 | reverse complement strand
ACATTTGCAACAAAAATCAAGAAAAGGTTCAGAAGAAAGATGCTGATAGAATACAAAAACGTGAATGTCTGGCAAGAAGACCAGTGTGTGCTCAGCGATGTCAACTTCCATGTAGACGACGGCGAGTTCATCTATATTATAGGAAAAGTAGGCTCTGGCAAGAGTTCGTTGCTGAAGACCATCTATTGCGAGCTCGACATCGAGGAGGGCGACGAGGCCATGGCGCTCGGTCGCGATTTGCTGCACCTGCGCCGAAGGGAGATACCCGCCCTGCGCAAGGAGATGGGTATCATCTTCCAGGACTTCCAGCTGTTGAGTGACCGTTCCGTACGCGACAATCTCCGTTTCGTATTGAGGGCTACCAGCTGGAAGGACAAGAACGAGATTGACGAGCGCATTGACGACGTTCTGGGCGATGTGGGCATGCAGGAGAAAGGTGACAGCTTTCCTCATGAGCTGTCGGGTGGTGAACAACAGCGCATTGCCATTGCCCGTGCCATCCTGAATAAGCCCAAGGTCATCATAGCCGATGAGCCCACGGGTAATCTTGACATGGAGACAGCCCATCAGATTATCGAACTGCTTCGCCGTGTGACACAAATGGGCACAGCTGTTGTCATGACTACGCATAATACCTCGTTGCTGAAGGAATTTCCCGGCATCGTCTACCGTTGCATCAACCAGCGGCTGGAGGACATCACCGACAGCTACAATAAAATGGCGCTGTACGAAGATGAAGAAGATGGCGACGATGGCATAGAGCCGAAGAAAGTGTCTGACTATTCCGACCGTGAAGACTTGTCGATATAAGATAGTAAAAAAGATAAAAAGATAAAAAACGAAATAGTGACTATGAAAGTAATGAAATTTGGCGGTACGTCGGTAGGAACTCCGGCCCGCATGAAAGAAGTAACTGAGTTAGTAACAAAGTCTGGTGAGCCCGTATTCGTTGTGCTCTCTGCAATGTCGGGTACTACCAATTCGCTGGTAGAAATCTCTAACTATCTGTACAAGAAGAATCCCGAGGGTGCCAACGATGTTATTAACAGTTTGGAACGTAAGTACGTGCAACACATCGACGAGTTATACTCGACAGATGCGGTGAAGCAGCAGACGCGCGAATTCCTGGACAGCGAGATGAACTATCTGCGCTCGTTCACCAAGGAGCTCTTTACCAGTTTTGAAGAAAAAAGTATTGTTGCTCAGGGCGAATTGATTTCAACCAATATGGTTGTCAACTACATGCAGGAGCAGGGCATCAAGGCAGTACTGCTGAACGCCCTTGACTTCATGCGCACCGACAAGAACTCAGAGCCCGATCCCACCTATATCCGTGAAAAGCTGAATGCTATCATGGAAAAGAATGAAGGTTACCAAGTATATGTTACCCAAGGCTATATCTGCCGTAATGCCTATGGCGAGATTGACAATCTGCAGCGCGGAGGTTCCGACTACTCAGCTTCCCTCATCGGTGCTGCCCTGAATGCTGAGGAGATTCAGATTTGGACCGATATTGACGGCATGCACAATAACGACCCGCGTGTGGTCGATGAGACGAAGCCCGTCCACCAGCTCCATTTTGAGGAAGCAGCCGAGCTGGCATACTTCGGTGCCAAGATTCTTCACCCGACATGCGTGCAGCCTGCCAAATATGCCGGAATACCCGTTCGTCTACTGAATACGATGGATCCTAATGCTGAGGGTACGATTATTTCGAACTCGACGGAATATGGCAAGATCAAGGCTGTAGCCGCCAAGGACAACATCATCGCCATCAAGATTAAGTCCAGCCGTATGTTGCTGGCAACGGGTTTCCTGCGCAAGGTCTTCGAGATCTTTGAGTCGTACCAGACCCCCATCGACATGGTATGCACCTCAGAGGTTGGTGTTTCGATGTCTATCGACAACTCTGCCCACCTTGGCGAAATCGTTGACGAGCTGAAGAAGTATGGCACCGTGACTGTCGATACGGGCATGTGCATCATCTGTGTCGTCGGTGACCTCGACTGGTCGAACATCGGTTTCGAGACGTTGGTCATGGATGCCATGAAGAATATTCCTGTTCGCATGATTTCTTATGGCGGTTCAAACTACAATATCTCGTTCCTCATCCGCGAGGAGGACAAGAAGCGTGCTCTGCAAAGTCTTAGCAATACACTGTTCAAATAATTGTTGCTTGGTACTATCATGCAGCCCCAAACACAAAAATTATGAAAGGACAATTTCCTATAGACAGACTGCAACGCCTGCAGACACCATTTTATTATTATGACGCGGAGTTGTTGCGCGAAACACTCCGCGCCATCAACAACGAGGCACAGAAGCATGATGGCTTTTCGGTGCACTATGCCATCAAGGCCAATGCCAACCCGAAGCTGCTGCGCATCATTCGCGAGGCCGGACTGGGTGTTGACTGCGTCAGTGGCGGAGAGATAGAAGCAAGTATTCGGGCAGGTTTCCCCAGTTCAAAGATCGTGTATGCCGGCGTAGGCAAGAGCGACTGGGAAATCAATCTCGGACTTGACAACGACATATTCTGCTTCAACGTGGAGAGTATTCCCGAGCTGGAGGTCATCAACAGTCTCGCTGCAGCCAAGAACAAGGTGGCCCGTGTGGCTTTCAGATTAAATCCCAACGTGGGTGCCCATACCCATGCCAACATCACCACCGGTTTGGCTGAGAACAAGTTCGGCATCGACATGCGCGACATGTTGAAAGTCATAGAAGAGGCCTCGCAAATGGCAAATGTCAAAGTGGTAGGTCTGCACTTCCATATCGGCAGCCAGATTCTGGACATGGGCGACTTCGAAGCCCTCTGCAACCGTGTCAATGAGTTGCAGCAGGTCCTGGAGCGTCATCGCATCCAATTGGAACATATCAACGTTGGTGGTGGTTTGGGTGTTGACTACCAGCATCCGAACCGTGTTCCCCTACCCGACTTCAAGGCCTATTTCGACACTTATGCCAAGAAGTTGAAACTGCGTCCAGGCCAGACATTGCATTTCGAGCTGGGACGTGCCGTGGTGGCTCAATGTGGTACGCTCTTCACGCGCGTATTATATATTAAGGAGGGAAGTGTTAAGAAATTCTGCATTGTCGATGCTGGATTTACCGACCTCATCCGTCCTGCACTCTATCAGGCCTATCACAAGATTGAGAACGTGACAAGCGAGGAGCCCAAGGATGCCTATGACGTCGTGGGACCCATCTGCGAGTCTACTGATGTCTTTGCCAAGCAGATTGACCTAAACCGCTGTCGTCGAGGCGATTTGCTGGCCATCCGTTCTGCCGGTGCCTATGGAGAGATCATGGCTATGCAATACAACTGCCGCCGTCTTCCCCAAGGCTATCTGAGCGATGAAGTCTGACATCTTGATTTAGAACGAAATCACAACCGATCATGAGTCACGAGGAGATCACCAGTCGTCTGGAACAGAAAGGCATCAAGGCCACGGCAAACCGTATTCTGGTCTATCGCGAACTGCTGCGTTCTGACCATCCGATGAGTCTGGCAGATTTGGAACAGAAGCTGCTCTCGATGGACAAGTCGAGTATCTTCCGTGTGCTGACGCTCTTCCTGGAACATGAGGCTGTTCACACCTTCAGTGACGGACGTGGCGTGGTACACTATGAACTCTGTGGCAGTGCCGGTTCATGTTCCCATGGCGATGGCCACCTGCATTTCTATTGCGAGTCGTGCCAGCAGTCGTTTTGTCTGGAAGACGTTCCCCTGCCTGACATAGAACTGCCCTACGGCTATTCTCCCCACTCCATTTCGTTTGTCGTTAAGGGGGAATGTCCTGATTGTCGCCGGCGACACCAAGACAGTCCCAAAGTATGATTATTTCTCACCTACTATGGAGCAAAAGAAGTTTTCTATCATCATAGCAGCCCATGACCAGGCAGGATTATTGGAAGCCAACCTGCCGGCATTCCTATCGGTAGCCCGTGAGGCCAATGGTGAAGTCATCGTCGTGGATGACATGTCGACTGATGATACGCCTGATGTGCTGAAACGGCTGAAAGTCGAGAACAGCGACGTCCTGTACTCCACGTTCCTGCCAAAGTCGGTGGTCATCAATCCCAGTCGGCTGCGACTTGCCCTAAACATCGGTGCCAAGGCCGCTAAAAGCGACTGCATTGTATTGGCTGATATCCAACGTCCGCCAGTTTCAACAGAGTGGTTGACAGGACTTGGCGAATCGGAGTCGGCACTGGTGTATGTCAACAGAAAAGGAGATGTCTTCCATGTCCTCGCTTCCGACCTGTCTGACCTGCGTACCATAGTGCTGAAGGCCGAACGCAAGTCTGGCAAGGGGCACCGCGGCAAGTGGATGAAACGTCGCAGAGGACTGTATGATGCATTGGCCGTGAAGAAAGCGTACGTCTATGATGCCATCAATCTTTTCGACCAGAAGCTCTCTGCCGGCCAGTTGTTGATGATGAGACTGAAAGTGTGGTTTACCTCCTAACGATAGCGGAACCATGAGAATATTGCATTACTATCCCCAGAACAATGAGATGATTGCCCAGCATGTCAAGATGTTGAGCGAAGGTGCTGATGCCGATGCCGGTTCGCAGTACAGATCCGAACGGCCCCTGATTCATTGTGCTACTGAGGAGGAACAGGCAAAGACGCTGTTGCAGGGCGGACATTACGACATCCTGCACCTTCACGGATGCTGGCGTAATTCCTCTCGTGTCATTGTCAACATGGCCATGCGCCAGGGCAGCCGACTCGTTGTCACACCACACGGAGGGCTGGAGCCTTGGGAACAGGAAGAGAACCGCTGGAAAGAGAAATGGCCCAAGCTTGTGCTCTACCAGTACAACATTATCCGTCGGGCTTATGCTGTTATTATACAGGGTAAGATGGAGAATGAGAGCATGATGCATCTGGGTTGGAATCCGCGTCTGGTCATCATTAAGAATGCTGTCATAACACAGTCTATTACACCGAAAGAAATGGTTTCCCAGGCCTTCGACGTCTATCGGAAGATTATGAATTCCAACCAGTTGGAGTTGATGGACGATGATACCCGTAAGATTCTGAAAGCCCTTATCACCGTTGGTATTACTGGCGACAAGCGTTGGTTGGATCTGGATGACGAATACACCGGCGTCTCCTTCCCGACAATTTCTGCTGACCACCGCTGGCACCTGCTGCTGTGCTATGCCCATCAGGAGGATATCACCGATACCCTGCAACGAGGTATTCGCATCCTGGGACTGGACGCCCCTGACATCGACGTTGAAAAGACAGACTATTACCTGCCGGCAGGCTACACTCCCGTCGAGACCATCGGCAAAACCATCGGCTACAAGTTTGCCACCGAGAACGAGCGCTTGCTGGCTACTTTCCGTCTCATCCGCAAACTCGTCAGCAGCCGTCAGCTGAGCATCAAACACCTGATCGAGGTCGATCGTGAACTGCGTCAGCATGCCTGCAACGAAGAACTGCTGGCCGACGAATTGAAGGAACAACGCCTGTGGAAACTCGCCTCCAGGGTACTGCAGGTGACCAACGAACTGACGGGACTCCCTGAGGGCTACATGCCTATTGCTCCTTTGGATGACGGAACCACACGCTCCATCAGAAAACAAGTTGATGAACGATTAAAAATCAAATATTAAACGATATATGGCTAAGAATCCCAACGAACTACGTGACATGCACTATCTGCAGCTGCTTTCCACATCGTTTCCGAATATTGCAGCTGCCTCGACGGAAATCATCAATTTGGAGGCTATCATGAACCTGCCCAAGGGTACGGAGCATTTCCTGGCCGACCTGCATGGTGAGAGTGCTGCCTTCCAGCACGTCTTGAAGAATGCCAGCGGAAACATCCGCCGCAAGGTCAGCGAACTGTTCAAGGGCGACATCCGCGAGTCGGAACGCCGAGAACTGTGCACGCTCATTTATTATCCTGAGGAGAAGATAGAACTCATCAAGGAGTCGGAACCTGACATCGACGACTGGTATCACATCACCATCCACCGGCTGGTGGCCGTCTGTCGCGATGTGTCATCAAAGTACACACGCTCGAAGGTCCGTAAGTCACTTCCAAAGGAATTCTCGTACATCATCGAGGAGCTGTTGCACGAACGTACCGACGACATCGACAAGACGGCGTACGTCGGAAGCATCGTCGATACCATCATTTCCACGGGACGTGCCGACGACTTCATCGTGGCCATCTGTAACGTCATCCAGCGACTGGCCATCGACCAGCTGCACATCCTCGGCGACATCTACGACCGCGGCCCTGGTGCACACATCATTCTCGACACCATGAAGCAGTACCACTCATGGGACATCCAGTGGGGCAACCACGACATCCTGTGGATGGGAGCCGGCGCCGGCAACAACGCCTGTATCTGCAATGTGCTGCGCCTGTGTCTGCGCTATGCCAACCTGACGACCATCGAGGAAGCCTACGGTATCAACCTCGTGCCGCTGGCCACCTTTGCGATGGAGGTCTATGGCGACGATCCCTGCGAGGAATTCTATCCCAAGCTGTTGAAGGACAATACGATGGATGAGAAATACCAGCGCTTGACTGCCCAGATGCACAAAGCCATCACCGTCATCCAGTTCAAGAAAGAAGCCCTCATCTTCCACCGCCGTCCGGAATGGCAGATGGAAGGCCGTTGTCTGCTGGAGCATATCGACTACGACCGCGGCGTGTGCACCATCGACGGCAAGGAGTATGACATGCGCTCCTGCCACTTCCCCACCATCGATCCCAACCATCCCAACGAGCTGACTCCCGAGGAATACCAACTGATGGAGAAGCTGCACCATTCGTTCCGTGTCAGCGAGAAGCTGCAGAAACATATCAAGATGCTGCTGTCCCACGGCTGCATGTACACCATCTGCAACCAGAACCTGCTGTTCCATGCCTCCATACCGTTGAATGCCGACGGCAGCCTGAAGGATGTCGAGCTTTACAAGGGCGAGAAATACCACGGCCACGAACTGATGCACAACATCGGGATGCTGGTGCGGGCAGCCTTCGAAAACGATACCGACCAGGAACTGCGACTCTTTGCTCGCGACTACTTCCTCTACCTTTGGTGCGGCAAGGATTCCCCCTTGTTCGACAAGTCCAAGATGGCTACCTTCGAGCGCTATTTCCTGACCGACAAGACCACCTTCAAGGAGGATAAGGGCTACTACTTCCAGTTGCGCGACAACGAAGATGTGTGCGACCGCATCCTTGACGCCTTTGGTGTGACAGGTCCCAACCGACATATCATCAACGGACATGTCCCCGTCCATGTGGCCAAGGGCGAGAACCCCATCAAGGCCAATGGCAAGCTGATGGTCATCGACGGCGGTTTCTCGGAGGCCTACCATTCCGAAACCGGTATTGCCGGCTATACGTTGGTGTACCATTCCCGTGGTTTCCAGCTGGTACAGCACGAGCCGTTCACCTCTGCCAGCGATGCCATCCAACGAGGCAGCGACATCAAGTCGACCACCCAGCTGGTTGAGTTGTCTGCCCACCGCATGCGTGTCGCCGACACCGACAAAGGCCGTGAGCTCCGTGCGCAGGTAGAAGACCTTCGCCAGTTACTCTACGCCTATCGTCACGGTATCATCAAAGAAAAGAAATGATGTCCGACGTCCTCATTTCCTTAGGTTCCAACTATCTTCCGGCGGTCCACATGCAGTGGGCCTCCGAACGGTTGGCGCTGCTGCTGACCGATGTACGCTATTCCCGGAAGCGTTGGACGGAGGACATCCACCAGCGTGGGATATGGTACATGAACCGTCTGGCCATCGCCAAAACCACCATGTCTATCGAGGAACTGGAACGGGCTTTGAAAGCCATCGAAGCCGAGACACAGCGTAGCCGTGAACACGTCACCATCGACCTCGACCTGATGCAATATGACAGTCAACGCTACCACCTGAAGGATTGGTCCCGTCCTTACATTCAACTGCTCCTTCCCGACATTCTATAGTTTTTTTCGTCTAAAACGCAAAATATTGCACAAAATTTTTGCAAATGTGCAGAAAATAGCTTACCTTTGCACAAATTTTCGAAATTTGTGCAATGAACGACATACCAAGTTTTAACTCGTACATCGAGAAAACGATCAAAGACAACTGGCTACTTGATGCACTGACCGACTATAAAGGGGCTACGCTGCAGTATCATGACGTAGCCCGCAAAATAGAGAAGCTGCACATCATGATGGAGGCTGCCGGAATCCAGAAAGGAGACCGTGTGGCCGTCTGCGGACGCAACTCTGCCCATTGGGCCGTGGCCTTCCTGGCTACGCTGACTTACGGCGCTGTGATTGTGCCCATCCTGCATGAATTCAACAGCGAACAGATTCACAATATCGTCAATCACTCTGAAAGCCGCCTGCTCTTTGTCGGCGACTACATCGTGAACATCATCGACGAGAAAGAGATGCCGAATCTGGAAGGTATCTTCAACCTGCCCGATTTCTCGCTGTATGTCTCGCACAACGAACAGCTGACCGATGCCCGCGAACGTCTGAACGAGTTGTTTGGCAGGAAATATCCCAATGCCTTTCGTCGCGACCACATCAAGTGGCACGTGGATACCGCCGACGAGCTGTGCATGATTAACTACACCAGTGGTACGACGGGATTCTCGAAGGGTGTCATGCTGCCCTACCGTGCTTTGTGGGGCAACGTAGACTTCTGCCAGCGACAGTTAGGCATCCACATGCCGAAGTTCTCACGCACACTGAGCATCCTGCCCATGGCGCACATGTACGGCATGGCCATCGAGTTCCTGTTCCCCTTCTGTTCGGGCTATCACCTCTTCTTCCTGACACGTCTCCCCTCGCCTGCCGTCATTGCCGAGGCCTTCAAGGAGGTCTGTCCCGACGTCGTGGTGGCCGTGCCGCTCATCATCGAGAAGATTATCCGCAAGCGTGTGTTCCCCAAGATACAGAGCAATGCCGTCAAGCTGCTGCTGCAGATGCCCGTGGTACAGAAGAAGGTCAAGGAGCGCATCTGCCAGGAGGTATATGCTGCCTTCGGCGGCCGCGCCTATGAGATTATCGTGGGTGGTGCGCCGCTGAACCAGGAGATAGAACAGTTCCTGAAGAGCATCGACTTCCCCATTACCGTGGGCTATGGCACCACGGAGTGTGCGCCGCTCATTTCCTACAGCGACTACCACGACTTCGTCCCTGGCTCCTGCGGTACGCCTCTGCCCTGCATGGAAGTCCGGATCAATTCGTCAAATCCCCAGACGGTGGAAGGCGAAATCATCACACGCGGTACCAATCTGATGCTGGGCTACTACAAGAACCAGGAAGCTACCAGTCAGGCTATCGACGCCGACGGCTGGTACCATACCGGCGACCTCGCCACCATGTCTGCCGACGGCCATATCTTTATCCGCGGCCGCCTGAAGAACATGCTGCTGGGAGCCAACGGCCAGAACGTCTATCCCGAGGAGATTGAAGACAAGCTCAACTCTATGGCGATGATCGGCGAGAGTCTGATCGTACAGCGTGGCGACCATCTGGCGGCCTTGGTTTATCCCGACATGGACGAAGCCAAGACCATGGGTTTCTCGCAAGAAGACCTGGAGGCCATCATGGAACAGAACCGTCAGGATCTGAACGCCACCCTCCCCGTCTACAGCAAGATTCAGGCCTTTGAGATTCAGGAGAAGGAGTTTGCGAAGACTCCCAAGAAGAGCATCAAGCGCTATCTGTACAAATAGAAAAAGATTGTTTAACGAAATCTACATAAAATTAAGGTATTATGGAAAACTACCCGAGTTTTAACCAGATTATAGAGCAGAGCATCATCAACAATTGGGACCTTGATGCACTGACCGACTACAAGGGTGCCACCCTGCAGTTCCACGATGTGGCCCGCAAGATTGAGAAGCTGCACATCCTGTTTGAGAACAGCGGAGTCGTCAAGGGTGACAAGATTGCCCTCTGCGGACGCAACTCCAGCCAGTGGGCCGTGGCCTTCCTGGCTACGCTGACCTACGGTGCCGTTGCCGTCCCCATCCTCCATGAGTTCATGGCCGACCAGATTCACAATATCGTCAATCACTCCGATGCCAAGCTGCTGTTCGTCGGCGACCATGTGGCAACGCAGATCGACCCGTTGGAGATGCCCCACTTGGAGGGTATCATCAACAACCCCGACTACTCGCTGATGGTGTCACGTACCGACAAGCTCACCTACGCCCGCGAGCACCTCAACGAGCTCTACGGCAAGAAGTTCCCCAAATACTTCCGCAAGGAACATGTCAGCTACTACCACGAGCAGAACGGCGACGAGCTGGCCGTCATCAACTACACCTCGGGTACGACGGGATTCTCCAAGGGCGTCATGATACCTTATCGGGCCATGTGGTCGAACTACGACTTTGCCGAGCACGTGCTGGGCAAGACCATCAACCGTGGCGACCGCGTCATCAGCATCCTGCCGATGGCCCACATGTACGGCATGGCCTTCGAGTTCGTCTTCGAATTCCTGCACGGCTGCCACACCTACTACCTGAACCGCATCCCCTCGCCGGCCATCATCGCACAGGCCTTTGCCGACATCAAGCCGAAGATCATCATCGCCGTGCCTCTGGTCATCGAGAAAATCATCCGCAAGAAGGTATTCCCCAAGATACAGAACAACCGCATGCGACTGCTGCTGGCCATGCCCGTCATCTCGAAGAAGGTACGCGAGCGCATCTGCCAGGAAGTGGTCAATGCCTTCGGTGGCCAGCTCTACGAGGTCATCATCGGTGGTGCTGCCTTCAACCAGGAGGTCGAAGCCTTCCTGAAGAAGATAGAATTCCCCTATACCGTGGGCTACGGAGCCACCGAGTGTGCGCCCATCATCTGCTACCGCGACTGGCACACCTTCGCACAGGGCAGCTGCGGACAGGCCGCCTACCACATGCAGGTCAAGATCAACTCCACCAGTCCCTCCACCATTCCCGGCGAGATTCTTGCCAAGGGTCCCAACGTCATGCTGGGCTACTACAAGAACGACGAGGCCACAGCGGAGACCCTCGACAAAGACGGCTGGTATCATACCGGCGACCTGGGCACCATGGACTACGACGGCAACGTCTACATCAACGGACGCTCGAAGAACATGCTGCTCGGTCCCAGCGGCCAGAACATCTATCCCGAGGAGATTGAGGACAAGCTCAACTCAATGACGATGGTGGTCGAGAGTGTGGTGGTACAGCGTGACAACAAGCTCGTTGGACTGGTCTATCCCGACTACGACGAGGCCAAGAACATGCGTTTCAACGACGACGACATCCGCAACGTCATGAATCAGAACCTGCAGCAGTTGAACGAACAGCTGCCTGCCTACGAGAAGATTGCCGAACTGGAAATCCGCAAGGAAGAGTTCGAGAAGACGCCCAAGCGCAGCATCAAGCGCTACCTCTATACGTAACGCTTATCGCCCAAACGTCAAAAACATCATAAATGAGCCCTCGTCGGAATGACGGGGGCTCATTGTGTTGTGGCCGCATGGAGACACAGACGGTCTCCATGCGACGGTATTATTCAATAAATTGTAAATCGTAAATTGTCAAATTGTAAAATTGTAAATAAAAAGTAGATTGCCCAATAAATTGTAAACAGTAAATTGTAAAATTGTAAATAAAAAGTAGATTGTCAATTCTTCTGAATTTCTTGCATATTTCAGAAAATATGCCTATATTTGCAGCGAATAAAAGAATGAATGATGGCTTATAACTTAGACGAAACAGACTTGCAGATACTGAAAACGCTGCAGAAAAACGCGAAGCTGACCACGAAAGAGCTGGCGGATGCCGTGCATCTGACCCCGACGCCCGTCTTTGAACGACAGAAGCGGTTGGAGAAGAAAGGGTATATCAAGAAATATGTGGCTATCCTTGATCCGGAGAAACTGAATCAGGGGTTGCTGGTGTTCTGCAAGGTCAAGCTCAAGCAGATAAACCATGAGATTGCAGATGCCTTCGTGCGCCGCATCCAGCGCATCCCCGAGGTGACGGAGTGTTACAACACGTCGGGCTCGTACGACTATCTGCTGAAGGTTCGTGCGCAGGACATGAAGCAATATCAGGAGTTTGTGCTCACCAAACTGGGCGACATCGATAGCGTGGGGTCTATCGAGAGCACCTTTGTGATGAGTGAGGTCAAGCAGATATATGGTATTAATATCTGATAATTTACAATTTATTGGGCAATTTCTTGTTTTAACAAAAACCATCAAAACCCCGCTTCTGATGTTTTGGCTCTTCGAGCCTTCGTGCCGATGTTCTGGCATGGTTGCTAAGAGCGAGCTCTTGCACCAGCCATCCCATCATCACTCGTTGCCTTGCAACTGAAAACATCATCAGAGGAAAAACCAGCGCTTCGCGCTAAAAACCGGCTGGCGCCAATAGACAAGAATGAAGAAAGAATGAAGAAAGTGAGTCGCTCAGAGGTAATCATAATTTCTCTGACCAAGGTCAGAGTGTGGCCTTGCGAACTAATTACTCATTACTAATTACTCATTTAAACTACCCAACACCTGAATCGGTTTTTCCTGTTTTTCCTTCTGTGGGCTTGATACCACGCCAGTGGTTGTGACAAGTGGTATGGCTATGGCGTAAAAGCGTGCTTTTAAAGCCAAAGGCATGGCACTGGGCACAAATGCTCTGAAAGAACATCAATCCAACAGAAGGGGTTTTTTCTGGTTTTTGTTTATTCCTCCGCCTCAAATAATTAATGAATAGGTTGGAGAATGATGTTCACCACACCCACGGCATCGCTGATGGTGATGTCGTCACTCTCGTTGACGTCGGCAGCGTAGAAGTTGAAGTTCTCAGAGCCGTTGCCATCATCCTCCGCCCCACTCTGCTCTCCAGGTCGGAGAATGTAGTTCACCACGCTGACAGCATCGGTGATGGTCACCTTGCCGTCGCGGTTTGCGTCGCCCTTCATGGCCACCTTGACGTCCACCGCGTCCATGTCGTACGTCTTCGCCTCCGCCTCGCCGTTGTACGTCGCCAGCACCTTGTCGCCGTCGAACGAGATACGCGCCAGCTTATAGCTCCTGATGCTGGTCTGCTGCGGCTCACTCTCCTGCCCAGCCTCCTGTGCATACCCCGCCAGTGCCAGCACCGCGCCTGCGAAGGTCAGAACAAGTCTTCTCGTCATCGTTTCAAATATCGTCATTAGTAGTTTGTTTGTTTTTACTCTGGAAAAAAAGAAAGTGCACGGCGGCTCACTTCCGCCGTGCACTCCTGTATAGCTATTTAGAATTCGAAGTCGAACTCAGGAGCTCCTACATCATTAGGATCAATGTTACCTTCTCCTTTACCAATAGAACCGGCCAGAATTTGATTGGCCACTCTTACTTTGACAATCGTCATTTCGGGATTGATATATGTCTTTTTCATCTTGTTTTCTATTTAAACATTAATTACCATGTAATTATCATTAATTCTTTTTATCAAGAATTTGAGAATTTGAGAATGCATCGCCACACTTTGTACCTTTAGGTCAAAGAATTTTCATTAATTACTTAATGATAACCTTGCGGCCATTCACAATGTAGAGGCCCTTGGTGGGTTGAGCCACACGCTGACCGTTCAGGTTGTAGAAGTCAGAACCATTAACCATGAATTCTGAACCATTAACCATGTTGATGCCTGTCGTTTCGCCAAAGTCAAGATCAAGAACTGCAGCACCAGAAGCCTGGAAAACTTCGCTGGCCAGCAAGTATGCCTTGTTTGCAGGAATAGTACCAGCGTTCAGCAGATGGAACTTTCCGTCAGTCTTCGACAGGCCATATGCCTTATCAGCATCAACAGCTACAGGAGTGTTTACAGTGCCCTTCAGCAAGTTGCCTGTGACATCGTCAGTTGCTCCATCTGTTGTCAGGACATTTACGGTCTCTCCCTTCGTGCCAGCTACGATAATACCCGTGTTTGCAGGAACCTTGGTCACCTCTGTCAGCGTAGCAGAGCTCTCCGATGTAGCCTTGATAATGTAAGCCTTAGCATTGCTGCCTGTGAAGTCCAGAGCCTTGTCACAAGAATAAGATGCATAGCCTCCTTCGCAGGTAATGGCAATAGGAACAGAGGGCACATAGGTAACCTTCAGCATGTTAACACGAGTATCATTAGAACCCGTTGCCGAATTGGTAATAACAAGACCATCAGCACAACCAGTCCATAGTGTACCAGCTGCATTCATTGTACCGACCTCGGTTGTAATAGTATTTTCGGCAGGAGAATAGTTGTTACTAACGTAACCTAACTCAACCTTTGTTATTACATATTCGCCAGTTACCTCTAATGTCAACGTGTTTCCTTTCGCGTATTTTACATAAGAGTTTTCTGCATTATTGCTAAACGTCGCTTTTATTTTGCCTACTGTCTGATGATTACTATTGTTCCAATCTGACTTAGCTGTAAACTTGAAATTGGCAACATTCTTTAAGGGTAATGCAGGAAGCTCAACTTGGATATACTCATAATATAACTGACCAGCTGTTCCAGCAGCAGTCAGCTCGTAAGTGTCGCCTGTTGCAGACTCTTCTGGGGTGGTTACTGCGCCAGCATCATACTGCTTATATGTTATTGTTGCGCCATCAGCAGCAGGGATAGTAAAGACAGTGCCAACACCAACCTGAGTCCAAGCATTTTCTGCCTGATTCTTAAACTTACCATTTGTGGCATCGATGGGTAACTTAACATCAATCTTTTGACCATTGACAGTAGCTTGAGTTACCACGAAACCAGTACCTCCTTCAAAGTGAATATCGGGTATTCTTAAATTCTGATTAAACGGTCCCCACTTCACAGTAACGGCACCATTGCGGTCAGCCAACGAAACGGTGTTTGCCGTATATACAGCTGTCAGAGTCTTATTCCCATCAGGGGTATACGATGCGCCTACAGCGTGTGTTGTCGTGCCATCATTCCAACCTGTCAGCGTATAACCCTCCTTATACATTGTAATGTTGGTAGGCAACATATAGTTTTCTCCAATTGTGACATGATCTTCTGAAGGAACAATACCCGTTGCGCCCTCAGCGTTTTCGTAGGTCACTACCCATTCTGTCGGTGCAGCAGGAACAGTATATTGTTCCATAGCATCCGAGTCATCCATACTAGTCTTAGTAGCGTATGCATCAAGAGTCGTGCCTGGAGCAAGTGCTAAAGCTACTGAGTAGTCTGTGTAACTTGCCTTATTGTCTGTGCTGTAATGAATGGTTGCACCATCAGTGGCACAACTCAAAGTAACTGCATATTTACTCGTTGTTGTGTTGTAATCACCAAGGGTAACAGTTGGTGTGGCGGCCTTAGATGCCGGACGAACAATTTCAATCTTGCTAATCCAAAGATTTGTTCCAGAAGAGTTGCGAGTAATATATATAGTATTACTGCCTGCCAAAGCTGATGTAACGTTAAACGTCTTTGTTTCAGGCTCATTAATAGTCGCATACTGCGCATCATTATACATATTCCCCCAATTATTGGAATCACTTATGTCTCCCTTATCCGTCGTACCATCTAAGAATTTCAAATAGGTTGTTACAACTTTATCAGAAGCATTTTTATTTTGGAAACCGCTTATCCTAATTTGATCGCCTTCTTGTAGAGTACTATTAAGTGCTATTTGAGTATGAGACGTTGCAACACTAGCTTTCTTGCTCGCAACCTTAATAACATAATATGTACCATTAATAGTGCTAGAAGCGACATTCACCTCATCATCAGAACCAAGTACCGAAACAGTTCCACCTGTTTGGGTTGCACTTTCAGATCCTCCTACCCATGAATAAATCACCTCATCCGTCGCCCACGCACTCCCGACAGCGCATACTAATAGCGCCAATAAAGTAAAAATGTTCTTTTTCATTTTGTTTTTGTTACATTAGTTTTGTTAGTAATATGAATGAATTGGGTACAAAAGTAACGAGATTTGTACAACTATCCAAACAGCAAAAGGGAAAACATACCGTAAACGATTGCACCGAGGGGACTGTCTTTAACATGTAATCGCCATATAATAATAACAATCATTCATAAAAATTACATGAGCAATTCGTGGTAATTACATGTTCACATAAATTTCTTTTCAACATATAATTCTCACACCTAAAGGTATGAGTGTGGCCTTGCGAAGCCATATAATTAACCATATAATTTTTTGAGGCAGAGGGATAAACAAAAACAGGTGATTGCTGATGGGTGATAGGTTTTAGTTATGGTTAAGGTTGACTATTTGATGGTGCGCCAGCCGGTTTTTGAGTGAAGCGTTGGTTTTTGCCTTCTGGGGGATTGTTACCACATCGGTGGTTGTGGCAAGGGGTGTAGCTGTGGTGTAAAAGCGTACTTTTAAAGACACAGCTATAGCCCTTGACACAATGCTCTGAAAGAGCATCAATCCAACAGAAGGGGTTTTGAAGGTTTTTTGTTAATATACGAAACTTGAATAATTAACGATTAATCACGCATTGGTCGGCCTCTCGGCCTTAAAATCTTTCAAAATTTATTTCAAAATTATACAAAATCTCTCTATATCTTCCCGTCTTTAATAGATTTTTATTCAGATTTTGTCAGATTTTGAGCGCAGCGACCAATCACCCTTCACCTGAATTAGTCTCTCTGTTTTTCCTTCTATGGTCTTGGACCACGCAAGAGGGTCGTTTGTGGCAAGGAAGATAGATGTTTGTGGCAAGGAAGATCGTTTCTTGTGGCAAGGAAGATAGGCGCTCCCACCGTGGGAACATGAGGCTTCCCTAGGGCAAACCTGATGTTTGTGCCGAGGAAACTTGGCTCTTGTGGCATACTCGTTTTTCGGCGACGATACGCAAAAAAGGCCGAGACCTCACATGATCTTCCGGATTGCCTTTGTACAAAGGCCTCGGAGCCACGTGAGGTGCTGTGAAACAGGTACCATAGAGGTACCATACAC
>JAEEGJ010016499.1_pt1 | contig 16932 bp, 4 predicted proteins | sample 8958761 | NCBI WGS metagenome assembly JAEEGJ01 (sample SAMN16246546, study PRJNA631951) | gut metagenome | biome: gut microbiome; feature: rumen; material: RS-attached | host: Bos | place: Iran: Karaj | collected 2018-10 | reverse complement strand
GCTAGGGTGATGCCGAGCTCTTGTACGATGTTGGAACCGGCATTGTGGATATGGCGGCCGTTGATGGCGAGCACGCGGAACTTGGGCAGGTTGTCCTTGGCATATTCTACGAGTGCCTTGGCATCGAGGAAGCATTGTTCTTCACCGCCCTTGAAGGTGCCGTGGAGGAGTGCAAAGCCGTAGGGGTCGAAGTTGATGCTGCCTTCGACCTTGGTGGGGTCGAAGCCGCCCTCTTTGACCACCTGGACAAAGAGTTTGAGTATGTCGAGAGCCTGACGGCCGCAGGTGAAGTTGACCTTGCAGGCTTCGGGGTTGATGCCTTTGAGCAGGGTCTGCATGTCGGACAGGTTGTTGACTTTGCATGAGCAGAGACCGATGCTGTTGGCACCGCGCTCAAGGGCTTCGATGGCGAGGGTGTTTTCCTCGGCGAAGGTGTCGGCCTTGATGTCTTGACGGATGTCCCAGACGTTGTTGTCGGAATGTTTGCCACGAGTAAAGGGGGCTTGGGAGGGGTTGCTGTCGAGGTACTCGAGGTGTTCAAGGTCTTCGGCTCTGTAGTAGGGCTTTACCTTAAAACCTTCAATGGTTTTCCAAACAAGCTTCTTCTCATAGTCTGCACCTTTGAGGTCTTTGTTGATGACTTCTTCCCATTTCTCGGTTGGCACGGGAGGGAATTCGGTGAACAATTTGCTGTCTTCCATTATGTTGTAGTTTTTTGTTTGCTATGTTTAAAAAGCAAAGATACAACTTTTTTTAGAAAAAGGATGTTTTTTTTATGAAAGAGAGGGTGATTTTCTATTTTTGGGATGGTCTGAAGTTGGATGCCACGTTGGTGCAATGCACTGCGGCTTTGCCTTGTAGGGCGTTTGTCGCATGTTTTGATGCGGTATTGTGTCTTCGATGGTTCATTTTTTTTATATTATTAACAATAAAAGAGGGAGAGCTACGTTATATATAAAAAGCTTAAAAGGCAATGAGACGTTTTGTACATAGGTTATGGTTGTTGGTTTTCCTGACTGCGATGGGTGTCGGTGCGGCATCGGGGCAGAAGGCAAGCAGCTATCATTTAACTAGTGGGAATGACTCAACACTTTGGGTGGACATGAGTGATGCCCAAATGTATACGCCTCCGACGAGGGAGGTTCCGATTGGATTTGATTTCTTTTTCTGCGGGATGTTTTATCGTAGGGTGTCGGTAAGTTATTATGGACTGATACTGTTTGAGGATGTGTTGACAGATAATTTCACTCCATATACCCTTTTTGAAAATTATCCTCCTCCTCTGATGGACCCGTATTTGTCGTATAGGACTATAAGCCCTGTTTATATGAAGACGGTTGGAGTGCCAGGAACTCGCAAGTTTGTGATAGAATTGCGGGTGCAGGTTGCTAATGAGTCGCAAAGTGGCGAACGTCCTATCCAAGTGCAACTGTCGGAGCACGATGGGAGTGTATTATACCTCTATGGAGACCCGTTGACAATACCGCAGAATGCCAACTTCCAAATAGGATTCTGTGGGGTGGACTCGACAGCTCTGTTTGTAAATATGCAGGAGCATGCGGTGACTGAGCAATGTTCATGGAATTCGAATTTCAAGGATTGGCCAGGTTATTACCGATATTACCGATTCACGCCTGATACAATTGACTGCTGTTCGCATCCATTTGATGTGGAAATAGAAAGTGTCAGAGCTAGGCAAGTGACACTGTCGTGGGAAGGGTCGGTGTATCAGAATAGATTTGAAGTGCACTACCGGCCCATAGGTGGAGTGCAGACATGGAATGTGGCTACTACTATGATCAACAATGTGGTACTAAGCAATCTAGAGCCCGAGACTGAATATGAGTATATCGTGTACTCGTTTTGTGGGAATGGATGTAAGAGCAAAGGGATTAAAGGTCGATTCATAACAATTTGTGAGAAGGAAGACGAAAACCAGATTATTTTTTATGACTTAGAGGGAGATGGTGTGGAATGCAGAATAGGATATTTTAGTAGTCAGTCTACTCATGAAGAAATAGTTGATTACGGGCCAGAGAGTGATATGTCGCGTCATACAGTACATTCCGACACTTCTGAACTAGACCCTAGGACCAACAACCTGCTGCACACAGTTCCTCCCGGCCATTGCCATTCTGTGCGTTTGGGTAACTGGCGGTCTGGCGCGGAAAGAGAGTCAATCATCTATCACATAAAAGTAGACACAAATAAATACGACCTACTGATACTCCGATATGCCATAGTGGAGCAAGACCCTAGCCATGAGGAGATTGGGCAACCTAAGTTTATATTGAATGTTCTTGATTCAAACAATAATACGATTGACGAGTGCTATTATGCCAACTTTGTATCAGGATTGGGAGATGTGGGGTGGAACAGAACGGAAAACTATATTGTGTGGCGAGACTGGACTGCAATAGGGGTTGACCTGACCCCGCTACATGGACAGAATATTCAAGTTTTGTTGGATAACTACGACTGCGGGCATGGAGGGCACTATGGCTATGCCTATTTTACACTTGATAGTGGGGAAAAACGCATTTTGTCGGCCAACTGTGGCAGCAGTGAGACAAATACATTTTATGCGCCCGAGGGCTTCTCGTACAGATGGTATCGCGAGAATAATCCCAGTCAGACATTGAGTACATCAAGTTCGCTAACCGTGACCCAAGAGGGTGTTTATAAGTGCCGAGCATCGTTCTTAACGGGAGGGAGCAATTGCGGTTTTACGCTTACCACCTTTGCTGGGAGTCGGTATCCCAAGGCATCGTTTACGGCAGACTCGTTGGATAGCTGCGGATTTGCTTATGAGTTTAAGAACAGCAGTTGTGTGGCACGTGATGAAGCGCTCACACAGCTCACTTCGGAGAGTTGCGAGCAATATCTGTGGCGTGTCAGTGACGGCACTACATCCACCGCTACCAATTTGGTGCATAGCTTCGATGAAGGTACCTATACGGTGGAGTTGGTGGCGATGCTAGCCAACGGACAGTGTCGCGACTCGGTGAGCCAGACTGTCACTATCAACAAGCCGAAAGATACGATTGCGGACACATTCTGTATAGGGGGTTGCTACTATTTTGCCGATTGGGGATATTATCAGCCGGGACAGTATATTATTCCAGATGGTTGCTGGACTCATCATTTGCAGCTCGAACAGACTCAATACTTTTATGAAGATATAGAGGTGCTGGCTTGTGAAAGTGAAGGCTATCTGATGGGCGATAGCGTATACGACGCACCAGGGGTATATGATGTTCACCTACGGTCGGTGGATGGGTGCGACTCGTCGTACACGTTACATCTTTCGCTGCGTCCGAGATTATCGGCAGACTATGAGATTGAGCGAGTCTGTTCGGAAAACCCATATTACTGTCTTGTTGGGGAATACAGCGAGGCTCCTCCGGAATATGCAGAGGCTGGGAGTGTGGCGTTTGTAGGGGCTGACAGCCTGCTATATCGTTGGAGTGCAGCTTCGGGATTGTCCCGCCTACCATATTTAGACAGCAATGGCAAGCTACATTTTGACGCGAGTTGGGATGCCACCTACTATTTGCAGATACAGTATTTAGACAGCCCTGCTTGTCCAGAGACCGATACGATTGAACTGCAAGAATTGAAGGCCTTGATAGCGGACTTGGAGGTGACCCCCACATGGCTGAGCTATGACAACTTGGATGTTACCGCCATGAACCGCTGCCGCTTTGCTACGTCGCATAGGTGGCTGGTGGACGGAGTAGACCAAGGAGAAGACGGCCCTGTGTTCCACTTTGTTGCTTCGCCAGATGTGGATACTGTAAGAATAGGCATAGCGGCAAGCAATGACGCTTGTGCCGACACGGCGGAGAAGGCTATTCCGGTGTTGCGCTATTTGTTGATGTTCCCCAATGTGTTTACTCCTAACCTCGGGACGAATAGTCGTTTTGGCCCCATAGGATTCAATGTGACGGATTATGAGCTGTGGGTATTCGACCGACGCGGGGCGTTGGTATTTCACAGTACGGCGATGGAAGATACGTGGGACGGAACCAGTGACGGCAGACCCTGCAGACAAGAGGCGTATGCATATATCTGCCACTATACGACACCAACTAACGACCGGCTCACGGCAACGGGAGTGGTGACCTTGCTGCGATAGCCTATTGGCAAGGGAGGACTTGGCAGTGGTCGGGTCCGATGTAGAGAAGGTATCCTTTGACTTGTAAAGAATGAGTGATGGCGGCAATGGCCTGACAATAGCGTGACACTTGGTCGCGGTGTTCGTTGCGAGGCGAACCTGTCTTGAAGTCGATGACCCATGTTTCGGATGGGGTGAAGACAATCCGGTCGGGACGTGATACTACACCCTGGCATACGAGGTTGCACTCATTCAGGCTGCGATAGGCGGGGTCGAAGAATTTTGCCACATCCTCTTGTTTCATCATGTTGTGCAGGGTGTCGCGTAATGAGTCGGCCTCTTCGTCGACTAAAGGATGGCGTTGGAGGTAGTTTTCTAGCACGGTGTCGGCCTCATCGCGGTGGCGGAGGTGAGCCAGGAGGTCGTGCAGTTGGTTGCCTCGGCGGATGGCAGTGTCGTCCAGTTCGCCAAAGAGGACGGAGGATTGGTCGGCAATGGCAATGCGTGACGTCCATTCAGGGTAGCTCAGTGTTTGTAGCTGGATGTTCTGAGCTACGGTTTTTTCTGTCTTGGAGATTGCTTTAGGAAGGTCTTCGCCGATGGCGCTGACTTGGGGACGTACCTCGCTAAAATCGGAACGAGAGGCAAGGTAGTCCTGCAGTAGGGACGCGTAGTCGGTGCCTTCACTTTTCTTGGGGGCCTGGCAGTAGACGAGAAGTTTCTCGCGTGGACGGGTGAGGGCGACATAGAGGACATTGATGCGGTCCATATCGCTCTTGCGCATCTCGTCGGCATACTCCTCGTCGAAGAAGGTATGCTGGTCTTTGGTAGGGTGTATCAGCCCAGCAGGCAGTGGGAGACCCTCATTGTCGATGTGGACCCAGATGCTGTCCTGTTGGTTGCGTTTGGTCAAAATGGGATAGAGTATGATGGGGGCTTCAAGACCTTTTGCCTTGTGGATGGTCATCAGGCGTACGGCATCGAGGTCGCTGCTAGTGCTGGTGGAGAGGCGGTCTTTTTGCTCGTCGAACCACTCAACAAACTCGGACAGGTCTTGCCGGTGGGAGGTGCTGTATTTGGCCACTACGTTGAGGAAAGTGGCTGTGTAGGCAGTCTCGATGCCGTCGAGCCGTAGCATGCGTATTGCCTCTTCGCAGCAGTCGTACAGTCCTAGACGTCTCAGTTTGTCGCATCGGAGGGAAAGTCCTTCGGGCTCAAGTAGGGTGTCGAGACTGGGCAAGGGAGAGTCGACAGAAGAGAGGAAGTCGGAAGAGAAGTCGCGGTGAATAATGCCAAGATTGCAGAGGTATATCATTATTCTGGCAGCAGCAACACGGTCGCTACCGTCTATTAGATATTGCAAGAGGCTTCGCAGAAGCATGACTACTTGGCTTTGTGTGAGAAGGAACGATTCGCTTGAGACAACGGGAATGTGGTTCTCGGTCAGGAAGGTGGAGATTTCTGAGAGCGTCCGTTTGTCGCGAGCCAGCAGCGAGATATCGCGATAGCGGAAGCCCAACTCGTCGACTTGGTGACGAATGTCGTGAAGCATTTCTTCCCAAAGGGGGACGTGACCCTCCTCTAGATCCCAGAAGCCGAGTTGCACATACCCACCATCCCTCATAGGCACCTGCCGGAGGTCGGGGCTTTCTCCTTTGCCGAGATAAATGTCTTTAAGGTCGTCATTGTCGTCGAAGCGGTTGCGGATTGCCCACTCGAAGAAGTTGTTGTTGAACTCTACGATGGTGCTGCCCGTGCGGAAGTTGCGGTCGAGATGAGTGATGTTGCTCACTTGAGGCTGTTCAAGGATATAGCCGTGCAGGGGGCTGTCGACATGGGGTAGCGCCATGAACTGTTCAACATCGCCCTGACGGAAGCGGTAGATGGCCTGTTTGCCATCACCTACTACGAGAGAGGTGTGGTCGGAAGCCACACCGTTTTCGACCAGAGGCACGAGATTGAGCCACTGCATACGGGAGGTATCTTGGAATTCGTCAATCAGATAGTTCCAATAGCGGTTGCCGAGGCGCTCGTAGATGAATGGAGCAGGCTCTTCGCGCACCACGTCGGCAATGCGCTTGTTGAACTCGGAGATATGGACAATCTCGTTCTCGGCAGAGTAGCCTTCGACCAATTCGCCCAACTTGTTGAGCAAGGCTAAGGAATAGATGTTCTTGAGGAGCAGACGGCGAGAGTTGTAGAGCAGGCCTTCGGTGTTGTAAAGTTGAAGGAAACGTTGGTATACCTCCTGGAGACGGAGTTTTGCCCTCTCGAGCGCATCACGGGTGGCTGGGCTGCATTTGCTTCCGCCTAGTTTGTCACTTTCTAGATAGGCGATGACGTAACTGTTGGGTTCGTTGATGGTGCCCTCAGAGAGCTTGCGAAAGAATGCGCCAGCTCCTTTTGTACCATAGTAAAAGTCCTCAACAGAGAGTTGTTCGCTGGCAATGATGTCGAGACCGAGGTTGCCAAGGTCGCGCATTTGGTGCTCGTATTGACGATTGGCAGCGATGAGTCGATGCTGAATGTCGAGGAACTGGGAGGTGTCGAGGTGTCTTAGGGATTCAAGGAACTCTTCAGACTGCTCCTTAAATAGCTCTTCGGCCAATTGAGAGAGCTCGCGCTCGACCATGAAACTTTTTCCTTCGTTCATCCGGTTCTCAGCAAACTCGCAGAGCATCTCGGTCAGTTCTTCCTGACCATCGGTACCTGCCAATGCCATTAGTTCGTCGACGGCATTTTGGATGAGGTCGTCGTTATCGATGTATACATCGAAATTGAGTGGCAAGTTGAGGTCGTGAGCGAAGGTACGGACGATTCGGTGCATGAAACTGTCGATGGTGCAGACGGCAAGGTCGGAGTAGTTGTGCAGTATAGCCTGACGTACGGTGGAGGCATATTGCCGCAGTTGGCTGTCGGAAAGATGGAGCCGTTGTGCAATATCGACTCCCATGGGACAATCGTAACCCTGAGTAGCCATTTCGTCTAGTTCGTGGAGTATGCGTTCCTTCATCTCGTTGGCGGCCTTGTTGGTGAATGTGATGGCCAATATGTGAGTGAAGCGCTGGCTTAGTTGACTTTCGGGAGCAGAAAAAGCCAGTTGGAGGTATTGGCGAACAAGGGTGTAGGTCTTGCCGGAGCCGGCTGCTGCACGGCATATAATGAAACGGCTGCTGTCCATGTCAGTATATTTCGATGAGAAGGATTTGTCGAGTGTTGGAGGTGATACGGTGGGGGTGACTTGTACGGTGGTGGACTATCCAGAGAATGTTGTCGTTGGCATCGACCAAAATGAGTTGGGACTGCTTGTCGGGCTGACTATATTTATGGTCGGAGAAGTAGTCGCTCAAAAGCTGGGTGCCATGGGGCATACCGAGGGGTTGAAAACGGTCACCAGGCCGCCAATGTCGTAGGCGTAAGGGCAGTTTCACGGTGTCAGCATCGAAGGCGGCTTGGGTAGAAGGAAGTTGCTTTGGGTTGAACCCCTGAGGTGAGATGGTTTCTATGTGAATGGAAGGGAGGCTTTCAGTTGGAGTCGTGATCGGATGGAGTATTAGTCTGCCACGGTCGAGATAGGCGGTATGGGAAGGAGTTTGGAAAGTCTTGCCTGATTGGGATGCTGAAAGGATGTTGGCTATAGTGTCGGCATTGAAGCCAAAGGGTTTGAGTATTTCAAAATAGAGTTGTTGACGAATTGAGGGTTGGGAGTGATGGTTGAGAGGTGCGGGAAGGGGAGTGCTGAGGTCGAGGATGAGAGAATCGTCGGGTTGGGAATGTAAGAGTTGGACCTTTAGGGACTCGAGAAGGGCCATGTAGAGCTGCTCGGTTGACTGGAGATGAAGGATGGTTTGCTGCAGGGTGTGGTCGGCGGCGGGTTGAAGTAGACGGAGTAGGGGCATGAGTTGGTGTCGCACTTGGTTGCGAAGATAGTCGAGAGAGGCATTGGTTGAGTCTTCGACATGGAGGAGTTGGTGCTGGGCGGCATAGCCCTCGATATCATGTCGTGAGAAGGGGAGGAGAGGGCGCACAATGTGGCCCTGAACAGGAAGGATGCCGTGGAGCCCTGCTAGACCTGTACCTCGGAGGAGATTGAGAAAGAAGGTTTCGGTGGAGTCGTCGCGGTGGTGAGCGGTGAGAATGGCAGCGTAATGATGTTGCTGCAGTAGCTGTTCAAAATAGTCGTAACGTAGTTGTCGTGCTGCCTGCTCGATGCTTTGATGGTGGGAGGAAGCATGAGACCGAGTGTCGAAATGTGCCACATGGAAAGGCACAGCATAGTCGGATGCCAACTTGCGGACAAAGGCTTCGTCGCGGTCGCAGTCGGAAGGTCGTAAGTGGAAATTGCAATGGGCGATGGCAAAAGGGTATCTTGCAGAGTGCATGAGGTGGGTTAATACCACAGAGTCGATACCACCACTAACAGCAAGCAGCACCTGCTGCCCAGTGGGGAAGAGGTGCTGCTGCTGAATGTGTGCTGTAAAGGACTGTAGCACTATCGGATAATCATCTTGTGCATACGACGCTGACCCTCGAACTCAATGCCATAGTAGTATACTCCGCTAGGTAGAGTTCCCTTGCTGAAGGAGATGGTATGACGACCTTCATCATAGCGGGCAGTTTCCTCGTGTACGAGGCGTCCGACCACGTCGGTGACGAAGAATCGTGTAGTACCACTATAGGGCAGTGCAAACTCGATGCGGGTAGTACCATCATAGGGATTGGGGTAGTTCTGCTCCAATACGAAGTCGGGTTCGTTGACATTGGGGATGTCTTCGAAGTAGTTGATGACTTCGATGATAGTCGTTTGGTCGTTGGAGGGATCAGAATCAAGGTTAGGCATCATGATGTGACCGGAACCTGTGTATTCACGAGTAGGACTCTTTGCAATCTTCTTATTGAGGAGGACGTGGCGTGTCTCACCTGGAGCCCAAACTACGCTGTTGGTCGGGAAGTATTGATTCTCTTCGGGAGCGCCATTGATGGTGTAGTAGAGTCGGAAATTGTTGAAGAAGCTGATATTACCATTACTACGAACGACAGCACGTATGCGGCAGGAGTCGCTCATGTTCTCTTCGACTTGGTACTTCACCAATTGCATGTCAGTAATGTAGGGTTGGATGACGGTGGTGGTGTCGTTTCTTTGGTTGGTATCGTCGTGGACAACACAGTAGGAGGTGACATAGTCCCATGTACCAGAACGAGATTCAACAGGCTGGGCGAAGCGATGGACGGCATGGCCGCCGGCAGGAAGCGGACGGTCGCGATGGAAGGTCTCTTCGACACGGGTGCTAGTGTCGCGGTCAATGTAGAAGCCTACTGTGAAATCGTTGGCTGCACGAGCACCCACGTTGTCGAGGACAATGCAGATGTGGTAGTCCCCATGATAACGTAAGTCTACCATGGAGGCAGTGGCCTGTATGTCGGTGATGGCTGCGATGCCAGCGATCTCCTTGAAGATGGAGTCGTTGTAGGGATAAACATCGTAGCGATATTTGCACCAAGTGGACAGGCGCATGGTGCCCATGGTGGCACGCTCGCGGTGGCGGAAGGTGTAGTTGAAGAATTCGGTGGAGCCAAGGTTACGTCCGATGTAATCGGCAAAACGGATGTGCTCGGTGACGGTGTCGTTATTGTTATAGATATATGAGACATCGCATTCATCGATCTCGTTCTGTCCGAAGTTACGCAGACGGAGAGTAATGTCGATGCTGTCGCCTGCAACCGCACTGGCAAGAGGTGAGTTGATTGCATATAGGTAGAGGTCGTTGGCAAGAGGTGACAATCCAAATAAGTTGCAGGTAGTATCATTGTCGCGATAGTAGTCGGACTGGACTTTAGTGAATGCGCAGATTTGGAATGTGTCGGGGAACTCGTTGGTAACAACGAACGGAGTCGGGAACTCATATTCAATTGACTCTCCGGCGGGAATCCATTCAGTGCAGATGGCTTCGTGTGGCAGATAGGTGCCATAGGGTTTGTAGCAGACGGTGAAGTTGTGGATGCTGTCGTATCCGTAGTTGTGAATTCGGACACGCGGGTAGATGGTTTCACCAAATTGAGGATTGACAGGATAAATGATTTCACGGACTCCTACATCGACAGAACGACGTGCACGGCCGATGACAAAGTTGTCGATGGCGAAGCCGTCGCCAAAGTTGGAAGCAGGAGAGGTGGTGACAGGTGTGGTAAACACAAACCTAAACTGGACGTGCTGGCCAAATTCACCACTGATGAGTGAGGTGGGGAACATGTAGTAGTTGTAGGCACCGTTTATAGAGGAACTTGTCCAACCATCAACAGTATCGTACCAAGTGGATTGTTCACCTGTGCCCCAACGGAAGTTCGGGTCTTCGACACGTACCCATTGACCTTGATAGTTGAGATATTCCATTATAAGGATGGCACCTTCTGCTATGCTTTTGCTTAGGAGGAAGTTGATTGTGTCGGGTCGTATCTGTTGGATGTTGATGATAGGAGTATAGAGTACGCTACGGTTACCATGTTTGCCAGATACGATTGACTCTGTAGCACTAGTGATGTAGGCATTGGGTTGCGAATAGGCAGAGGAAATAGTACTCTTAGCTGGCATACCGCGCTCGAAATAGTTGCGGGTGAAGTTGTTGTAACCAACAGGGGCATACCATTTATCAATAGATTGGTCGAAGCTGTCGATAAAGCGTAGCTCGACAACGTAGTAGCGATGATATTGATATTGTAGAGTATTGTTGGTTGTGTGGAAAGTATCGCCTTCAACCTCAACTGTGCAGTGAAGGTTGGTGGTACCTTCTGGGAAGTTGACGGAATCGATAGTGACAGGTGTGCTCATGCCGGGTTCGAGTTCGCCATTCCAGTTGATGGTACCTTGGTAGAATGGGTTGCTATGGTTGACAAACTGGTAGTTGATGGCAGCGTGTGTGAGTGTATCGGAGCCTTTGTTGGCAAGCATGATGGTCACATGGTGGTCGGTGTCGGTCACGATGTGGTTCCTTGGAGAGACCACGCGGGTGAGTGCGGCATCGACGGTGTCGAGCATACAGTCTTCCTGAATGTAGATGAGATACTGCTGCATCTGACCGTTCTCAAAGGCACTGGCAGTTTCAAGACCATTGACAATGAGAGTAGAGTCGCCATGCACCCAAACAAGCATACGGGTATATCCATAATGAGCATAGTCAGGGATAGTTAGCGGTATTTGGGTAGGTCTGCGGCTACGAACCTTAATTGCCTTTGCTAGTAGCGATTTAGTGATGTTCTCTTTGCCGTTGAAGTTGTATTGGCCATCACGGTTGTAGTCGATAATGACATACAAGGAAGCTGCGCTTGAGGAGTCAAGTTCGTCCTGATTGTTGGCCACTTCAATGGTGAGAGTGTCTTGCGTTCCTCGGCGGACAAACAATGTGGGCACTTCGGCATTTGTAGGATTATATGAACCTAGCCAGAGGTTGTCGTATCCGATGAGGTCGGGCATGACATTATCGAGCTCGTTGTAAGAAACCCGCGTGATGTCGAATCCTGCAGGAGAAGTTGGTGCATATTTATTAATCGTGTCGTAAGTGCTTTCTGCCAGTGATCGGAATGTGTGTACTGTGCGCAGGGTGTCGTTGCCACGTTGCTGATCATCGGGGTGATAGACCCAGGCATTAAGAGTGAAAGTAGTGTTGCTGAGAGGTTGGTTGATCATCAGCATGGCAGTGTCGTCAAGGCAGCCACCGAAAGTGTGGTCGTAGTATGAGACGTTGTCGCCCACACGTCCGGGTATGGTGTGCCGCAAAGTGTCGTGGACCTCTAGGTAAGTGACACGTCCATTTGCGTTCATGAACTTGAATGCAAGCGGAATGTTGGAAATAGGTTGGCTACCATAGTTGACCACACGGAGGGTGACAGTGTCTTTCTCTAGGTAGACACGGCCGCTGCCACGGGGTGAACGTACCTCTGAAATGGAGACATCATATGTGAGTGGCATGTTGATGCCCACATTAATATAGGAATAGTAGCTGGTGCAGTTCTTCGAGCTGAGGCAGTAGAGGTAGTAGGAGGAATCGTGGAAGTACTGAGGTGTGTTGCTCCAATGGGTAGAACGAGTGTAGTTGTTATTGCCGTTATAGAAGAAGCTTCCATCGGTGGTGTCGCGTGTCCAACGGACTACTCGTGATTCGCCCTGTGTGGCCCAGAGATTACCATAGGTACCGTAGTCGACCATAGTGTCGTGGGCTACAGGAGCTTCGGGAGTGTGGTTGGAGGTGATGTTGATGTAGTTTGTAGTGTCGTTGAATTGTTTGATATCATATTGGGCAGTGACGAAACCACGCAGACGGGCAGTAATATCGAGCAGTGTGCCGGTTGGGTACAGATTGGGCTCGTAGGCTGTCGAGAGGGTGACTTCGCGCTGGGTTCCAACAGGCAAGTCGGTACCAGCGAAAGTCTGGACGTCAAGACTGCTGCTGCCGGGGAAGTTGGGGAAGGACTGTGTAGAAGGTTGGTGGCAGTAATAGTCGTAGCCTAAGGTGAAGGTGAAGTCGCCGGGGAAGTCTTTCTTACCATTATTTCTGAGAGTGTAGCGGAGAGGTACACTATACATGCGGCAGTGAGCTGGGTCGCAGGTGCTATCTACTGCGACAGAGACTACCTGCAGGTCGTAGGCAGGATAGATGAATACTTCGGCAGTGTCGATGTTGTCTTCAGGACGTTGGTCGACGACACTACTATTCATGTTGATTACCACTACTACACGCTGGGTGTCGACAATGCCCAAGGGGGATTGGAGTAGGACAGAGTCTTCAACAAAAGCTTGGGCTGCCAAGCGGTTAATGGTACGAGTTTCAGAGATTACCAATGGCGAAACATCAGCAAGGTAGCAGTGCCATGTGAGGTTGTTTTCGACAGCCGTACCGTTATTGAAGAACTTGACCCTAACCATTATGGAGTCGGTCTCAATATTGAGGACTGTGGGATTGGCTCCGGTCGTGACAGCGGGAACATAGGGTTCAGTAATATCTGCTACAGCAACATCGTGGGTCTCACGAATGCAGTTAAACTCGTAGGCACCGATAGTGGGTTTAGGAATCTGTGGGCGGATGCATCCCTTGATGTCCGTGATAACGTCAGGATTGTACTGTGCCTTGTCGGCAAACTGTGCCAAGAGGGTACTCAAATTGTAGATGCTGTCCACGAAATACGGGAGAGTTTGGTATGAGTTGTTGTCAGCATGGTTCAGTAGCTTCAGGCTGTCAAGGTTGTTGCAGTTGACTCCCCAGAAAGCGAACTTGATGACACCAGTGGTAGCATGGGTGTCGGCATTGGTCCAATAGACATTGTAGTTGGAACTCGACATACAGGTATCAATTGCCACATAGTAGGCAAAGCCCTTACTCTCGTTCTTGAAGATGTTGTTCAAGGCATGGATATAAGAGGAGTTCTGGCAGCTGAAGGTTCGGGTATTAGACTGGTTGGCACCAGCGTAGAGGTTACATGTGTTGTAGTAGACACTGACATGTTTCGACAGTGAGTCGACCCAGATGGCAGACGATGAGAGTGAGGCAACACCAGTACCATATAATGAAACCATATTATTATATACGGTCACACGGTCAATGTTGGTACCGCGGCATTTGAAGAGGGCAATACCGCGCTTACCACCATTACGGCTGTCTATCAGGTGAACATAGTTGCGTTGGACGCTGGCATGGTTGGAGTTGGCAAGATATATACCGGTGAGAGGCTTGCTTGCTACCGTTACACCCGATGCGATGCTGTCGCCATTCACAATGACAGTGTCGCTATTGCGGAGGTACACACCCATGTACCAGAAGTTCAATATATCAGAGTTGAGAATCGAGATGTTGTCGCTATAGTTGTTGTTGATTGAGCGAACGGCGTAGTAGCCACTATCAAGTAAACAGTTGTTAATTGTGATAAAGTGGTTGTTATCGCCAAGTAGCATCACATTGGCATTGGTTGAAGATGCCGTGGTCTTCTTAGACCGAAGGATGCAGTTGAGGAATGAAATGTAGTTGGAATTCTCAATTTTCGTCACATTGGCAAAGATGTTGTTGCCAGAGCCGGAGGTGTAATTAGCGTAGAAGTTGATGCTATCGAAAATGATATGCTCGGCACCGTTCATCTGGAATACATAGTTGCTAGCGTTGGTGGGAGTGAATGTTATGGTAGCCCTGTCGGTAGCTCCTGTAATGGTTCTAAACGTAATGGTGTTGTTAGCGTCAGCACCATCCACAGCGCCAAAGTCGAGCTGCTCATTAAAGGTTTCTTCGCAGAGCTCAAACACGATGGCGCCTGCCACACCCGCATTGTGCAGGGTGTCGAGAGCCGTGGTGATGTTCGGGAAGTCACTGCCCATGCAGGTACCGATAGTGTAGGTGCCGCTGCAGAAACGTACATTGAAAGTACGGATAATGGTGTCGTTAGTCGGCACGGTGTCACCCGTAATTGACACTACAGCAGTGACAGTGTGACGTCCGGGAGTGAAGTGGGTACTTAGCAGAGGAACTGTTCTATTGTAACCCAGCGGCAGGTTGTTTGCGTTGCCACTGACTTCTTGCCAGATACCATTGTCAATCTTGTATCGTAGTGTATAGTTGGTGATGTCATAGTTGCCTCGGTTCTCCAGCACCACATCGAGATTAGTGGTGTCGCAGGAAGCAATGATCGTCGTGTCAAGTGCCTCGGGCCATCCGAGTGATGCGTCATTGTCGGGGATATTGGTGACATTGATATAAATGGTAGTAGTATCGCTCTCACATCCGACAGGTTCGAGGAAGCCGAAGAGGATATCGGGTCGGTTGTTACCCTTAGTACCGGTGGTCTGTGAGGCCTGGTCAGTAGTAGCGTTTTGCTTGGTAATAACAGTATTGGCTTGGGCCGTGTAGCGCGTTTTTAATCCATTGGCGGGTCCGGCGGCATTCAAAGCACGAGTAATCTCAATGACGATGCTCGATGTGCCGTCCCAGGTGAAGGTACTATCTAAGGTGTGTTTCACCCATCCCATGTCGTCGTGGGTGAAAGTATAGTCATTACGATTGTATACTTGGGTCAGTCCGGTGAGGAACGAGGTGTTGGCAAACACAGTCTGGGAGACGGCCCCCATCTTGATGGTGAAATAGCTAAAGGTAAAGGAATTCACGCCTACGCCGTAGTCCTCGATGTAGAATGAGAGAGAACTAATGTCTCCTGCTCCGTGGCCAGCGTCAATCATCTGTTGGGCAGTGATTAGATATTGCTCCTTGACGTAGCGCTGTTTGGGGTTATAGGGCGAAGGATAGTTGTTATTCATAATAGAAGCCAACGTACCAATATGGGTGGTGGCCACGTCTTTCAGAGCGATGGCACGTACGAACATGGTATCGCGGCGATAGATGTAGCTGGTTGTATACGACCCTGAGGTGGTGTCGAGGGCTACCATGTTATGGTTATACCAAATGGTGTGGTCGCTCGAAGGAAGACCTATGGCAGACATGGTCAGCTGTTCCCCATAGTTGACAGTCTGGATCTGGGGAACTTGAGGAACAGAGGGTGTGTAGTTGGCATTGAAGTAGCCCGAGTTGGTATCATTGCTATGGTCCATATCGGTGCTGACGGCATCGACCCACACTTTAATATGGAACACCGTGTCGTGGCTGGTCAACATGTTGAGCGGGGTGGAGAAGGTATGGTTCAACTCTGAGCGGAGACCGATACCCGTAGAGATAGTATCGATGCAGGTAATAGTTGTGCCTCCGTCAAGGCTATACTTGACTACGAAGGACGGAATGGCAGTGGAGCCATAGTTGTGAATGACCACCGAAATGGGCTCAGCAGTAGTCAGGTTGCAGCCCGTGTCTACCACAGGAGGATCAACAAATAGGTCGGTGAGAGGAACTCCGGTAACATGAATGTTCACTGCCGAGCGTAATCCCTCACAACCATTGTCGAAGTAACGGATGAGGTTGCTTTCGGTTTCGCCTATGTGCATGCGGAGCGAGTCGGTGCTGACCTGCCAGAGCGAAGCAGTGGCTGTCGGCGCAGCATTGGTGGCGTTGGTAGGCCATGCAATGCGTCGTGCACCAGCGGTAGGAGTATTTGCTGTGTTACCATTTCGAGCTAGGTCAATTGCGTTGCCAGCCCAAACGGCATTAGGCACCTGTTGGTTGCTCCAAGTGATGGCCTGGGTTGAGGGGGTGGTGATGACTCCGTTGAAGGCAACTGCATCTGCTACACCATGACCGTCGCGGTATATGACACCGAAGTTGGCGGTGTAGGCAGGGCTGACAGTTGCAGAGCTAGGTGCAAAGATTGTGCGGGTCGAGTCGCTGGCACTGGAGTTGGTTTTGAACTGAAGCACTAGGTTGGCACCTGGCTGGATGGTTACATTGGGCAGTACCCAGATTTTGGCTGCGCTTGAACTGTTGACCACAACGATGCTGTCACCTTCCAATTGGGCGGGATAGTCGCCACAGTTGGTCAACTCTACGGCAAAAGCGGTCTGGTTGTTCATCCAGGAAGGCATGGGGTAGGTGGCTCCTGCGTTGGTACGGTTTACCTGCACCTCGGTGATTTTCACTAGTGGTAGATTACGCTTCTGCGACATGTAGAAAGTCGTATCGTCATATAGAGGAGTTGTTGTCAAGGTGGGGCCGTAGTAGAATGCAGCTGTGTCTTCTAGGCTGTGGTACCACGAAATACCCGAACGTTGTTGACGTCCGTTACCTGAGGTGTAGTAGCTCACAGGCCAGGTATTCACACCGGCCGTAGGTGTGATATTGGCAACAGTATTATAAGGTATATTCTGGTTGATGACGGTGGGGGCGGGGGCGGCATATCTA
>JAEEGJ010016495.1_pt1 | contig 16934 bp, 9 predicted proteins | sample 8958761 | NCBI WGS metagenome assembly JAEEGJ01 (sample SAMN16246546, study PRJNA631951) | gut metagenome | biome: gut microbiome; feature: rumen; material: RS-attached | host: Bos | place: Iran: Karaj | collected 2018-10 | reverse complement strand
TCAGATAAAACGGGAGTCAAAATGAAAACGGTTTCGTAATGATTCATTTGATTTGAACCTTTAAGTTGTAAATTTTGATGGTTATTAAATAATGTGTCCCGGTCCGCTTTCCGAAGATTTTGGCCGAAACGCGGGTGCAAAGGTATTAAAAATCAGCATAAGTCGGTCATCTTACTCCCATATTTTTAAATAAATATCATCGAATTGTCTCAGTTATATCCTTTTTGCCAATCCGACATGCTAAACCTTTCGTCCGAAAAACAAAATCCCTGTATGCCGACAGTAATATCCATTATTCGAAAATTCGTGATAAACACCGCAACAAATTTGGAAATGAGAATCTTTTTGCTTATCCTTGCCCCGCTTGACGGGCGGCTTGTCGGCCGTCAGAGTGTTTGCTACGGCATATCTTTCCTGTTTCAATTTTTATTGCGAATCATCTATTTTGAGATTATTATTATGTTATGTCGAAAAAGGAGAATCTGAGTAATAAGGGGTTGTGAATGGTGTATAGAGATAGCAAACACACAGATTGTATAGTTTCAACAAAGAAAAAACGTGGTATTTCGGTGTGGGTATTGTACAATTAATTAATAAATACTAACTTTGCGCCCCGTAAAAAATAATAGCTTGCATTTTCACTCCATTTTTGCCCTGAAAATTATGTCACTTATTTGACCCTACTATTATTTTTCACGCACAAATTGCTATTTACAGTATTACACTTATTTATATTATTCACTCCAGCAAGGGCGAGAGCCGTGGCTGGGCAATGTTATTATTAAAAAATGAAGAAAAAAAACTATTTGACCCCTGAGATGGAACTCGTCGAGTTCAATCTGAGGAATGTGATCGCTACGTCTGGAAGAGACGACTTTGGTGGCGATGATAATGCTGATGCTGCCCCAAGACGTCCTGATCCTATTTGGGAATAAGCAAAATTGTAGCTTGATCTTAATGTGATAATCCAACTTTATTCCAAACTATTTTTACAATGAAAAAACTTACTTCCTTATTCTGTCTGGCTGCCTTTGCCTTGGCACCGACAGGAGTGGCTACGGCCCAAGAATCCACGACGGAAGCTAACGTTCTGCAGCTTACGGGTGCGTATGGATCCTCCAACACCGAGTATGTTCTGACTGTGAAGCTAGAGAACAGTGCTGATGTTCGCGACCTGTGCTTCGATGTCGCTGTTCCTGAGGGACTGAGTGTAACCGACATGGGATTTGCCGATTTCAGCAGCGCCTCTTCCTACAATCTTAAGATGAACGATGCTAAGACTCGTGCCATCATGTACTCCACCGATCGCTCTGCATTTGCAGCCAACTTCGGTTCTCCAATTGTGAACATCACCTTGGGTAAAACCGAAGGTGTCGATTTCGAGGAAAAGACCATCGAATTGAACAACGTAGAGATTTCAACTTCCCTTCTCTCGGGAACTTCTCTGGTACAGACTGACAACACTGCCTCCTACACGGTTCCTGCCGCAGTGGCCGACGTGAACGGTATCGTCTATGCCGGCACGTCCGAAGGTCAGACCAAGAGCCTTGCCGAATTCATCCTCATCCAGGAGACGGCTCCCAATGCCATCATGATTGTTGATGGGGCTTATGCTGATGAGATTCAGGACGTAAAGAACGTCGTCTTCGAATATGCCAACGATGGCGTGAAAGCCTATGTTTGTCGCGAGCTCGTGCTGACCGATAAGGAGAACTTCTATTCCCCAGTGGATTTCGTAGCAAAGAGCGGCAATTATACTCGTACTGTTAGTACGCGTAATAGCACAGCCTGCTTCCCATTCCCACTTGCCACTACCGATTTGCCTGCCGATTACAAGATCCTTACCTTCGCTTATTTCCAGCGTATCGATGGTGTCGAAGGTGACCACGGCAGTGTTTATTTCAATACGAACAACGACATCAAGGCAGGTGTACCTTGCTTCCTCTTCAGCGAGAATCCTTCCAATTGGAACATTTCATTCAATAATTCTACCATCGTATCGACCCCCGAGAACAGTGGCGGTCTGAAGGGTGCCTTTGTGAAAACCGATTATACCCAGTTCCAGCCTTGCTACCGTCCATCTACTGGAGACGACAAGTTGGCCGCCGCAACTTCCGATATCAAGCCTTTCCGCTGCGTATTGTCATTGAAGCATGACATGCGCTTCAACGATGGCGAAGACGTTAGCCAGAATGCTCCCGAGCGCCTGAAGATGTTCATCATCGACGACGAGGCCAATGGCATCGAGACACTCAAGATGGACAATGACGAAAGTGTGATCTACAATATCAATGGCCAGCGACTGATGAATGCCGACAAGGCAGGATTCTACATCATCAATGGCAAGAAGGTTATCAAGAAATAAATATCCGAAATGAATATGAAAAAATCCTTATATGCCGCGATAGCCCTCTTGATGGGCGTTGGCACACTGCATGCCGAACATGTCGATAAGACTGCAGCTCTCGAGACTGCTGCCCAGTTCATGCAGACCTTGAATCCCCAGGCTTCGATCATGGTTGAGCCCGCCAAGAAGGCAGCCCGCAGAACCGCCGAAGGCACCGAATCGACCAACGAGGCTTACTATTATATTTTTAATGCCAAAAACGACCAGGGCTTCGTCATTGTTTCGGGTGACGATCGCACACCCCAGGTGCTTGGTTACTCCGACAAGGGCCGCCTCGACACCCAGAACATCCCTGTAAACCTGCAGGAGATGCTCGACAGCTACGAGGCTCAGATCAAGATGCTCGACTCCATGACCGATTACGAGGCCGGCAGTGCCATGGCCAAGCGCAGAGCCAACGCCACCCGCAACTCTATTTCGCCAATGATCACCACCAATTGGGACCAGGCTGATCCTTATTGGAACAAGTGCCCGCAGTTTATGGTAGCAGAAGGTAGCGACAAGTACGAACTGCCATACACCGGTTGCGTAGCAACATCCATGTCCCAGATTATGAACTTCCACAAGTTCCCCGCTTATGCTCCAGCCATGGAAACCTATCAATTCAAAGTCCCAGCAAGTAACGATAGCTATGCCAATGTGGATGCAGACCCTCTCCCCGGTGTAAAACTCGATTGGGAACACATGCTCAACAACTATACTGGCGCCGAACCCGTTGAATATACCGACGCCGTAGCCAACCTGATGCTCTATGCCGGGTATTCTGTAAAGATGCAGTATAGCACATCCGCTTCTGGCGCTTATACCGATGACATCCCCGCTGGCTTTATCAAGTTCGGATATAATGCCAACACCATTCGTATTGTGTATCGTAATGATTATTCACAGGACGAATGGAACGATCTTATCTACGAAGAATTGGCTACAGGTCGTCCTATGATCTATAACGGCACCGCAGGTTCAGGTGGCGGTCACTCATTCATCTGTGATGGTTTTGAGAGCGGCGACTACTTCCACATCAACTGGGGTTGGGGTGGAATGAGCAATGGCTACTTCCTCCTCGAGATCCTCAATCCACACGCAAGCGGTATTGGTGGTTCTTCAAGCTCTGAAGGATATAATATTAAGCAGAATGCGATTATTGGAATTATGCCAGATAATGGAGAACAGGGTGAAAGTCAGATCAATAATCTAACGGTAACTAATATTTCATATATCAACTCAAGTATTAATCGTACTCGATCCAGTCAGAGTGATGCTTTCACATTAAATAAATCCTACTATTTCAAATTACAATTCTCAGATCATTTTAAGTCTGGCTTAAAATATTGGGTGGCATTTGCTATTTATGATGAAACTGGTACTGATCAAATAGAAGTTTTCGGCGAGTCAAATAATTGCAAAGTTCGTGAAACATCAGCATCGGGTGAATTGGAAAATATAGGACAAAACTATGATTCCAGAAACCCTCTCAAATTTGGTAAAGGATTGGCAGCTGGAAACTATCGTATTGTCCCTGTGTGCAAACTTGAAAACACAGATAAATGGATACCGATGCTGAAAAGTGACCGCAATTATGTAGCTATTACAGTCACTAACACAGAATTGACGGGAACTATTCATCCTATAATAAACCTTCAGGCCACCAACTATGAGTTTATCGGAGATGCTAAGGTTGGTCGCCCAGAAAGAGTTAATGTAACTCTAAGAAATAATAGCGATGAACGTTTCTTTGGTAGTTTGTATCTTTTTGTTGACAATGAAAATATTGACGAATACGGTCAGTACACCACTACCATTCAGGCTGAGGTTCCAGCGAATGACGAAAAGGTGGTCACCTTTAATTTTGCACCAAAGAATGCTGGTACGAAGACTGTAAAGATTTGTCTAGATGATCAATCTTTTAAGACTTTGTCTGGAACCGGCAGCATCACCATCGCCCCTTCCGACGGAGGCACAATGGACCTCAGCGTTGCCATCGAAGCCGTCAATGCAGTGCCCCAGACTCCCGAAGAGGGTGCGGATTATCCAATCCATGGAAATATCTATGACACCCATTCAAGGTTCAAGGTCACTCTCAAAAACAATGACGCATACGAATACAATCGTTATATCCTTGTTCCTCTCTTCATCTGTACTGAAGGTGAGGATAAAGAAGGTAATAAGAAGTGGAGTGGCCAGATGGTAACCTATAAGATGGAAACCATCTCGATTCCAGCTGGTGCGACGAAGGACTTCTATTACGAGTTTGACAACCTCGCTCCTGGTTCGGTTTATTCGGTGAATGTCTATGCTCGCAACGACAATCCCGACGATGCCACTGGCAACAAGACCGACAACCTCGTCGGACATGGCGAATCGAAGTACTATCAGATCAACAATGGCGTAGTCACATGGACCAGTGCAGGTGTGCGCACAAGCGCTCAAAATAATGGTCCTATCACGGTAGCCGCCGATGCTGCTGCCGTAAGCCTGATGGGTCTTGGCAATGAAGTGCAGATCACTCCGAACGACAACCCCAACTGCCTGTATTTCTTCGATGCCGAGCAGACCGTACCCGAGTCCCTCGCTGGCAAGAACGTAATCAAGGGCTATGTCGCTGACAATATTGTGCTCACCGATGGCTATGACTACTTCACTCCTTATACCTTCACCGCTCAGAACATTAGCTACAGCCGAACCTTCGCTCAGGGTCGCCCTGCACAAGGTGGTGAACAGGGCTGGGAAACCCTCGTATTGCCTTTCGCTGCCACCGAGGTTACCGATGCCAATGGCACTGCTATCGATTGGTACAAGAGCGACACCGACGAGATTGGCAAGTTCTGGATCTGCAACTTCTCTGAGGAGGAGAACGACGAGACCTACTTCAACTATGTTGCCACCATGGCAGCCGATCGTCCTTATCTCGTAGCTGTTCCCGAGGGTTCCGATCTTGTAAATAGCGAATTGACATTCAAGGCCACCAAAGCCCAGCTCAAGCCCGGTGTAGTGGCTGTAACAAGCGGTAAGATTCATTCAATGGTCGGCACCTACGTGAAGCAGACTGTCGAGAACATCTACAAACTAAGCAACGTAGGTCACCAGTTTGAACTCGCAACATCAGGACAAGAAATCGGAGCATTCCGCGCATACTTCAACACGCTTGAAGGCCAGACCTCCGAGGCCACCGCACTGACCGTCCTGTTCAAGCTCACAGGTGATGTCGAGATTCCTGGCGACATCAACCTCGACGGCGTGGTTAACCTCGCCGATGTCACCGCCCTCGTCGATATCCTCAACAACGGGTGGAGCAGCGAAATTGCCCATGGCACAATCGACATCAATGGCAATGGCACCTTCGACGAAGAAGATGTCACCGCCTTGGTCACCCTCCTTTTGAATAAGTAATCACCAACCCTAATCCACAAAAGTGGCACCCCATCCGGGATGCCACTTTTTTTGTCCCCTCCGCTGCTATTTTGTCCCCGTCGCGGCCGTTTTCGTCCCCGTCGCGTCCGTTTTCGTCCCCATCGCGCCCGTTTTTGTCCCTTCCGCTGCCTTTTTGTCCCCGTCGCGGCCGTGTATGGCCGCTAAATACCCCCTCGGCACGACAGATTCCTCCTCCCCTCCCCGCCCCTGTCGCTCATTCCCTCCCCTGTCGCTACCATCCTATCAAAAAACCAGAAAAATATTTGGAACCCATCAAAAATCCCCCTACCTTTGCATCGTCAAAACAGAACAACAAGTTCTAACGACAAAACAAACATCAAGATATATACATTTAAAAAATAAAGATTATGAAAAAGATTTTAGTTGCAATAGTATTCTGCTGCCTTACTTTGATGGCTCAAGCCGGAATAGCAAAATACTGCATGAGTTATTCAGATTTCGTCAACGACAACTGGACCCCCGTAGAAGAGCTGACACAGGGACGCACCAAACGAGCATGCCAGCTCAAGAGCCTGGACAACCATTACTATTTCAGGACAGGCGACAAGGCAGCCGACAAGGTGTTGAAGAAGGAAGCCTTTGCCGTGATGTACGGCGACCAACTGTACGTCAACTGCCGCAACCTGCGCAACAACGGCGCACGTCTCGACGTCACCGGTTACACCCAGGCCGTTCGCTACGACAAGGACAAGGTTTGCGTGATGGCTTACAAGATCGACGACGGATCCTTCTTTTTGGGAATAGGTCTCGACGTAGCCAGTGTATTTGTTGACAACAAAGCCGCAAAAGTAGGTCTGGAAGCAGCAGCCATTGGCACCATGATAGGCAATGAGTTCCTGAGCAAGACTGTCTGCTACCTCGTCGACAACGATGCCGATGTAAATGGAAAGTTTGCCGTAACACGAATCAATGACCAGTACATGGAAAATCTTCTCAACGACGATGCTCCATTGCTCGAACAATACATGGCCATCCACAGCAAGCGCAGCCGCCAGTCCTCTGCCAACGTGCTCCCCATCCTGATGGAAAAGGGTCTCGTCACCTCATTCGCTACGAATTAATAAATATATTGAACACATAACACAAAGAGCGATCCCTCATCGGAATCGCTCTTACTATTATATCGTTATCAGTTTTCTCATCACTCTACGGATTACGCAGATTAATCAGATTTCTTTTTGCCGTACCAAGCTGATAATCCGCTTAATCCTTTCAATCCGTAGCGCCTCTTGGCCCCAATCATGGAACCGGATGGTCATTTTTCTGCACAGCTTTTTTCTACTCCAAAAATTGGAGTCTTTTTCTCTTTTGAAAGGTGTAGCACGGCAAGGCCGTAGAGACCCTCTAAATCCCCCTGCTTAGGGGGACTTAAAATGGGACCCACCAGTCATCCCCCTAAGCAGGTATTCTGCCCCCGCTGTTCGGAGGATAGAGGGGGTGCGGAGGACCGAGGGGGTCTTCCGGTGCTCCGCACCTACACCTTTCAAAAGTTTTTTTTCTTATAATAATGTCATTAACGGCTAATTATACGGTCATTAACGCTTTACTGATTGTCAATCCACACCTGCTTCCCCTCCGCTTGAAGCGCTTTCGCAAAGACCGAACCTTGCACACTCATCGTCGTTCCCAAGGCAAAGACTACGATCGGGAAATTGTAATCCTTCAGGCACTCAACGAAAAGTTTTGAGACAATCGCAATGGGGTTCCTGTAAGCTCCGCATCCCCATGCACCCAGGATAATTACCTCATTTCCCTCCTTCGCTGCCACATCGAGAATCCTCTTGATGCGTGCCCGCATAATGTCCTCGTAGTTCTCAGGTCTCTGTTCTGGGTCCGGCAACACAGGTGCCGCACAAGTGATGACATTCGCCGTGTACCAGCTGTCTGAGTCCATCATTTGCGGATAGATCGGATCCGTTCGCACATCCGTCTTGAACACCACCACATCAGGCGTGTAGATGAGGTCGGCATTGCCCATGTTGTCCATTTGTCCCTTGTTGTACATGTCGATATGCTTTTGGTAGAAAGGCTCCCTCATCGCCTGCAGGCATGGAAGCAGCGTAGAGCATCTGCACAGTGACTCCTCCTGGGCACCGGAGAGATAGGGAGCGCCTCCTATCGAATGGTTGTTGGCATAGTTCAGCACCGCAACCTTCTTGCCTGGGAAGGCCTTCACAGCTTCGAAACTTCGTTTGCCCGACACACAGTATTTCGTGGTCGTAGCCTCACAAGCAGGCAGTTCAATCCTCTCCTCCTCTGCCACCATGTACTGCTTCGCTATCGAGTGCTCAATGGCACTCTTCAGTTCCGGCATCTCCTTGCAGCAGTTCGCCGTGTCCATCATCACCTCGAAATTGAGTCTCATGTACTTTTTGTCCATAAATAAAAACTATTAATGATTAATGTTTATGTTTCCTCTCTCACCATTATGTGTCAAAATGACGGGAATGTAAACACGTAGCAAATAAATCTTACGAAAAAATCTTCACCTCAAATACAGAAACTGCGGCAAAGATAGGAATTAATTTTGATATGCACAAAAAAAGTCGGGAAAAAGATCACTTCTTCCCGACTATTATTATAGTTCCTCCTTCTCACCCCACCATCCATCCGTGTCTTTCGTGCATTCCGTGTTCGATACCCCCATCGTTCCGCGTCTCCTCGGACAAGCCACTTTTCTGCCGCAGGCTTTTTTTACCTCCAAAAGTTGGAGGTCTTTTTCTCTTTTGTTGAAGGCTGCGCATTCGCAGAATGTGCGCTGGTGGTGAAGCCCAGCAGATGTTAGAGCTTGCTCTCACAGATGCTTGGCTGCATCATCAGCTCAGGGCGTAGCCCAGCCTTCGATAAAAGTTTTTTTTTCTTATAATAATGTCATTAACGTTAAAGCGCCTGGTCAAGCAATTTTCACCGTTATCGGACACCATTTGCGCCATCCCTTCTTCTTCGACAGCGCTTCCAACTCTTCGCAATAAAACCTAGTATAAAATTCCTCGTACCATTGATTATTGGAATAGCACATGTACTCCTTTGGGAACATTCCAAAATCAATGAGACCCTTATCAATTTGTTCCGAGAAATACCCATAAAATGCATTCACCATCTCCTCAATCCTTTCCCACCATTTTGGGATATAGTATAAGAAAGGAGTCGTGACAGTCAGATCATGTCCATTGTACAAAGGAACAATCACAGTGATCCTATCCTCTTCCATCTCGCAAAGCCCCAGATAACGCGACTGGATATAAGACTCGAGGTATCGCATCTCCATCAATTTCGCCCGCAGCTTATTCATCTCCTTCCTCTTCTGTATCTTCGGGATTTCGTGGTAAATGATCCTCATCTCCCGATTCCATTTAGGAAAGTATTCGGGCACATGCTCAATGAAGTCGATCACATCTTTCTCCGGCCATTGTTTGAAGCTGATTCGAAAATGGAAAGCCGGAACCTCAATAAATGGATTTTGGCACAGACGCCTGCTACAGTAACAATTGATAGTATATCTATCCACCCAGTCATTGGGAAATACAAAACGAATGGTTTCCACATAGAAATGGCCGAAGAGGTCTTCGCTTTGTATTGGCAGGTACACGCCCTTCTCCTCAGAAAAGACATAGAAATTAAGCCCATCATCCGTCAACTTGCGAATCAGAAGATAGGTCATGATGGTCTTGTTCGTACCGATTCTTCCAATCTGTGGAAACCTCTCCCGCAGTTCCTTTTTCCGGTGCTTATAATAAGTATTCCAGATCATCCCCTCGTCCATCCGAGTGCGTTTCAACCATTGTAACAGATTTCTTGACATATATTCCGAATTAAAAGAAGGAGCAGAAAGGAATAAGTTTCGGAAGTGAATACCAAACGATACCTGCCTTACGAAGCATTTATGTTGTATAAGTTTCATAACTTATTGTCGATTTATCCCACCGATTCTTGCCCAGAGCCTCCTATCGCCAACTCTTTCCGGCATCCTAGATGTTCCCAAACAATTCCTTTCCACACCTTCAAATTTGACATCTATTCCTATGTGTCGAAATGCCGAAAATGTAAACAATTATAGTTCGACTTCCTCAATGATTTCATGCGTTAGCAATAAGACTAAATTATGTGCCCAGATGGCATCTTAGTACACTGTCGATCGTCTCGATTAAGGAGAAGAAGAGGGCGTGTAAAAGTCTTGTATGGACTTTTGACACGCCCTCCTGCATTTCTCATTCGTCAATAAACCAATGAAAAACGTCAAATGGTTTTATCAAGGTCAGCGAATAATGAACTTACTATTGTTAATTATATACATTTTACCTTTCTCAATACGATTTACACGACGTCCATAGAGATCAAAGACTGTGTTACTCTGCGACTCGTCATTTCGGACAGTGTCAATAGTAGCGGCCACCTCGTCGGCAATGGCCTTGCCCTGTTCGGAATCTGCGCGGTAGGCCACAGTTCCAGCAGCGGATGTATATTGGGCTCCTGCCATAAAATCATAAGCCATAACACCATAGACCGCCGTCAGCGATTCAGAAGTGCTGAATGTAAAGTACAATGGGGCCATCATTGAAGCATCTGACAACAGATAGAATGTGACAGGGTCCATATAATAGAAGGCCTCATTATTGTAGAGAGTATCTTTCTTTGTGACAAAATTGGCCGAGATGACATTGGCTGCCGCATCCCTGCTGCCCTCAATGCTGGTCATCGTAAGGGTCTGCGCTTCGGCATCGTAGGTCATGGTGAACTTCAAATAGGCTGGACGCTCAACGCTCTCGTAGGTCTCGGAATCTATGACTTCGGGATAGATGGCAGGAATGATCCAGTCTCCGGCCAAGTCGGACAATGCGACACTCTCCCAAGGCTCCTCAACGGTACCTGCACGACGCACTGCGGTTCCGACAGCAGCAGTATAGGTCGTAAAACTCAAGTAGTCGGTGGTCGAAAACTCTGTAACGACAGTGGCCTTGTCGGCCCAATCGAACTTGTACTCAAGGTAGGAGTTATTCATCAATGAATATCCGATCATATCAAAAATATAGTCAACCGAGAAGACTTGTGTAGCGGCATCGTAAGTGACAATGGTCTCGGTATCGAATTCTTTGCCCTCATAACCGAACTTGGTGCAGGTGAGTTTCTCCCCGGTCTCGTCAGCAACCAGCGTAAAAGCCAGATTGACAGAGTTCCCCTCAGCATCGACTACCGGGAAATAGAAACTGCCAGCATAAGGCGTAAGATCCACGGTTTCGGGCTGGGCATCGGGATCTGGATCTTCGGTAGTGCCTTCACGATAAAGTTTGAAACCCTTGATCGTCTGGTAGATATCATAGGATGTCCAGTCTTTGTTGATATTTGCATACATGTTAACACCATCTAGTGAAAGCAGCTTGTCGGTCGATTCCACCAGGAAGTGCATATGTCCCCACTCTTCGTAATTGCCCATATAGTAGTAATAACCACCATCGGACTCGTTCGTCATCACTGCTTGGCAGATGGTGAGTGAATCGCCCGAGAGGAAGCAGGGACGAAATGCATCATAAGTATTGCCACCAAAGGTAAGGCTGGTCAGATAGAGGCCTGTCTTTGCCTCCTCGCCCTCCTCAGGTTCCTCCAACTGTCCGTAGGTGAGCGTAAGGTTGATGTAGCTTGTTTCATCCACTGTTCCGGCAGCATTGGTATGATGTGCCTTGATGAAATAGTTGCCGGCAAAGTCTGCCAGTTCGTAGGCCGACGATGCTGTAGGCACAACGAGCAGAGCCAGAAGACTCAAAGAGAAGACGTAGAAACTTTTCATAACATTCATAATAATTATTTGTTTGCAAATAGTTTTACAGATTTTTATTAAACATTTTTATTTGCGAATTCAATGTCACCTTCAGATGATGGGTTCCGTGAAACATGCGTCCCTTAGTGACCTGAAGTTTCTCCCTTCATTCTCTTTTCGATATTCATCAGACTGAGTGAACTGAAGTAAATGGTCGAAGGATCCACTGTTTGATAACATTGGCGCATGAAGGACGAAGCTCGCTTAAGTATCGCGGGATCATCACTCTTAATTTGTTGGTCAAACTGCATCAGCAGATACTGCTGTTGTGCTTCGTCGAGTTTTTTGAAGTTCTTCTCACAGGCAGCAATGTATTTAGAAGCATCTCCTGAAACCTGGGCGTCGAGAATAGCATAGGTTCCTGCCAGTTTCCCTTCGGGATCGACATTGTACTTGGCGACATAATTCTTCATGCTTTCGATGTTCTCGGCATTTACAGGATATTGACCTGACAAATAGAAGAGCACAAGATTCGAATTGAAGTAGCCGAGTTGTTGCGAAATGTAGGATTTCCCGTTTGGACCAAAGCTGTCGATGTGGTCTGCAGCAAAAATCAACTTTGGGTCATTGGTATTCTGTATATATTGCAGCGAATAGCAGAAGATATTTTCTTCGGCCAGGCGCTGCTCGTCGGTTTGCAGCGAGTTCCAGTAGTCATCGACCATCTTCTGAGCTTCATCGACCAGTTGCTGACGCATATTCATTTGACGTGTCTTGTTGGCTTCATCAAGTTTGTAGGTGGCGTAGGCCGAAATGAGCTGGGCATCACGCTCTCCCTGACTATAGCGCCTCGACATGTTTTCGGCCGAAAGATCCGGGGTAATGGCCATACGGATTTGTTCCACGAAAGCCTGCGGATCGCTGTTGCCTCCCGCATGGTTGTAAATCACCTTGTTGTCCTGGGCTGGGTCAACAATGACGAAAGTAGGATAGGCCTCCACTCCGTACCGCTGCGTGTAGTTCTTGCCCTCGGCAGGATTCTCGGCATCGAGTTTCAGGCTGACGAACCTCTCATTGAAGAAGTCTCCCACCTCCTTCTGGGGGAAAACATTCTTGGCCATCGCCTTGCAAGGGCCGCACCACTGGGTGTAGAAGTCAATGAAGAGCAGTTTGCCTTCAGCCTTGGCTGCTGCCAGTCCCTCGTCATGAGTAAGTTTGCGGAATTCGGTTTGTGCATCGGTCGTGCCCATCCATAGGGCAAAGAGGACCAACGCCGATAAAAGACGTTTCATAGACAATTATTTTATTATAGTTATTGATATACGTTTGGGGAATCGCTTGCAAATGAACGTTTGTACCATGGGATTAGTCCCAGCATGGCGACAAGGCATTGTTGAATCCGGCATCATTCGAGTCATAATCCTGCGACACAAAGCGCACAGCCTTGATCTTGCCCGTTCCGCTATAGGTGGCCACAGGTTCTCCGTCGGGCACTCCTCCTTTCATATTATACATATAGAGGCGATAGTTGTTGCCTTGTTGGGTACCCACCATCAGATAGTCGTAGTTGTTCTGTTCGATGAAGTAGGAACTCCAGTACTGATTGGTCACCATCGTGATGGTTTCTCCGCTGCTGATGCCAGCGAGCGGCATCAAGACCTCGGCCAGGGTCTCACTATTGAGATTGATGCCATATAGTTTGTTGCCATCCACACAATAGATGTAGTTCCCCTGCAGTCCGCAAGTGGCATAGGCCGTGCTTCGGGCGGCATGGCTATTTTCGCCGAGCGCCTTGCATTCTGTGTAGTACAGCCCATTCGCAAAGTCTCCGGCAGTGAGGTACAGGTAGCGCGTCCCTGTAGCATTGTCTCTGAGGATGAAGTGTCCGACACCCGACCCGATGCACAGTCCACAGTTCAGGCATTCATAGGTCATCAAGTTCTGTGTCTGTTCCGTACCTCCTAGATTGATGTCTGCCAGAGGCTGCACGAAGAGATTATAGTTGGTGCAATACAACGAATGGGAATCCTCGTCCCAGAAGGCGAGGCATCCGTAGCTGTTCAAGTCGATGAAGACAAATCCCGAGGCACCCGTCTCGGCCATAGGATAGCCATAGCGGCCGCTGCTCTTGGTGCTCGACCATCCTGCGCCTGTCGAAGTATGATAGATGCCGTGGTTGGTCAACAGCACGCCGTAGCCCATATTGGTCTGCACGACTGTGTAAGGCTTTTCGTCCGCCTCCATGGCTTCGTACTTGATGTTCCTGCGTGAGAAAGTCTCCAGCAGGTCAGTGGTACGATACATGCCGATGGTGCCCTCTTGTGTAGTCACCACAAGCTGGTGCGTGGTCTCCATCTCGTCGTTGTCAGGATTGATGTAGTAGCCGGCATAGAGCACATTCAGTTTGAGTGGCGTTCCCTGCAGTGAGGAGCCTTGGGTCTGAGCCAGCACGTTGGAAAGAAGTTCTCCCGAGGTGTTGACAAGGTCGAGGTCCGTATTTCCTTCAGCTGTCTCCTTGAGGATATAGAATCCCTGCGAGAAAGCTGTGACAATGCTTAGCGAGGCAGTCCTGACGACGCTGTATCCGTTGTCTGCGCTTACCTCCAGTCGCAGTTGGTATGTGCCGGGGGCAGTGTTCACCTCATAGTTCAGGTGCTTGTCTTCACCGATTAGGACAGGTCTGATGGTGTCTCCGTTGATGTCCATCGAACCGGTATTCCCGTCGAGCAGCATCCACCTATAGTGGAGCTCGCTTTCGCTATAGCCCGACTGCACTTCGGGGCTGATTTCGAGCACTTCGCCAACATAGGCAGTTGCAGTATACCTTTCCTCGATACCGTTCACGGTGATGTCGCTGATCAGTTCTGGAGCATTCTCCACCGAGTCATCGACACACGAGGTCAGGACGAGCGGCAGTGACAATGCTGCCAGGACAATCCATGAGGATAGGGTCTGTTGATTAGCCTTCATAGTCTGATTCAATTGTTACAATGGTACCATCTGCCTCCGTCAGTACTCCCTGACCGCTGGCAGCACGCTCTGCATTGATTTCGGCCAGTCTTCGTGCCATCTTTTCGGCCAGATAGTTGATGTATCCGGTATCACCTTCCATCAGGGTGTTGATATAGTCATTATCCCACTTCTCACCGGTTTCGTCGATGAGGAATTGGTGCTTGACAGGACCATATTTGCCGAAATAGTAGTGGCAATAGGTCTGATACCAGGCCGAAGGCTCACTGAGCATATTCGTGATGTAGATTCTGCGGGTCTGGAATGCCTCATAGCCGTTCTCGAACCATTCGTTGGCCCGTATCCTCAGTGTCAGCAGATATTCCTGTTCGTCGAGCGAGGCATCCTTGAGCAGCACAATGGGCACCGACGCCATGGCTGTGCCTGCAGGGACGACGTAATAGGATGACAATTGTTCCAGTGCCATATAATGCTTCCCGGCCACCGCCTTGGGCAGCAAGGCGTCCTCATTGTCTATCTGTTCGAGACTGATGGCACGTGGCTCGTCATAGACGAATCCCATCGTCTGCATCGGCAGCCACAACGTGTCGCTCTCGAGGTGCTTCCCTCCATAGACAAACGAATAGTGGGTATCGGTAAGCGATCTCTCCAGAGAAGACGTTCCGCTGACTCCCGAGTAGTAGAAATTCAGGCGGCAGGTGTCCTCGTGATATACTTCGAGGTCCTTCTCGCAGGATGCCAATGCCGTAGCCAGCAACATGCCTGCCAATATCTTGCTTCGATTCTTCATACTTGCTTCGAAAATGTGTCACTCATACTCGGTCGATGGCAATGGGACGATGTAGTCATCCTCTGTCATTCGATTTGCATTATTCATCATAATCTCTGTACCGCGACGCTTGTATTGGAAGAACATCTGTCCTTCGCCGATGAACTCTCGACGATACTCGTTGAGCACCTCAGCCCTGATCAGGTCCATGTTCTGGTAGGTGCGAGGCAACAGCACGTCACAGCCTGCTTCGTAGGTGGCATAGTACCCGTTGGCCTCTTCGGCGGTAGCCGAGGTCTCGATGGCAATCAGGTAGATCTCCGAGAGACGCAACATCGGGATGATCTGCGCACGTGTCATGGCGTAGCGCATCACGTTGTCGTCTGTATCGTCATACCAGTATTTCTTGAGGGCTGCGTGTGCATTGCCCGACTGGTCACGTACGGTGCGGTTCCAAATCTTGTTGTATCGGTTGTGCGAACCCGTCGTCGTCTGCACCGACGCATAGAGCACCGTGAGCATCTGATTGGTCAGATAGTAGTGGTTGACTCTCAGTTGTGTACTGTTGCCACCCACCAGGTAGGCATTGGCCGAAGTCAGCAGATCGTACTTCGACAGATAGAAGAAGCATTCGCCAGGACAGCCGAAGAATCCTGCAGCCAAGTCGGCCGAACCGCTGAGTGTCCTTACCGCAGTTCCATCCGGATTGGTGGCATTGATGATCTCAATGGCAAGGGCATGCGCCTCGTCCTTGCGGTTCACATAGAGCAGGAAGCGGCATTTCAGGGCAAGCACGGCATAGTAGTTCATGCGCGACTGCCGATAGTACCAGTAGTTGTCATCCAGCAGGTCTCCGCTACCTGCGCTGCTGCCCTGGATGTAGTTCAACGCGTCGAAGCCGTATTGGCAGACCGGGTCGTTGTCCTTCAGAAGCAGCAATGCGCTGTCGATATCGGCCTCTATGAGGTTGCAGAACTCCTCGTAGTCGTAATATCTGGCCACATCACCCACGCCCGTCACTTTCGAGTAAGGCAGTCTCACCGTCTTGCTTCCGCCCAGGGTCTCGGCAGCGCCAGCAGGCAACTGCCCGAAGAGGCGCAGCACGTCCAGGTGACAATAGGCACGTATGCCATAGGCCTCGCCACCGATACACTGGCGATAGGCAGTGCTTGTGATTACGCGTTCCCCTTCCTCTCGGTAATGCTTGATGATTACATTGGCCTGGGCAATGGTGTTATAAAAGTTGCTGTAGATGTCCTCCATCACGTCTAGTGCCTTGTCCTGCGTCCAAAGGTGATGATGCAATTGCCAGGCCTCGGGATTCTGGTTCTCATGCCCTGCCGAGATATACCATTGGGCAGCCATCCCCTCCAGGTCGGTCATCGTCATACGCTGGCCATAGATGCTCTCGCTGGTCATCTGCATATAACAGCCCGTGAGGGCATCACGGAAGCCCTTGTAGGTGGTGAACTGGTCTTCCTCCTTCTCGGTGTTCTCTCCCTGCACGTCCAACCAGTCATCACATCCTGTGCACAGGATCATCGTAGCGAATGCGATTGCCGTGAGGAGTATTGTCTTTGACAAAATATCCTGTTTCATACCATGTT